>Ga0214171_1000055_pt1 | contig 40926 bp, 36 predicted proteins | sample TroBogEpilimnion_40_FD_153009 | JGI IMG/M metagenome (GOLD analysis project Ga0214171, IMG submission 153009) | Freshwater microbial communities from Trout Bog Lake, WI - 02JUL2007 epilimnion | ecosystem: Environmental > Aquatic > Freshwater > Lake > Epilimnion/Euphotic zone | place: Trout Bog... | reverse complement strand
AAGAGGTTTTACTTTATTCGCTAAGATGTGTTGCATAGATGTAGGGGCATCGCTAAACATCATATCTACATGCCCACCTAGTAAGTCAGCCATAGCTGGGGCACTTCCTTTGTAAGGAATATCTCGAATATTCACCTTAGCTTGCATCTTAAAAAGTTCTCCAGCAAGATATGTGCCGCCGCCATAACCTGAATGACCAAATGTTAATTTACCAGGATTATCTTTTGCGTACTTAATTAATTCTGGAATTGATTTTGCTGGAAAATTATTTCCAACAACCAAGATGATTGGATAAACAGCAGCTGAAGTAACTGGTAAAAAATCTTTTTCAATATTGTAGGAAAGATTACTTTTCAAGCTTGGAAGTACAGAGTGATGAATCACTGAAAAGAGGATTGTATAGCCATCAGCGGGCTGAGACATAACATACTCTGCGGAGATGACACCGTTTGCACCTGTTTTATTTTCTACTATGACACTTTGCCCCCAAACATCACTTAATTTTTGAGAAATAATCCTAGCTGTTTGATCAATTGGCCCACCGGGAGCAAAAGGTACAATCAGTTTGATTGGTTTGCTGGGGTAATTTTCAGAATACGTAATAGTACAGAATAAGCTCAGAAAGAGAAGAGTAAGCCATGAAAGGTATTTCATGTTAAGGGTCTCCATATGGATTTAAGTTATTTAAATATATTACCTTAAATGAGTTACCTGTATTTGGTACTTTAAAAACTACATCAATTTTATTGTTTGAGTGGATATTGGTGCGGAAAGCATAGACTCCAAAGTGTCAATAATGTTTTCTATAGTGTAAGGATGTGACCAAAATCGATTTGATTTATCAGAGGCCTCAATAGCAGCCTCTTTAGTAGCAAAAATGGCATTTGAGTAAATGCCAATCATTGATAATCTTTGTTCTAAGATTGGTGTTGGTATTCCCTGAGATAACTCCTCAAGATGCTTTAAACATCTACGATAACCTGTATTCCATTTATTACCCAATATATCTCTCATTAACTGACGATTATTTAATTGTAAGTCTGAAAAAAATCGAATATAAGTGCTGCCATCACTATCGCTATCAATTATTTCGTTTACTGGATAAATTAAAGCTTCGAGTAATTTCCGGATAGTTAGAGGCTTTTTTTCAGAGAGTAATTTATCTAAAAATTGCTGCCTATTTGCGTCAATTTTTTGAGCACCATCAATCAGTAGCTCAGCTATTAAAGATTCTTTGTTACCAAAATGGTAATAGATTGAGGCCTTATTTTTTTGCTCTGAAGCATCTATTATGTCTTTAATACTGACACCATTAACACCTTTAGTAGCGAATAGTTTTTGAGCAACTTGTTTGATTTTGATTCTTGTTAAATCTCCATCCGATCTATTTACTCTGCTCGACTTTAAATTCATAAGTACCTTAAAAGGTTAAAAATTATTTTATCCATATAAACCCCTAGTTAAGTAATTAAACTTAATTGATATACTTTACTTAATTATAGATGTAAATTTCCGGAGGTTTCATGAAAGTTATTGTTGTCGGTGGAGGTATTGGAGGATTTACAACTGCATTGTGTTTGCGATTATTTGGCATTGATGTCTTGGTTCTTGAACAGACAAAAGCATTACGAGAAGTTGGTGCCGGTATACAAATCGCCGCAAATGGAGCCTTAGTACTAAGAAAGTTAGGGTTAGAGGCTAATCTTGCATCTGTTTCAGTTCAGCCCTTGTCATGGGAGTATCGTGACATGGAGACTGGAGTTGCTCAAGTTTCTTGGCCTCTAGGAATTGAGGCTGCAAAGCGCTATGGAGCCCCTTTATATAATGTTCATAGGGCTGATTTAATTCAGTTATTGTTAGATGCTTTGCCTAAAGAATGTGTTAGGTTTAATTCAAAATGTGCTGATATTGGACAGGATAAAGATCAGGCATGGATTCGGCTAGAGTCAGGTGAAGTTTTGCATGCAGATGTAATTATTGGCGCAGATGGAATTCATTCAGTCGTTCGCGAGAAACTTTTTGGACCTGCTCAAGAAAGCTTTGCGAACTTTTTGGTTTGGCGTGCCCTAATTCCAGCTGAAAAAATGCCGCCTTTAAATTATGAAGAGCGAGGTAATTATTGGGTTGGTCCAGGAAGAAGTATTGTTTCATATTGGGTCAGACCCCAAAAGCTTTATAGTTTTCTCGCATCGGTTCCAGCAACGGAAGTTCATAGAGAGTCTTGGGCAGAGAGTGGAGATGTAAGTGATTTATTAAAATCTTTTCATGGTGCTGAACCTCGAGTTCAAAAGATGCTTGAAGCAATAGATAGTACTTTCATTACTGGTATGTATTATCGAGATCCATTAGATCATTGGACAAATGGTAGATTTAGTTTAATAGGAGATGCAGCACATGCAATGGTTCCATACCTTGCACAAGGTGCTTGCCAAGCTATAGAGGATGCCTGGATATTAGCGACCACGCTCGCGCGACACGGAGATGAGTCCGTACATGATGCGCTTATAGAATATGAACAAAGACGTTTACCAAGAGCTACCAGAGTTCAATCAGCTGCCAGAAATATGGTGAAGGTTGTTCATGAATATGATGCCGATCGTATTAAAGCAAGAAATGGAAGGTGGCGGGGGTTATCTCGTATTGATCCTTTAGGGGAAACAACTTGGAATTTTGTCTGGGGTTATGATGTTCTAAAAGCAGCAGAGGAAGCAGTTGGTGATGTACTCGGACATACGACGACTAAACAAGGAAAAAAACTAAATCGTCCGGAAAGCCAGAAAGCTTTTGAGATTTGGAAAACTGCTTTATCCCCTGAGAACATAGCGCGTGGTCATGATGGAATGCGTGAAGGATACGATCACTTTTTAATCAATAATTTCCCTCAGCCTAGCGAAGCTTTAGTTAAAAATGTTGAATTTGAGGGCGTAAGATGTTTAGAGATTAAAACAGCTGAAAGTCATTCAGAGAAAATTATTTTGCACTTTCATGGCGGTGCATATGTAATTGGTTCTGCTAAAGGTTCAATAGAGTATGCAACGCGTCTTGCTAAATCGGTCAGTGGAACATGTATTAGTGTTGATTACCGGTTAGCTCCTGAACATCCTTACCCTGCTGCTATAGATGACGCAGTGAGCGTATACCGAGGATTATTAGAAAGTGGTGTTTCTTCTAAAAAAATTATCTTAAGTGGTGAATCTTCTGGTGGTGGGTTAGTAATTGCATTAGCGATTGCAATTAGAAATGCTGGGTTTGATATGCCATCAGGAATACTATCAATATGCCCATTTGTAGATTTAACTCTAAAGTCAGAAAGTCTTAAAAAGTTTCATGGTGATGATCCAGCCGCGAATATAGATCTACTCTCATATTTTGCTGCATCGTATTTTCAAGGTCATGAGCCTACAGACCCGATGGTTTCACCTTTATACGATAGCTTAGATGGATTGCCACCCATCTTTTTGACGGCAGCAACAAATGAAGTACTTTTTAATGATGCTACGCGATTAGCTGAAAAAGCACAAAAGGCTGGGAATAAAATTGTGTTTAAAAAGGTAGATGATTCAGTGCACGTTTTTACAATATTTCCATTTCTACCCGAAACAAAAGAAATATTGGCGGATTTTTCAGAATGGTCAATGACACTTTAAATAACAAAACCTTGGGAGGCAGTTAGATGAAATTTAAATTAAAAGAATTTATAACTTTCTTTTCTTTAGTAAGCGTTTCCAGTTCATTTGGAATACAAAATACATTTGCACAAAATAAAGTTGGATTAACTGGTGATAAAGTAAAGATTGGGGTTCTCACAGATATGTCTGGAGTATTTTCTGATTTATCTGGAACTGGATCAGTCTATAGTGCGCAAATGGCAATTGATGATTTCAAAGCCAAATATAATCCGAGTTTTCAAATCGAGTTAGTAGTTGCAGACCATCAAAATAAGCCTGATGTAGCATCTGCTAAAGCTAGAGAATGGTACGACACTCAGGGTGTCGATATGATTACAGATGTTATAAATTCTGGAGTGGCTATAGCAGTATCAAAAATTGCCCTGGATAAGAAAAAAGTGTTAATGGTGACAGGCTCTGGTTCAACTCGAATTCATAATGAAGATTGCAATCCTTACACAATCCATTATGGTTGGGATACGAGAACATTTGCAAATGCGCAAGTTAAGGCCCTTGCAGAACAAGGAAAAAAATCTTGGTATTTTGTTTCTGTTGACTATGCCTTAGGACAAGCTTTAGAAAAAGATGCTACAGAGGCAATTAAGGAATCAGGTGGTAGTGTTGTAGGTTCGGTAAAACATCCTTTAAATTCATCGGACTTCTCTTCTTTCGTGTTACAAGCGATGGCATCGAAAGCTCAGGTTGTGGCGTTTGCTAATGCTGGCGGCGATTTAATCAATTCTGTAAAAGCTGCTAATGAATTTGGAATGAAAAAGAATCAAACTATTACAGGTTTAGTCACCTCAATTATTGATGTTAACTCTATTGGCGTTGATCTAACACAAGGTATGTACTTGGTAGAAGATTATTACTGGGATATTGATGATAGTACGCGTGAGTTTGGAAGAAGATTTTTTATTAAGCAAAAGCGTATGCCAAACTTTGTTCATGCAGCTTTGTATTCATCTGTTATGACTTATTTAAAAGCGGTTCAAGTTGTTAAAACTGATAATGCTGAGGATGTCATCAAACAGATGAAAAAAGTTCCAATTAATGATTATTTCACTAAAAACGGCAAGATAAGAGAAGATAACAAAATGATTCATGATGTTTACTTCTTTGAAGTTAAGAAACCTAGCGAAGTTAAAAGTCCCTGGGATTACTATATTCTTAAAAAGAAGATTCTTGCAAACGAAGTATCTCAATCTTTAGCAAGCTCTAAATGCTTCATGGTGACAAAATAATTTTAATAATCCCTAGTATTTAATCTTGTCTGAAGATTAAAGATTTTTACTAGGGATTACACCAATCTTTACTAAATTACTAAATTTGTTAACGTAATATTTAAGAATAATATAAAAAATTAAAGGAGACTCGTGTGGACTTTCCTGCAGGTAAAGCTTGGTCGCAGAATTTTAAGCAAATCTCATATATTGATTTAGAGAACCGCCCTGGTTTTAAGATGGCTATTCATCAGGCTGGGGATAGATGGTATTTATATACTGCACATTTTTGGTGTAGTGGTTGGACAATCGTTGAAATAACAGATCCTGCCAAGCCAAGATTTGTTCGGTTTATTGAGGGGCCGCCAAATACTTGGACCTTACAAATACAAATTGCTGATGGCAAGATGATCACTTCCATGGAACGAATTATGGATGGTTGGGGAGGAGATCCAAAGGCTCCTTTCGGAGAGGGTTTTACCATTTGGTCTTTAGATGATCCAGAAAATCCCAAAAGACTAGGGCACTATTACACAGGTGGGGAAGGAACTCATCGCAACTATTACGCAGGTGGAAATTATGTTCATGCAACGGCCCTACCCCATGGGTATGATGGACATATTTATCAAGTGGTAGATATTTCTGATCCCTCTAAGCCCAAAGAGGTTTCACGCTGGTGGCGAAAAGGTCAATGGGTTGAAGGTGGAGAGGGAGGTGTTCCGAAAGGATTACTCCTGCATGGTGGCGCATATGTAAAAGGTGATAGAGCATACCTACCTTACAGTGCTGGCGGTTTTGTCATCTTGGACATTTCAGATATTAAAAATCCTGTAATGATTTCTGATTTGCCTTTTTCGCCGCCATTTGTCTCTTATATATCTGTGCACTCGGCAATACCACTAACTAAAAAACCTTTAGTTGTAGTGAATTCAGAGGCAATTGCAGAAAACTGTGGTGAGCCTATAGGTTATGCAGCTATCGTTGAAATTAAAGATGAAAAAAATCCGCGCTTAATTTCTTTGTTTCCAATGCCTCATCCACCAGAGGGTATGGGTGTAAAAAATTTCTGTGAACGTCCTGGACGTTTTGGACCTCACAATCAACATCAACCACAGTTTCAAAATGTTCTTTGGCAAGATGAAGATGTGATTTTTTTAACATACTTTAATGCTGGGCTTAGAGCATATGACATAACTGATCCGCGTTTACCTAAAGAGATTGGGTATTTCATTGCACCAGATCCTCTTGTTAGAAGAGGACCTTTACCCAAGTCTGGCTTAGCAACACAATCAGAGGATGTGGTTGTAGATGCTCGTGGAAATGTTTTTGTATCTGATAAAAATCATGGAATTTATTGTTTAAGGCTAGAAAGGTAGTAATTATCTAATTTATTAACCCTATAAGTGGATTGACTAGGAGATAGTATGATCTTTAAAAATAGTAAAAAATTAAAACCCGTTTTGATTCTCAAACTATTATCAGTATTTGTAACTTTTGCATTCATTGGTAATGCAACTGCACAACAGAAAACATTAGTTGAAAAATGGCTTGATGGTGAAGTCAAAGCCAATTATCCAAAAGTTACCTATTCTGGACCACCAATAACTCTTAAATACAGTACTTTTGTTGCTCCAGGGACTCCTATGGCAAAGGTTCAGCAAAGAACTTTTGATCGTTTAAAAGCGGATACAAATGGAAAGATTGTTGTTCAACCTTATTGGGGATCAAGCCTAGCTAATGCTCAACGTGGAGCATTTGATGCCATATCTCAAGGGATTGCAGATTTTGGTACTTGTTATGTGCTTTTTAATTCAGGTGGATTTAAGTTATTTCAAGGCTTACAACTACCTTATATTTTCGAAAATTCATTGCAATCTTCGTCAACAGCTGAGGAGCTATATCCTAAATATTTAAAAAAGGAATATGAGTCTCGTGACGTTTATCTTTTACACGTAAGTACTACACAACCACAGCAGATACTTACCCAGAAAAGACAAATCTTAAAACTAGAAGATATGAAAGGCCAGAAAGTTTGGGCTCCTGGAAGTTTATCTCAAGAAATTGCTCAAGCACTTGGAGCCTCTCCGACAAGTGTGCAAAGTTCAGAAATATATACTGCTTTTCAAAGTGGAGTTGTAGATGCTGTTCCAATGCATGATGCCGGTACAAAGTTATTTCGATTAATAGAACTTGCTAAATATAGGACAGTTGCAAATCTTTGGATTAATCCAACTGAGTATTGTTTAAATAAAAAAGCTTGGGCGGGATTACCACCAGATTTAAAAGGTGTTTTTTATCATTGGGCACAACTTGCAAATACTGCAGAAGCACAACTTTATTATGACCGAGAGTCAGTGGATGCATTAAAAGATATGGATGCTAAAGGCATAAAATCTGTAACACTTTCTCCGGAAGAAATCGCACGTTGGGCTAAAGTTAGCGAACCTGTCGTACAAAATTTTATTAAGACACATTCTGCCGATGGGCTACCAGCCAAAGCGTTTTATGAAGAAATGGTCGCTTTACAAAAGAAATATAAGAAGATGACTCCAGATGAGGTTACTCAGGCATTGTTAGATAAACCTATTTCAGGAATTATTGATTTCTAAAATTAATTTAAAGAGTACTTAGGATCATCATTAAACGGAGGTCACATGAGTTTTAAGACTGAAAAACGCTCTGGAATGTTAATTGATTGGGATGTTCCCATTCAAATGGATGATGGGTTAATTTTAAGAGCAGATATTTATAGGCCTATAAAGAAAGGTAAATATCCGGTCATCATTACTTATGGACCTTATGCTAAATGGTTACATTTTGAGCAGTTATACAAAACATGTTGGGATCGTATGTGTGAAACTTTCCCAGATGTTCCTGCTAATTCTTCAAATAAATTTCAAGCTTGGGAAGTTGTAGACCCTGAAAAGTGGGTGCCTGATGATTACGTTGTTATTCGGGTTGATTCAAGAGGTTGTGGTCGTTCACCAGGTTATATTGAGCATTGGAGTGCGCGGGAAACCAAAGACTTTAAAGACTGTATCGATTGGGCTGGAGTACAGTCATGGTCGAATGGCAAGGTAGGCATTAACGGCATATCTTATTATGCAATTAATCAGTGGCAAGTAGCAGCGTCACAACCAAAGCATTTAGCAGCAATGTGTGTTTGGGAAGGGGCTGTTGATTTCTATCGAGATGTTAGCCACCACGGCGGAATTCTCACAACCTTCTTATCAAATTGGTATGACATGCAAGTCAAAAGCATACAGAATGGATTAGGGGAGAATGGTTTTCGGAGTCCATTTACTGGAGATTGGGTTTCAGGCCCACAAACTCTAACGGATGAAGAACTTGCTGCCAATCGATTTGATTTTGGAAGAATTGCTTACGAGCACAAGTTAGATGATGAATATTGGAAAGGGCGAACCCCCGACTGGTCGAAAATCAAAGTACCTTTTTTATCAGCAGGAAACTGGGGTGGACAGGGTCTTCATCTAAGAGGAAATATTGAAGGTTTTGTAAATGCAGCAAGCAAAGACAAATGGCTTGAGATGCACGGAATTGAACACTGGACTCATTTTTATACAGATTATGGAATTGCTTTACAAAAACGATTTTTTAATCACTTTTTAAAAGGTGAGCGTAATGATTGGAATAAGCAACCTAAGGTATATTTACAGGTCCGTCATCCAGGAGAAAAGTTTGAACCTCGAAGTGAGTCAGCGTGGCCTCTAAAGTCAACTAAATGGAAGCAAGTGTATTTAGATGCTAAAGATTTAACTCTGAATGAAAATATCGTAAGTTCTTCAGCGAAAGTTTCTTATCGAGGGCTTGGGAATGGGGTCACCTTTATGACAAGCCCATTAGCTGAGCAAACTGAAGTTACTGGTCCCTTGGCTGCAAAATTATTTATTTCGTCATCAACCACTGATGCGGATTTATTTTTAATTGTTCGAGTTTTTGATGAGAACATGAAAGAAATTGTTTTTCAGGGAGCTTTGGATCCGCATACACCAATCGCACAAGGGTGGTTAAGGGCCTCACATCGTGAATTAGATCAAAAAAAATCAAAGCCATATCAACCATACCATCCACATACAAAAATTGAGCCACTCAAACCAGGTAAAGTTTATGAATTAGATATAGAAATTTGGCCAACCTGTCTTGTGATTCCTGCAGGGTATCGAATAGCTTTGACTGTTCGTGGTAAAGATTATGTTTACCCTGGTGGTACAGGTGGAAAACTTTCTAATATGAAAAATGAATTTACGGGAGTTGGTCCGTTTTTACACAATGATGTAAGAGATCGTCCTCCAGAAATATTTGATGGGAATATCACAATCCATACTGGGCCTGAAAATGCTTCATGGTTGATGTTGCCAATTATTCCAAGTTCTACCAAAAAAAGTAAAAAATAATGAGTGTTACATCATTAGAAAAAGGCTTCATTTATAAAATTGCACTTTACTTGCAAAATACCTGCGCATTTTTCTTGTTACCGATGTTGGCATTTATTGTCTGTTTAGATGTTGCTGCAAGGTATATATTTAATAATCCTTTTGCATGGGCTTCTGAACTTACAACAATCATTTTGTTGTGTACTTTTATGAGTGCAATTCCAATTTGTACTGCGCAAGATGGGCATATCAGAGTTGAGACTTTCTATGAGGATTACTCTCCTAAAAAGAGCGCATGGGCAGATTTGTTAGGAGATCTAATGGGAGTTTTTTTCATGGGACTTTTAACTGTTCGGTCTTATTTAGATGTCCCAAGGTTTTTTGCTAGAGGTGAACGATCAGACATGATTAATATACCCCATTGGATTGTTGCAGCCTTTGTTGGTACTTGTGCTTTAGCAACTTGCATAGTTTTATTTGGCAGAATGTATTTGGCATTTCATCGGGTATTGATGAAACAAGAAGCAATATCATTAGAAAAAGAATAGGTTAAGTCATTATGGAACCAATTTACATTGGCTATATTGCTCTTGTAGCGTTGTTAGGCCTTCTTGCATTGGGTATACCTATATCTTGGAGTGTGGGTTTAGTGGCTGTATTAGGTAGTTTTTATTTAAATGGTGTGAATCAAACAGCCTCTCAAATAGTATTGACTGTTTGGGAAAATGGAACTTTATTTGTTTTTATTGTGTTGCCATTATTTTTATTGATGGGGCAATTATCTTTTCACACGGGCATTGCAAATGATTTGTATGACTGTATTCATAAATGGTTTGGGCATCTTCCGGGTGGTTTAGCTGTAGCGGCTGTTATTGCAAATGCAATTTATGGTGCTGTAACTGGCAACAGTGTTGCGGCAGTGGCGACTATGGGACCAATGGTGATGCCACAGTTTCGAAAATATAATTACAACTTATCACTGGCTACCGGAACTTTAGCTTCCGCAGGAACCTTAGCTGTATTGGTTCCACCATCAACACTGCTTACTATTTATGGACTGTGGACTGAGACATCAATTGGCGAATTATTTACCGCTGGAATTATTCCATGTTTGCTGATTGCTGTTTCTTATTGTATTGTTCTTATGGTGTGGTGTATTCTCAAGCCAGAGATGGGGCCCAAAGGGCCAATATATTCTTGGAATGAACGTATAGGATCTTTAAAGCAGTTACTGCCAACAATGGTTGTAATGTTCATGGTATTGGGTGGAATTTATGGTGGAATAGTTACACCTGCAGAGGCTTCTGGTATAGGAGTTGCCGGCGTCTTATTAGTTGCTGGACTTACTGGTCGGCTCACAAAGAAGGCTTTGGTAGATTCATTACGTGCTGCATCAACCACAAGTGGGATGGTATTTACGATTCTCATCACAGGAATCGTTTTTAGTAGATTCCTCGTACAGACTCAAGTTACATCAAGTATTTTGGAATGGATATCTGCAATGCACTTATCTAAAATACATGTGTTACTTGCAATTCTTGTATTTTATTTTATCCTTGGAACAGCATTAGATACTTTTGGAATGTTGATACTATCACTTCCTTTTGTTATTCCTATCATTGATGCTTATAACATTGACAAAATTTGGTTTGGGGTATTTGTTGGAGTAATGGTAGAACTTGCAGCAGTAAGTCCACCAGTGGGTATTACAGTTGCTGTTATGAGGGCGGTTGCTCCAGATGTATCAACAACTGATATTTTTAAAGGGTGTTATCCTTTTTTAATACTCACATTGCTACTGGGAGTAGCGCTCATTATTTGGCCTGAATTAGCTTTGTGGTTGCCTAGAGCACTTAGATAAATTGTTGAATATATCCTAAAATATTTATTAGGTACTCAATTACAGTGTGGAAGCATTACTTAAGGTAATGCTTCCAAATATCCCAAGAAGATAATTATTCAATAAAAGTTACAAAACTTTCTTTTGGACGTCTAACTTTTTTCAGTTTTAACAACCAATCTTCATCAGCATTTCTATAACCTACAGCCATAATGACTGCACTGCGTAATCCTTTTTCTTTGAGGTTTAAAACTTCATCGAGTGCTTTAGCATCAAAACCTTCCATAGGTGTAGCATCAACGCCTTCTTCAGCAGCAGCAATTAAGGCTGTTCCTAAACCAATATAAGCTTGCTTTGCAGCGTGGTTATAGTTAACTTCTGGATCTCTCGCAGTAAAGTTCTTCAATAACATTTGACGGTATGCAGTACCAGCTTCACTTCTGAAGTTACGAACTTCTTCAGTCATATCAAAACAGTCATTGATACGCTGTGCTGTATAAGTATCCCAAGCTGCAAAAACGATTAAATGTGAGCAGTCTGTAATTTGGGCTTGGTTATTTGCTACAGGTTTAATTTTTTCACGGATTTCTTTATTTGAAATGACGAGAATTTCATATGGTTGTAAACCACTTGAACTCGCTGTTAGTCTGATCGCTTCAACAATTCGCTCAACAGTTTCAGCTGGAACAGTTTTAGAAGTGTCATATTTTTTTGCGGCATAGCGCCAATTTAATTTGTCGATTAGTGTCATTTTGAATAATTTATAAGTTTAGGGGTTAAAAGACTATTTTAATTGAAGTTAGATTTCAGTTTTGAATTTTCGGTATTTCTTTTAAATTGAGTTAAATATTATTGTTATAATATTTATAATAATATTAATATATGACGAGTTTTGTGAATAATGCTAAAACTTCTCTGCTACAGCAGAATTCCTACTTAGAAATACTTATTTTGAAAAGTTATTTGCAAGCTCTTTGTATCTTGTCTCACCCAAAGATGTTAATTCAATAAACTTTGTACGATTTTCATTGATGAGTCTTAATGAAATCATGTTTTTGGAGATAAGTTTTTTTAAAGCAGCATGAAGCGTTGCTCTAGAGGCAATTTCGGTGTGAGTTAAAACATCCCCGACACTAATTGTTTTATTTTGATACAAAGAAAAAATGATTTCGTTTAAGACCTTAATTTGAATTGGGTCCAAACCATATTTAAGGTTAATTACATTTTCATACTTTAAGTACGCTATGTAATCAATTAATTTAGCATCTATATTAATTTAATGCTCCTTTGAATATGTAAGATGACTATACTACGATTAATATTCAAAAATTTATAAAATGAAAAATACATTTAAATGACAGAGGATTACTCAGACAAAGCCTACCGATTGTTAGACATTATTGAATCAATTGTGTCAAATGATGATGGGTACCCAGATTTAAAATTACCATTCTGGGTTGATGAAAATGGATGTGTAATTTTTGATCAGCAAATTCTTGTCGAGTTAGAAAAGCCTGAAAATCAAGACTTGATTAGTTGGGCTTATGAAAACGTTATTGATTTGTTTTCATAGAGAAAATAGAAGGCTTTGTAAAAACTCAACAATTAATTGAGATCATTACTGTATATCTCAATCCTCCCAGAGTGGGCATGACCTTGTAGTAATTTATTTTCTGCGATTGAAAGTAATTTGAGTTGGTGCTTTGTAAAGTGCACTAAGGCATCACCAATAAGATCCTCGGGATCAAGATCTTCTAAGCATTCGTAGCTGAAATAACAAATGATGTTTTCCATATTGACAGTTGCGGGAAATTCAACACCACCATCCGCACTTAGTCTCGCAGGACCAATAAACTTGATATCCATATATGCTCGCTTTAAAAAAGGTTAATATTCGAATATGAACTGACTATGAATTACATTCTTTTAAATTCTTTTTAGATTTCTTAATCACTTCGTTCATTTCTGTCATAGTGATAAGTTCTTCAGTATGAATCTTATGAAATGCACCGCTTGCCATCGTAATCATAGAAATTTCAGCAATTTTTTTAGCGGTACTTTCTACGATACATACAATACTTCCAGATGAAATAGAGTAAAAGATATTCAATAACTTTATATGAATACTTTCAAAGAGTGCTTTTGCAGCTGCTTCTCGATCACATGGTTTTGTAGAGTCTGTAAGAATGCTATTAAAAGCAGTTTTACTATATTCGCCAATAATTAAATAAGTAGTCATAAGATTTATTTTCTAAGGAAGTAAAAAGCTAATGAGCTCAGTATATGAAGAGTATTTCAAATTAAATTGATTAACATCAATTTATTGATTAATTTCATTGTCTATTTGAATCTTAGACAAATAAAAATGTTTTTATGAGCTAAAACATTAACTAAGGTGATGAAAAAAATTGAATAGCATTACCACCTAGTTGTTTAATGTCATACATAGCTTTATCAGCGGCTTCAATTAAAAGTGTTTCCTCCAAACTGTCAGTGGGATAAATTGATATTCCAATACTGACTGCAATTGTTATAGAGTTGCCGTTAAAGTTCATTTTTTGATGAAGTTTATTGAGTATATTAGCTGCAACTTTATAAGCATTATTTTTACTCTCAATATTTTCTAGTAATATGACGAACTCATCTCCACCTAACCTTGCAATAGAGTCATAATCTCTAACGCAAGAATGAAGACGTACAGCAATTTCTTGCAGAGTTAAATCGCCAATTTGATGGCCAAATTGATCGTTGATACTTTTGAACCGGTCTATATCAACAAAAAGTATTGCAAGGATTTTTCTTTCTCGGTTTGCTTTTAAGATTGCGTGCTCAAGACGATCATGGAAAAGTTTACGATTTAATAAACCAGTCAAAGGATCATGATCTGCTTGAAATTGGATTGAGCGATTATTCCTGTATGAACGTATTAGTATTTGAAACATTATGATGATTACTATTAAAACAATTAGCGTAATAATAAAAATAAGACGTACACTTTTGGTCCACTCAGATAAATAAGCATCTTTTGTAATAGTGGCGCCGATAATAAAAGGTAAGCCTTGAACTTGCTGAAAATTAACCATACGCTCAATAGAAATATCATTACGATTAAAGCTAGGAGCATTAATAATGATTGAACTATTAGATTGATTGGTATGTGCTAATGATTTATCAATAACTTCATTGGGATTAATTCGACCAATATTTTTTTCTATTAAGGGCCATCTTGTTAACAAAGTTTTATTTTGACTATAAAGTGTGATGCTTGAACCTGAGTCTAATTTATTACCAATCTCTTCAAAGAGATTAGAAAATGTTTTGATGGAAATACCAATGAGTGCAGGATATAGCTTGACGAGTGGTGTTGGAGGGGTAAGCTTATTTGTACCAGGTAATCAAAATTTAAGCTTATCTGGAACGGTTAATTTAACTGCACCTTCTTCAGTAGGTTGTGCTGTTGGCAGTGAAATGGTGATTAGTCATCCCTACGCAACAATTTATAACGCAATGAGCTTAAATGGCTCTAATATCAATATCCAATTGAATGGTGTTGTGAATCTATCGGCAGATGATATTACATTGAGTGGGTCATCATCAAATTTAAATATAACAGGATCATTTATTTCACATTCTTTGCGCTTGAATGGAAATATGTTTCCTCAAGCTTCTTCGAGCCCTTGCTTTAACTTATACGAATCAACTGGTGCAGTTATATTAACCAACTGATAATGGTTTTCTAAACTTTTTGTAGGAATTTTTTCTGAACCAGCAAGGCGATGAAGCTCTTGTAAATTGAGTATTTTTAATTCCTTATTTTTGATTTCTATAATTTTGGCAAGATTAAGTTTTGCTAAGATGCGACTGACTGTTTCAATTTTCATACCAAGATAATCACCAATCTCCTCACGTCCCATCGCTAAATGAAAATCGGTTGGAGGTAAGCCTCTTTTTGCGAGTCTCTCAGAAAGATATACAAAGAAATAGGCAATTTTTTCTTCGCCATTAAGTGTTCCTAAAGTGAGAAGATGTCGATGGTCTAATGAAATTTCTTTACTAAAAATTTTGTATAAATGTTGTTGTAAGACGCTTATTTCTTTGCATAGTTGCTCTAATACTGAAAATTTCATAACACACAATTCAGTGTCTTCTAGTGCTATAGCCTCAGATTGATGTAGGCCATAGCTAATTCCATCTAAACCAAGTATTTCTCCAGGTAGATGAAAACCAACAATTTGACTACGACCATCTTCTAAAAATAGTTGTGTTTTTAAGGACCCATAACGAATACTGAATAAATAAATAAAAGGATCTCCTTGTTTATAAAGGTACTCACCTTTCATTAATTTAGTTTTTTGATTAATTAATTGATCAACTTTATTCGATTCCTCTTTAGTTAAATCTGAAGGAAGACAAAAGCTATTAATCACACAATTGGAACATTTATTATTTTGAACACTAAGATTCATAATCGCTCCCTTACCCCGTAATGGGACTTGAGTTTTAATTATGGGCTATTAATGACATAAGTCAATTTATTTTTTCGATAAATTGACTTATGTCATATTTAGGCCGAATTAAAAGTTTCTATTCGTTTTTTTGAGGACTCCAAGTTTAAATTTTGGAGAAATGTGTGCATATCCTAGTGAATGTATATCGAATGGAAGCAACGATGATTAGGCTCATTTTTTTACTTCGATTAATAAAGTTTTAAAGAAGAATGAGGGAATGTTTTTCCATATATTTTTAGGGTATGATAAATAAAAAAATTATTCAAATAAAAGAGACAAAGGTATAGAAAAATGATGATAATTCGATTTATCAAATGCATGCTTTTTATTGTGTTGAGTGCTACTTTTCAACAATCAATAGCCCAGTCAAATTCTTTTCCACAAAAGCCAATAACTTTAATTGTTCCTTACACTGCTGGTGGAGGAGTTGATTCTATAGCGCGAATTATTGTTCCATTATTGTCAGAACGATTGGGACAGAAAGTGATTATTGAAAACAAACCTGGAGTTTCAGGAATGGTAGGTGCGCAGTTTGTGGCTAAGGCAACTCCAGATGGTTATACATTATTAGCTGGTAATACGACAACCAATGCAACAAATTACTACTTAACCAAAAGCTCAGGTTATCACCCGATAAAAGATTTTGTTCCTCTTTCTTTATGGGATAGAGGCCCTACCGTTCTAGTAGTTCCTTCAGGAAGTAAATTTCAGAGTGTTAATGACATTATTCAGGAGTTAAAAAACAAACCTGGATCGCTCAATTATGGAAGTAGTGGTTTGGGAAGTGCGCATCATTTATCAGCAGAAGTTTTTATGCATATGACAAACACAAAGATGCAACACGTACCTTATAAAGGTGGGCCTGGTGTAATGGCTGATTTAATTGGTGGACAATTAGATTTAGCTTTTGAAGTTATTCCAGTAGCTAGTCCTTTCATCAAAAGTGGTCGATTACGTGCTCTTGGCGTTAGTTCTAAAACTGAGGTTCCAGCGTTACCCGGTGTAAAACCTATAGCTGATATCGCTGTACCTGGATATCAAATGGAAACATGGCAAGGCGCTTTTGCGCCAAGTGGTACTCCTCTTGAAATCACTGAAAAACTGGGTAGGGAATTTGCAGCGGTTGTTCAGATGCCGCAAGTTCGACAAAAAATGCAAGAGCTTGGTTTGATTCCTGATTCTAGACACAATCAAGAGTTCAAGGATTTTTTACAAAATGACTTCGCAATGTGGGGTAAGTTAGTTAAAGATGCAAGTATTAAACCAGAATAATTGTTAATCAAAGGATTAAGTTGTGATTATTACTAAACTTAGTATTGATGCTGTAAAAATACCATTAGAAAAACCAATTCCAAGTGGGAAGATGACGATACATTCAGCAGACGCATTGTTGGTTACATTGAGAACAAAAGATCATTTCGGTGAAGGGATGGTATTCACATTAAATGGAACACGCTTATCTATCTTAAGAGAAATGATTCTTAGCCTTGAAAGTCTGATTATTGGTTCTGATCTTGGAATGAGTGGATTATTTTTAAAGCAAGCATGGTCAGAATTAGTTTTTCTAGGTCAAAGAGGAATAGGGGCAGTCGCTCTATCGGCAATTGATATGGCATTGTGGGATCTTCGTGGTAAGGAGGCTAATAAAAATATTAGTGAGCTTTTAGGGAGTTGTAGATCGACTATGCCAATGTATAGAAGTGGGGCATTACGCTTATCTGCTTCAATTGATGACTTGCAAAAAGAAGCGCAAGATTTAGTAAGTCAGGGATTTAAATCAATAAAAATGTCTTTGGGTTCTAAAAAGATGGACGTTGATGTAGCTAGGGTGAAAGCTGTAAGAGAGACTATCGGCATGGATATTCAACTGATGACTGATTGTAATCAGCAACTTACTGTTCCCCACGCAATTCAATTGGGGAGAAAACTTGAAGAGTATCGATTAGCTTGGATTGAGGAGCCTGTCGTATTTCATGATCATGAGGGTGAAGCAGAAATTGCAAGAGCTCTTGATACCCCTATTGCAAGTGGTGAGAATGAATTTACATTGCTTGGCATGAAAGAAATGATTGAGCGTAAGTCAGCAGACATATTAATGCCCGACTTACAAAGAATGGGAGGTCCAAGTGAACTTATGAAAGTTGCTAACTTAGCATTAGCTCATAATATTCCTATTGCTCCGCACCTTTTTACTCAAATGTCTCTCTCATTAGCTGCGGCAATGCCTAATGCTATTTATGTCGAATATATGCCTTGGTTTGCACCTTTATATGAAGAACAATTAGAGCTAGATGATCAAGGTGAGGTTGCTATCCCCAAAGCCCCTGGGTGGGGATTTCATTTTGACCAAAATGCAGTCAAAAGGTTTAGATCAATTTAAAGGCAAACCTACCAAAATACGGGAAGCTCATTCACATTATCTAAATTGGAATGAAGAATCATTTTATTAAGTTGTTCTGCATTGTTAATGCCAATTCGTGGTTCAGATAATTCGACAAATTTATCTATTAGCTCTTCATCAGACAAAGGCTCATCTGGGTCTCCATGACGCGTTTTTTGATAGTGACTATAGATTGTGCCATCTTGCATCTCAATTGAAACTTTTGCGCTCCGCTGTTTAGGGAAGTTAGAAGTACACTCTGAGTCTTCGAATAATTGAATTTTATTTTCCAAATCATAAATACGCGAATCTTTAATAGCTTCATTTAAAAATGCTTTTTCTCTTACTCGACCTAAGATAATTCTTGCTGAGACTGTATATGTCAAACTAAACTTTGCCTCAAAGGCAGACCTTGGATGTACATAGCAACAGACCTCCTTAGTTGCTCGATAAGCACCTACTCGAATCAATTTTATTTTTTCTGACTGAATGGAGTGTTGCTGTAACAGATTAGATACGGCATCAATTGAAGGAAAATTGTGTCCACAACAACCATGATTTTTAAAAGTCATTTGAGTGATACTCCATGATCTTCCTAATTGATCAAATAGTTCCTCCCAACGTGGATTTTTGCTCAGTGCAGCACCAAAGCCTGCGCTACCTTCTAATAAATCTGGTGTTCCTGACATACCTTCTTCAGCAGCAAGGGCTGCATGAAGTCCTACTTCAGCGGCGTGACCAGCATGCATTGGTTTTGTCATTGAGTCTGACCGGAATGCTTGTTGTAATCCGCTCGCAAAAGTTCCTGCAGTTGCTAGAGCAGCGCATGCTTGAGTTGCATTTAGCTTTAGAAGAAAAGCACAAGCAGCGGCAGAACCAAAGACACCTGCTGTTCCTGTTGTATGAAAATATTGATAATGACTTGGTTGGATTACTCGGCTAATACGTGTTGATACTTCATATCCAACAATAATAGCTTTTAGAAGATCAACAAAACTAGCATTACGTGTTTGAGCAAGCGCAAAAACTCCTGAGATAGTAGGGGCAGCAGGGTGATAAGCGCCATCACGGTAGATATCATCAAATTCAGCAATATGAGAAATCGAACCATTGATAAAAGCCGCTGCACGCGTAAATGCAGTGAGAGGCGATCCTGCAATAGAACATTTACCAAATCCTAATTCTTCTTTGTAAGAAGCTAGTAGTTTTTGTGCAGTCGATGAGTTGGACCCCGCTAGTAAAGCACCTTGCCAATCTAGAAATGCGCGACGAGCATGATGCATGACTTCATCTGAAAATCTATGTTCCTGAGAAGCTTCTATGAAATTACCAAATTCTTCTAATAGAGTCATGAATTATTCCGGTTTAGCACCTGATGCTTTAACAATAGGTGCCCAAAGAGCAAAGTCATTGCGAATGAACTTAGTGAATTCATCAACATTCATTTCAGTAGGGTCTGAACCTAGAGCTAAGAGCCGTTTTTTTACTGCAGGCTCATCTAGAACACTTGTGACAGTTTCATTCAGTTTGTTTAAGATGGAGGGGGGTGTTTTTAAAGGTGCGAACAGTCCAAACCATGCTCCAGTAGCTATATCAATTCCCAATTCAGTTAGGGTTGGGAGATCAGGAAGAGCACTCATTCTTTTTTTTGATGAAACTGCAATTGCGGTTAATTGTCCACCTTTAATTAAAGAAACAACCGAGGGTGCAGTGGCAAACATAAATTGTAATTGACCCCCTACTAGGTCTCTAGTAGCCTCAGCTCCTTTATAGGGGACATGCGTAGCATTAAGATTCATTTTTTGAGCGAATAAGAAACCAATTAAATGTGGTGTTGTTCCAATTCCAGTAGATCCATAATTAATATGATCTTTATGTGCCTTGATATAGGCTAAAAAGTCTTTCCAATTTTTGACTCCTAAGGATGATGGTACTACTAAGATATTTGGAACATCTCCTAACATAGCCACAGGTTGTAGAGCTTTTTGAGGGTTAACTGCCAGATTTGAGAACAAGCTTGGATTTATAGAAATTGGACCATTAGAACTGACCAGTAAAGTATGACCATCGGGGGCAGCTCCGCCGACAATTTCTGTACCTAAATTACCAGCAGCCCCAGCATGATTTTCTACAATCACAGGAACTTTCCAGCGAATACTAAGTTGATTACCAACTTCTCTAGCCAGAATATCCGTGGTACCTCCAGCGGTAAATGAAACGATAATTTTGATTGGTTTTTGAGGGTAGTTTGGAACTTGCTGTGCAATCACACAAGTACAAAAAAAACTACAAATTAGTATTAGTAGTTGATTCAGGTATCTCAACATTATTCTCCTCATCTTTTTTATATTTTCTATTTATGAACGTTGGTTAAATCGACGTTCAAAAACATCTTCAGCAATTCTGTTTTTTAATATTTCTAATGATCCACCGGCAATCATCCAGCCACGTGTTCTTCTGACGCAATACTCAACTAAGCTTTCTTGACTGTAGCCACTTGCACCCATTACTTGCAAAGACTCATTTGCAACTTCAAAACCTACTGTATTGCACATGTATTTAGCCACTGTTGTATCGTAGGCGGTGGGGAGTCCATTATCTGCACTAAGTGCTGCACGATAAAGTAGTAATTGTGCAGCATCAAGTTTTACAGCCATTTCGGCAAACTTCCATTGAATACCTTGAAATTCACAAATCTCTTTACCAAATTGACGTCTTGTGGAGGCATACTCTTTAGCTTGTAAGAAAGCATATCTTCCAAGAGCTAGTGCACGAGATGAGTTACCAATACGCTCAACATTAAAACCACTAATTTGTTTTTTAAATCCACCAGAGCCTAACAGAACCATATCATTTGGCACATAACAATTTTCAAAATATAACTGAGACCATTGCTCGCCACTCATGAAACTACTAGGTCTTCCTATATCAAAACCTTCAGTATTTCTTTCGATCAGTACTGATCCAATACCATCAAGCCCTGGACCAAACCTTACATATATCAAAAAAATATTCGCTTCTGGACTATGTGTAGAAAATACTTTTGAGCCATTAATCAGATAGCCACCATCCACTTGAGTTGCGGAAGTTTGTAATTCAGTCACTGCAGATCCTGCTCCCGGTTCACTCATCCCTAGGCCAATTATTTTTCTACCAGCTAATAGATCAGATAAATATTTTTCCTTTTGAAGTTCACTGGCGTATTCAACAAAAGTTCTAATAGGGCCAAAATTACCTGCTTGAATAACATCAGCTGATTTTGGACAACGCAAAGCTACTTCTTGAATAGCAATTACTGCATCCATTAATGTTCCACCTTGACCGCCATCCTTTTCTGGAAAGGTAATTCCAAGAAGGCCTTGTTCGCTTAGCTTCTTAGCGACATCCCATGGATAGGATGAATGGTGTGCTCTTGCTAATGCTCCAGGTTTAAGTTCTTTCTCGGCAAATTTACCTACAGCATCCGCAAAAGAAATTTGATCGCTTGTTAATGAAAAGTTCATATGAATACCTATAAATTAAATGACTCGATTGACTATTTGTCCATCACAAAACGCATTAATGTTATCAAACGCTATACCAAAATAAGTCTCATAATTTTCTTGCTCGACAAACCCGAGGTGTGGTGAGCATAAACAATTGGGTAGATGTATTAAAGGATTATTGGCGTTATAAATAGGTTCACTCTCATAAACATCAACCGCTGCATAGCCAGGGTGCCCATTTTGTAAACCTTGCAAAAGAGCATCTTTTTCTATGAGTTCAGCTCTACTTGTATTCACTAATAAAGAATTTGACTTCATTAATGCTAAATCTTGAGCTGTCACTATGTATTTTGTTTCAGGAGTTAGCCTAAGTTGTAAAGAGATAATATCGCACTGGGAAAAAAATTCTTCTTTTGATTTTGCTACGGTAAATCCTTTTTCGTGGGCTTTTTGTAAACTTGATGCTCGTCCCCAAACAAGGATTTTGGCTCCAAATGCTTGCCCCAATTCACAAATTTGCTCTCCAATTCTGCCAAATCCATAAACCCCCAGAATTTTTCCATAAAGTTGACGTCCCACAGAACCTTGCCATTGTCCATCTTTCAATCGGTTTACTTCTGGGACAAAATTTCTTAATGCGGCTAGTGTTAACAGGATTGTTAACTCAGTAGTTGCTCTTCCAGATCCACGTCCTTCTGTTACAACAACGTTATGATCTTGACAGGCTTTTAGATCGACATGACTAGCCATTTTGCCAGTTTGAGAAATGATTTGAAGATTAGGTAAGCGTTCTAATAATTCACGCTTAATAGTTGTTCTCTCTCTTGTTAAAACAATTGCCTGGGCATCTTTAAAGCGATGTACTAATTCTTCTAAATGATGCACCGTATCGTTATAGATTGTTACTTCGTGTTGCTTTAATTTATCAAAACACTTTAAGTGACGAACACAATCTTGATAATCATCTGGAATTACAACTCTCATAAAAGATGCCTCAATTTTCTTCTTGTTTTTTAATGATACCTTTATTTAAAAACTGATTTATTTCTTCAACAGAATAACCAATCTCCTCTAAAATATTTCCGGTATGCTCCCCAACGAGTGGTGGGTTTACTCTAACCGGTAAGCGCTCACCATTCATCGTGAATGGTAATAATGGAGTAAAGGTTGATTTACCTTTATTTTCACCATCTGTTAGTTTTATTGGAGCTAAGCCTCGAGTAGCTTGCAAATGTTGATCATCAAATAATTGGTCTGGACGAGTAATGGGAGCGAAGGGCAGACCATTTTCTTCAAATATTTTACTGATGTATTGTGCATCGAAATCTTTGAGTCGTTGATGGATTTCTGGTATCAGACGCCCTCGAGATTGAACGCGCAGATTATTTGTTATCAAACTAGGGTCTTCTAGTAAATCATGAAAGTTAAAAGCATTACAAAATACTTGCCATTGAGAATCCGTAACAACTGCTAAAAAAATCTTTTCGCCATGAGCTACTTCAAAGACATCATAGATAGCCCAAGCAGATATTCTATTTGGCATAGGTTTTGCAGCTTTGCCAGTTACTGCATATTGCATCATATGTTGACCAACTAAAAAGATATTATTTTCAAATAATGCACTTTGAATTTCTTGGCCTACACCAGTTATATCGCGTTGTTTAAGCGCAGCTAAAACTCCTACCGCACCAAATACACCACCCATAATATCGTTAATAGAAGTTCCAGCTCGAAGGGGTTTTTCTTCTGGACCTGTCATGTAAGCTAAGCCCCCCATCATTTGCACAACCTCATCTAATGCAGTTCGATGTTCATATGGCCCAGGCAAAAAACCTTTGTGGGAGGCATAAATTAATCGAGGGTATATTTTTTTTAAAGTTGCGTAATCCAATCCTAACTTAGCCATTGCACCGGGTTTAAAGTTTTCTACAACAACATCTGCGGTGGCAATTAATTTTTGGGCGATATCTTTTCCAAGTTCATTATTAAGGTCTAGTTCTATGCTTTTTTTATTACGATTAAACATTGGAAAAAAACCTGATCCTGAGCCTACTAAGTTTCTAGTTTTATCTCCTCCAATCGGCTCAATTTTAATAACTTCGGCACCAAGATCGGCTAGAACCATTCCACAAGTCGGCCCCATTACCATATGTGTAAATTCAATAACCCGAAGGCCTGCATATGGAAGGTTTATAGGATCACTCATTAATTTAATCTAGATAAAAAATCTTTAATAAGTAGGCATCAATCAGCGTGGAATGAAATTGTCTCGAAGATTAATGGATACTTGTTTAACTTCGGTATAGCTTTCCAGCATTCCTTCTAGAGAAAACTCTCTTCCAGAACCACTTTGCTTCATACCTCCGTAGGAATGCCCAAGTTGTTGCCCACCACCTTGATTGACCATCACCCAACCAGCTTCTAAAGCATGCGCCATGCGAATCGCAGGGGCACCTTCTCGGCCCCATAAAAAAGCTGCTAGACCGTACTGTAATTGGTTTGCTCTTTCAATGACTTCAGCTTCATCCCGCCAAGTTGAAACAGATAAAACTGGCCCAAAAACTTCTTCTCGCGTTAATTTAACTTCTTCTGGTAAATTGAAAAATACTGTTGGCTCAAAAAAATACCCTTGTGATAATGGACCAGAGCTTGGTGGTAGGCCACCTAAAATTAAAGAGCTAGGTGATGTTTCAATTGCTTCTTGAACGTATGAGCTAACTCTAGAAAATTGTTTAGCGTTTACTAAAGAGCCTGTATCGGTATCTTCATTCAAAGGATCTCCAACACGCATTTTTTTAAGCTTGTCTGTGAGTGTTGATAAAAATGATTCAGCAATTGACTCATGTAAGAACAATCTTGAGCCAGCTGTACAAGACTGCCCTTGGCGAGTAAAGCGCATAGCAGTAATGACACCATCTGCAGTATAGTCATGATCTACGTCGGGCAACACGATTTGTGCACTTTTACCACCTAATTCAAGGGATACTGAAGCAATGCGGTTGCTTGCGGCTGCAAGTATAGATTTTCCTACTGCTGTTGACCCTGTAAACGAAACTTTTGGAATATCTGGATGCTCGGCAATGGCGGCACCACATTCAATACCGTAACCTGTTAACACATTGAGAACACCCGCTGGTAATACTTCTGCACAAATTCTTGCCATTTCTAAAACAGCCATTGGCGCTTCTTCAGATGCTTTAAGGACCATAGTGTTACCAGTCATAATGGCAGGAGCAATTTTTAAAGCAGCCAACATGAGTGGGGCATTCCAAGGAACAATTGCTCCAACAACGCCATATGGTTCACGACGAGTGTAATCTAAATTTTCAGGATTTAAATAAACTGTTTTACCTTTTAATTCTCGAGCAAGTCCTGCAACATATCGAAATATTTCAACAGTGATAGCTGCTTCACCTCTACTTTGTGTTCGAAGAGCGTTTCCATTTTCTGTACTAATCAGACGAGCAATTTTTTCTTTATTCGCTTCTAGACCATCTGCAATCGCAAATAGCATCTTGCCACGATCAGCAGCGGAACTTTTTTTCCAAGTGTGAGAAGCTTTCTTTGCAGCAGCGACTGCGACATTTACGTCATGATTATTTGCCCGAGGAACCTGGACAAAAATTGTCTTAGTAGATGGGTTCTCTACAGTAATCCAGTTACCGTCTATACCATCAACCCATTGGCCATTAATAAGCATTTTTTGCTTTGGGATCAATTTTGTCATTTTTAACTCCAAGACATTAATAATTACCTAACTCTAACAAATCTATCGATAGCATTTTAAATAATTGGGTTATAACAAATACTAAACAACTTTATGAATTAATTTTTTAAATATATTTTCAATGGGATTAACTTTAGAAATACCTATGGTTAACAAAAGAATTTGGGTTTGAAAATAAATTTAAGAGTTGCAAAAATTTATCCTGAACTGATGGTGATTTAGTATCTTGGTTAAAGTATGTATTTATATCATATCATTTGATCATGGTGTGTTGATGGTGGATGATCTTTGGTACTTGGATTTGTGGTGCTGGTGGTCTATAACCTAGAGAGCTATTAGGCCTGACATGGTTGTAATGCTTGACCCACTCGCCAACGAAAACTCTTGCTGTAATGAGGTGGATAAGATTATCTGTTGTGTCAAAACTTCGGTTTTGAACTTGCGACCAATGATGAAAAGTAGTTCTAATCTATCAGCTTATAGAATCGTTCATCATAAAGACTGCCGCTCATAGGAGTGAGGGTTACTCTAAAGTCCTTTTTATGTTTTTGTGACGCATGATGATTAATAGCATCTTGGTTTACCCAAATTTCAACAATTGTCATATGGTTAGGACGACTAATCTGAGTTAAAGCCTCAAATCGAATATTACCTTGATCTTTTGGGCTGATTGTGGCGATATCTTTAACTAAAGCAATACCTTGATCTTTAACGGTCGGTACTATATCGACGTGAGTAATAGCAAAAATAGCATTCCTCATCTCATTCTGTGGAACCTTAACATTACCTACTTGCAAGGCTGAGTGAGGGCGTTCGTCATAGCTACTTCTCAGAAGGGGATTAAGGCGCTCTTTAAGAGCAATCACATTTGCAGATTGTTGATGATTTGTCATGGCAGATATATCTCGCCACGCCTCTAAAATTGCAAATTGGTCAGGTTGGCCAATTCGTTGAACCACTTCAAATCTTAAGTTGCCATCTTCCTTGAGACTAGACTCTGTAAGTTCCTTTAGTAGGTTTTTTGTTCTTTGGATGTCAGAAGGGTAAACCTCAAAATAAGTAACAATATAAGAAGTTACTTTCTCAGGGACCGGCTCAGCAGCATGACTCATGTGAATTAACCCTAAAAAATTAGTGACTAATAAAAAAATAAATAATTTAATGCTAGTTAATTTAATCTGGATCATTTTTACCTTAAAAGTATAATTTAGTAAGATTTATCATTAAAGTAACATTGTTTTTAGGAAATAACCATACTTAAAACCCTATGTGCTATTTAATTCAATTACCTCCATAGAGATAATGAATCTTTATGGAGGTAGCAATCGATTGATATATTTTCTTTAAATTAAATTGAGAGTGGCTTATGCTGCGGACCATCCTCCATCAAGCATCAAAGCGCTTCCTGTCATTAAGCTAGAGGCGGGGCTAGCTAAGAAAACAATTGCGCCCATAACTTCTTCTTGTTGACCTAATCTGCCTAGTGCAATTTTTTCAAGAACAAATTTTCTAAAACTAGCATCGGCAAACATTGGGGCGGTCATGTCAGTTTCTATAAAGGTAGGACAAATTGTGTTTACTCTAATATTAGCCTCACCAAGCTCCCATGCTAAAGCTTTCGTCATTCCTTCTAAAGCATGTTTACTTGCGCAATACAGAGTTCGTCTTGGACTGCCTACAACTCCCATTTGAGAAGAGATATTAATAATTGAGCCAGGAAGTTTCGCAGCTAGAAGTTGTTGCGTTACTTTACGAGTGACATAAAAAGCTGCCTTGATATTTAGATCAAACACTGCATCAATGTCTTCATTTTTAACATCGACTAGATGTTTAGGACGATTCATACCGGCATTATTTACAAGTATCTGAAATGGCTCAAGAGTTGTTAAGGCTTCATCAACTGCATTAGGATCTGTTACATCGAGTTGCAGAATCTCAGAGCCATATCCAGCTGATTTTAGTTTTTCTTGAGCTGCCACTAAGTGTTCAAGAGATCTTGCAACCATAGTAACTTTTGCGCCTGCTTGAGCTAAGGCAAGTGTGGCGTAAAAACCTATGCCACGACTGCCTCCAGTTACCAGTGCACGCTGACCATCTACTCTAAAGTTAGGTGCTTGCATAGTGATTATTTCGCTGCAACTGGTTCATACCAAGCGAGGTCAGGGCGGTTACCATAGCGACGAACACGAATGTTTGCTTGTTCACCATGACCTGCAAAGTTTTCCATATGGCAAAGACGTGAACAGTATTCACCCATAGTAGTACTTGCTTCATCAGTGAGAACTTTTTGGTAAGTACATGTTTTAAGGAATTTTCCAACCCAGAGTCCACCGGTGTAACGTGCGTTACGATTTGTTGGTAGGGTGTGATTTGTTCCGATAACTTTGTCACCGAAACTGACGTTTGTTCTTGGACCGAGGAAAAGGGCTCCAAAGTTTGTCATATTATTCAGGAAATAATCTGGGTCCTTCGTCATGACTTGAACATGCTCAAACGCAAGCTCATCCGCTTTTTGTAACATTTCTTCATAAGTGTCACAAACAATAACTTCACCATAATCTGCCCAGCTTTGTTTAGCGATTGCGGCAGTAGGGAGAATGGTTAATTGACGTTCAACTTCTGCGATGGTTTCTTTAGCTAGTTTTTCACTATTAGTTAAAAGAATAGCTGGTGAAGTAGGACCATGTTCTGCTTGACCTAGAAGATCTACAGCACACATTTCACCATCAACAGATTCGTCTGCAATGACTAAGGTTTCTGTAGGACCTGCAAATAAATCGATACCTACTCGACCATATAACTGGCGCTTAGCTTCAGCAACAAACATATTACCTGGACCAACTAGCATATCGACTGGAGCAATACTTTGTGTACCTACTGCCATTGCAACAACAGCTTGAACTCCACCTAAAACATAAATCTCATCAGCGCCTGCCATAGACATTGCTGTCACGATTGCAGGATGTGGAACTCCTTGGAAAGGAGGAGCGGTTGAAATCACACGTTTGACTCCAGCAACCTTAGCTGTAAGAACACTCATGTGAGCTGAGGCTAGAAGTGGATATTTACCACCAGGGATATAACATCCAACGGCATTAACTGGAATATGTTTGTGACCTAAGATAACACCAGGGTAAGTTTCAACCTCAACATCTTTCATGGAGTCACGTTGAATTTGTGCAAAATTGCGCACTTGTTTTTGAGCAAAAGTAATATCTTCGATTTCGCGAGGAGATAATGCTTTGCGTGCTTTTTCAATTTCCGCTTGGCTCAATCTGAAATCTGACGGATCCCAATTATCAAATTTTTTACTGTAATCTCTAACGGCCACATCACCTCTAACTTCGACATCTTTAATGATGTCTTCAACTGTTTGGCGAACTTTGGCGTCGTCGTCTAAGCGAATTTGCACATCCTTACCGCGCTTAAGATATTTGATCATTTTATGCTCCTGATAGTTTTAATTAGTTATTTAATTTTGTATCTATATTGTAAATGCAACTCTCAAAGCTGTATGACAGACTGCTCTTGGAAGAGGTAAAAATCATTTAATGGCTTTAACTGAGTAATGTCTTTTGCTATTTATATAAAATACATATAAATCATTAACTTGCAATTATATTAATAATTTAAAAAATATTGTAAGCATTAATTTGTCTAAAAAAGTACATGTTAAATTGGGAAATAATTTTTTAAGATAGCTATTATTTAGTAAGTAAAATAAGTACTTAGGTAAATAATTAAGGATTAATAAATGAAGATTGCAATGGTTGGATTTGGGGAAGTTGGGAAAATATTATCTGCTGGGTTAATCAAGCAGCCTGGGGTTGATTCTATTTCTGCTTGGGATTTATTATTTACGAATGCATCACAATCTCAAGGTCAAGTTGAGTTCGCTAAAGAGCACCAAATTACGATAGGCGCTTCTCTCCAAGAAACTATTCATAATGCAGATTTAGTAATTTCAGCGGTTACTGCTTCTAATACTTTTTCAGTCGCTAAAGAAGTAAGTCAATTTATTCAACAGGGTAGTTATTTTTTAGATTTAAATTCTGCATCTCCGGGAACCAAAAAAGAGTGTGCTCAAGAAATTGATCAGCGCGGAGCTTTTTATGTTGAAGCTGGTGTAATGACTTCAGTCCCACCTTATGGAATTAAAGTACCGATGCTTTTAGGTGGAGAAAAAGCTCAGGCCTTGACTGAAATTTTATTGCAATGGGGTATGGATGCAAAAAGTGTTTCTAAAGAACTTGGTATTGCATCAGCTATTAAGATGTCTAGAAGTGTAATGATTAAAGGTTTAGAGTCTTTAATTGTCGAAGCTTATACAACCGCACGCTTTTATGGGGTTGAAGATTATGTGTTGCCAACATTAGTGGAGACCTTCCCACAAATTGATTGGTCTGCTGAAGGCGCGTACATGTTTAGTCGCGTCGTACAACATGGTAGACGTCGTTCAGAAGAGATGCGTGAATCAGCTAGAACTGTTCAAGAAACTGGAGTAACACCTTTAATGGCATCAGCAATCGCAGAGAAGCAGGCTTGGGTAGCTCAGTTAGCAAGTAAAGGCGTATTTAAATCCATAACTAAAACATCTTCATGGCAAGATTATGCTGATTGTTTATTAGCTGAGATTCATCCAAAGACGAAATAGCATATTAAAGGAAAATTACGCATGCTAAAACATACTAGGGCGAAGGTTTTTTTCCTTTCTGTATCGATGATGATGTTGGCGTTAAATGTTTTTGCAGCAGATTATCCAGATCACCCCATTAAATTTATTATTCCCTTTAGCCCTGGAGGTAACGCTGATTCTGTGGGGTATTTAATAGCTACTGAGCTTAGACACAAGCTTCTAAAGGAAGCGTTATGGAAAACTTCTTGGTGTATCCGGACATTTAGGAACTGCCTTTAAAGCATATCCTCAATAGATTGTTATACACTTTTGATTGGGCCTAATAGCCATATATAGAATAATTATTTAATGGGAGAAAATTCTGTTGGTGTCATAAATACGGATTGTGTTTTTAACACAATAGGTCCGTTTGTCATTGAGGCTTCTCTAGCCGCAATCCACTCAGGATCTTTTTGAAAGGCTTCCCAATTTTTTTTAGCTTGTTCACGGCTTTGATGTGCAATAACATAGATGAGAGTATTTGGTTGGTCATTCGGAATCCAATAACCTATAATGGTCATACCATGCTTTTCAAAAAGCCGTGTTGTATGATTTTTAAAACGAGCAACAACATCATCTAATCGATTTTCATGGCTAGTGTATGTTCTTAATTCGAAGACGCGTTGTGAATTAGTTGATTGTGCATTAACAATTTTTGGGATGAAGATTGAAACATAAACACTTAAAAATACTTTTAGTAATAATTTGTTCAAACTTTTCTCCCGAAATATAATTTCATTAATTTTAGCTATCCTAACGAGTAAATATTATGATGCAGATTCATCATAGCTTAATAAATTATCTAAACAAGATAGTCAGATTTACTAAATTTAAAATATATGTTTTATGGTTTGCCATCAAAAATTCACACACTCCAAAAATTGTTAAGCTTATAGGTTTTATCGTTCTTTTATATGCTTTGAGTCCTGTGGATCTAATTCCAGACTTTATACCTATACTTGGTTATTTAGATGAATTAGTCTTATTAACATTGATGGTAAGTCTTTGTTTGTATCTTATTCCTCAATATGTAATGGAAGAGTCAATCGCTTTAGCAAAGGACTCTATTGAAAAAGAAGAGCGCTTGCAGAAATTAAATTGGGGGATATTGCTTATTATTCTTATTTGGATAGGGGTAATTTGGTATATTTTTACAAAGACAAATATCCTAAACTACTTGAATAACTAAAATAGTTGGAGACATTTCTTGAAGTTTCTAAAGAAACAAAGGCTTTTTGTTCTGCCTTTTGCTTCATATCACCTTTTTATTTTTCTGGCATTAGTAGCGCCAATACAACTTCAGGCACAATCAGCCTCAAGCAAGGAATTAATTCAGCAATTTACTTTGCCTCAAATTGATATTATTGCCACAACACCACTTGGTACTTCGGGTATCGCATTGGAACGCTTTGCTGGCAATGCGCAAGTTATTGGTGCAAAAGATATTCACGAGGATATTTCGAGTGTTACCGAAATATTGAATGGTCAAGCCACTTCAGTTTTTATGAATGATACTCAAGGGAACCCTTTTCAGGTTGATGTCAATTATAGAGGCTTTACTGCATCGCCAACTCTAGGAACTCCTCAAGGACTATCTGTATTTTTAGATGGCATTCGGATGAATGAGCCCTTTGGTGATGTGATGTCATGGGATTTAATCCCGCATATTGCTATTGAAAATTTATTCTTAATTCCTGGCTCAAATCCTGTCTATGGAATTAATACATTAGGTGGTTCGATTGCATTAGAGACAAAATCTGGATTTAGTTATGCCAAAAATGAAGCAAAATTTTCAATAGGTTCTTTTGGTCGAGTCTCTCTAGATGCTCAAACGGGTGGTAACCATGATGGTAATGCATATTACATTGGAGTAACGGGGTTCAACGAAGATGGTTGGGCAATGTACATGCGAAGTGAGATTCGTCAAGCTTTTGCAAAGTTGAGTCATCGAAACGAAGATATTGGTTTGGATTTATCAATGATGTATTCAGATAATAATCTTCATGGAAACCAGACTATTCCATTATCTAGCCTAAATCAAGCAGAATTGGGGTACAGTCATCCTGACTATGTGAGTTCACAAAACTTGATGGTCAACTTAAAGGGAACCTTTAGTGTAGACATTTTCAATAATATTGAAGCGTCAATTTATTACCGAAAAATCAATAGAAGTATTTTTAATAGCAATATCTCTTCATGGATCAATGATCCAAATATTAACAATACAAGTACTTGCTTTATCAGCGCTAATTGCCCTGCTTCTAACATACTCACGAATGTTAACCAAAATATTATGGGATTAAATTTTGAGTGGTCCAATAGTCAACCAATTCAAGAAATAAATCAAATTTTTACAATGGGTGGTAATTTTGAAAGTGGTAATACATCGATGTCAAATGTAGGGCAAAGCTCATTCATCGATACTGGAAGAAATAATGAATCTATTGGGATTGGCCCTAATCTTCAACAAGCTCAAATTGATTCAAAGAATCTAAGGTTTGGTTTTTATCTTTCGGAGATTGTTAGTATCAATGATGCTTTAAACCTTAATGTATCTGCGAGATATGATTATGCAAAAATCAATTTAAGCGGGGTTTCTTGCACGGATAATAATTTATGTAATAACCTAGATATAGTCTCTGGGGGCAATAACTCCGTGAGTGATGTCTCTGGTACGCATACCTATCAGCGGATTAATCCTGCTTTTGGATTAAATTACCAATTTAATCCATCTTTAACTGGGTTTCTCAGTTATTCAGAGGGATTTAGAACTCCCTCTGCAATTGAACTTGCTTGCGCAGATAGTACAAATCCATGTAGTGGCATCCCCAATTCATTTGCAAGTGACCCTGAATTAAAAGCTGTTGTTTCAAGAACTATTGAGATCGGGTTTAGATCAAAAGTATCTGATAGGTTATCTTGGCGTGCAGCTGCCTTTCGCAGTGAGTTATCCGATGATATTATTTTTAATCAAACAAATGCCAACCAGGGGTATTTTGCTAACGTAGGAAATACAAGACGCATGGGTATTGAGCTGGGTTTGAATGGTAATTACAAAAAATGGTCCTATGGTGTTCTTGGAAGTTATATAGACGCAACTTTCCAAAGTCCCTTTACTCCTGCTAATTCCAACAATAGTAGTTGTATTGCCCTAGGGGGGTGTAATGGGGTCATGGTGCAGCCTGGTTCGCATATACCTAACATTCCAGCTTTATCGACGAAGTTTAATCTCTCTTATCAAATCACCCCACAAACAAAAATTAATTCTCAAATTATTGCGCAAGGACCTTCATATGCACGAGGGGATGAGACCAATACAGATGTGAACGGACAGGTACCAGGATATATGTTGGTAAAGTTATCAGCATCTCATCAACTTGATACACGCTTTACTGTATTTGTCGCTATTAATAATTTATTGGATTATAGGTATTCTAGTTTTGGAAATTTAGCGATGAATAATATTACAACTGGAAGTGCAGAACAGTTTCGTAGTTATTCATCTGGAAGGAGTATTCTGTTGGGTATTAACGGAAAATTTTAAAAACTTTAAAAATATATTAGATATGAAAAAAAATCTATTCATTTCAACTTTATTGTTAGCCTCTAGTATTTCTTTTTTGTCACAAGCAGCACCATTAGCATTTGTTTCCAACGAGGGATCTGGAACAATCAGCGTTATTGATCTAGCTACCAATCTAGTTATAAATACCATGGAAACATCTGGTAAGCCTAGAGGAATTTATGCATCTCCAAATAGTGATTTTGTTTATGCTACTGAATTTACTAAAGAGCAGTTGTTGAAAATTGACGTGCCCAATCAAAAAATAATACAAAAATCATCTCTGGGTAAATCACCAGAAGCAATATATGTTTCAAAAGATGGGAAGTGGATTACAGTTGCAAATGAAGAAAGTAATAGTGTTTCTATTATTGATGCAAGTACACTGAATACCTTGATTGAAATACCTGTTGAGGGAAAAAATCCTGAGCATGCAGTTATGTCGCCGGATAGTCGGTGGGTTTATGTTTCTGCAGAAGATGCAGACAACTTAGATGTGATTGACGTTCAACTGCGAAAACAAGTTGGGCAAATTAAAGTAGGTAAACGACCAAGAGGTATGGGTTTCACCCCAGATGGTTCAACTGTCATTGTTGCATGTGAAATTGAAAGTAAAACCTACTTGATTGATGTACCCTCAAAAACTGTAAAGGCAGTTATTAATACAGGACTTCGAAGTAATGGTGTAAGTATTCATCCAAATGGTAAGTTTGCTTATGTCTCAAATGGCGGTGATGGTACAGTTTCTGTAATTGATGTTGAAAAACAAACAATCATCAAACATATTTCAGTTGGTAAAAGACCTTGGAATATGGCGATTACTCCAGATCAGAAGAAATTGCTTGTAGCTAATGGCCGCAGTAATTCTGTAACGGTGATTAACTTAGAGTCCAATCAAGCTGAAGCAGAAATTTCGGTGGGGTCTTTACCTTGGGGTGTTGCAATTAAGTAAGCTTAAAACCACATTCTGTTTAGTATGTTTTTTTTATCTAGTAAAAGATGTTTGAGAACGGCGATTACATGTATTGTGATGAGACTAAGTAGGACAATCACACTGACTTCGTGCAACTCTCTCATTAGGTCTTTAAGTGAATCATTGGCTGCCAACATTTTTGGCAATTCAATATTGAAATATTTAATGGGATATTTTGAAAAAGAAGATCCTAAAAAACCTGTGAGTGGTACACAAATCATTGAGATATAAAGTGCGAAGTGACCAGCTTTAGCAAGAAGTCTTTCTTTCGATGTTAAGAAGTCTGGTAATGATGGTGGGCGATGCATTAAACGCCAGATTATTCTTATAAGAATCAATAAACCAATTGTTATACCAACCGACTTATGAATATTAAACCAACCAGCACGAAGACCTGGTGGTGTTTTCGGTAGATCTATCATCCAAAAACCGAGTGATATTTGCACAAGAACTGCCATGCCAATGAACCAGTGCAGAATCACTGAGCCGATGTGATAACGATTTGACGATTTCATTTTAAGAATTGCAATGAACAATAAAAAGAGCTAGTTAATAAACTAGCTCTTTTTATTTAATCTTTCATGATTGCGAAAGTCCAGACAGATGCGCCAGGTTGAACCTTGCCTGCTGTTTCACGTCTGAGTGAAGTTCCTGTAGCTAAACCAGATAAGACAGTAACATATTGACGCCCACCTAAAGTATAAGTAATTGGTTGTGCGTTAATCGCTGAGCCAGTCTGGAATTCCCAGAGAACTTTACCTGTATCCTCATCAACAGCTACAAATTCACCTGATAATTTTCCAGTGAAGACAATACCGCCAGCTGTTACAAGGGTACCGGACCAGATTGGGAATTCGTACTGAGGATTTTTCCAATCTGCTTTGACTGAAACTGGGTCAAGCGCACCAAAATAACCCCAAGGGAGTTTTGGATCACGTTCTTTAGTAGTGTTGGTAGCACCCATATATCTCTCACCAGGTCTATAGTTTGGCATATCTTTGTTGTTCAATTGATATATAGCTGTTTCTTCCTGCATCGGTAAATATACTTTTTGCTTAATAGGGTTGTATGCCATCGGAGACCAATTCTTTCCACCTGTCCAGCGAGGTTGAATTTCGACCTTCTCGCCAGATCTAAGTCTTGCAGCCACATCAGTCTCTTCTACTCTACCAAAGGCTGGGTCAATAGTTGGTTTAGCCCAGTTAACTGGTACATAAGCATGACCTGCAATTAATTTACCGTTAGTACGATCAAGAACATACATGAAGCCATTTCTGTCAGCATGTAAAAGGGCTTTCCTTTTTTGGCCAAAAATTGTCATATCAGCAAGGATGTTTTCGTTCACTCCATCAAAGTCATATGTTTCAGCTGGAGTCCATTGATAATGCCAAGCAATCTCACCAGTCTTGGGACGAATAGCAACAACTGAGGCAACGTACAAATTATCACCTGGGCGCCACGTACTATTCCACGGACCGCCATTACCAGTTCCCCAGAAAGTTAAATCAAGTTCTGGATCGTATGAACCAGTAATCCATGTTGATCCTCCACCGCGAAGATAAGAGTCATCATTTGGCCATGTGTCACTTCCTTTTTCACCTGGAGCGACAGTTGTGAAACGTCTCCATAATTCTTTACCTGTTTGTGGATCATAGCCGGCGACAAATCCACGAACACCGTACTCACCACCAGTCATACCGGTCATGAGAACGCCATTGGCAACAGTTGGTGCACTTGTAATGGAATAGCCATCGCGCCATTCAGCAACTTTAGTTCGCCAAAGTTGTTTACCTGTTTTTGCATCTAGTGCTTTGATATATGAATCAAGGGATGCCACAAATACCTTACCATCATAGACTGCGACGCCACGGTTTGATAATCCACAACAAACAATTCTTGCTGCTTCTCTTTCCCAATCTATGGGGGTAGCCCATATTTGACGGCCAGTTTTGATATCGATAGCAACAGTTTGTTGGACGTTTGTGACGTACATCACGCCGTTATAAACTATTGGTTGTGCTTGCTCACCAACATTGTTATTTAAGGAATGACTCCATACGGGCACTAATTTTTTAATATTTGTTTTTGTAATTTGCTTTAGCGGACTGTATCGTTGTTGATGATATCCCATACCATACGTTAAAACATTGTCTGTATTACTACCCTTGTTACCATCTGCTATTAATTCTTGTTGTGTTTGAGATTGAGTGATTGAGCATGTCAGAGCTGTAGCTAATCCAAGCAAAAGATGCGTTAATTTTTTCATAGTTGTCTCCATACGATTTTTAATAAATGAATCATTTATATTATTTAGGCAATTTATCTTAGTCTAACGCAGGTTGTCTACTAAATTGTGCATATCTAAATATATACCCTAATAGACACTTTTTGAAAAAGAAGTATGTTAACAAGTTGGAAGACAACTAGCATTAAAGAAAATAAAGATTCTTTGATATCAGCAAAATTAAATTGAAAATATAAAAATGATAAAGACAAAGAGCGAATTTCAAGAATCCAGATCATTAAAAGAAATCTCTCTAGAATCCGCAGATTTAGCAAGTCAAGAAAATAGGCAGTCAGAAAGTGATCGAAGGAAATTTATGCGAACTAGCCTACTTGCTTTGGCTAGTTCTCCAGCATTAGCCTTGGCGGATGAGTCTATTCAAAAGGATTTCCCTTCGTGGTCTACAACACCTGGAAAAGGACTCAATGAATATGGGCAACCATCTAAATTTGAGGCAGGAATTAAAAGAGGTATTGCAAAGTCATATGGCGATTTAGCCCCAGGTACTGGATCTGCAAGGACACCTATTGAGAAGTTAGAGGGAATCATCACACCTAGTGGATTACACTTTGACCGAAGTCATAATGGGACGCCTGAGATTGATCCTTCGAAACATCAATTAAGTATTCATGGTTTAGTTGATACGCCCTTGAATTTTTCAGTACAAAGTCTATTGAGATATCCAATGATCTCAAGAACTTATTTTATTGAATGTGCTGGCAATAGCGCTGCTAATATCATTGCTCCAGAACCTATCCAAGCAACAGCTGGAACGCTTCATGGACTAATTTCTTGTAGTGATTGGACTGGGATTCCATTATCGGTCTTATTAAAAGAGGCAGGGGTTAATCCACAAGGTAAGTGGGTTTTAGCTGAAGGCGCAGATGCCTCAGGGATGAGTCGTAGTTTCCCAATAGAAAAAGCGATGGATAACGCTATGATTGCCCTATATCAAAATGGTGAGAGGATCAGACCTGAGCAAGGTTATCCGATGCGATTATTACTTCCTGGTTGGGAGGGTAATATGAATGTCAAATGGTTAAGAAGCTTAAAAATTACTGCAGGACCGACACACACTAAAGATGAAACATCTAAATATACTGACCCATTAGCAAATGGGAAGGCAAGACAATTTACCTTTGAATTAGGCGTTAAATCAATTATTACTAAACCTTCTGGTTTGATGAAACTTCCTAATAAAGGTTTTTATGAAATTAGTGGTATTGCATGGTCAGGTGCAGGAAAAGTTACTCGTATCGAAATTTCGACGAATGGCGGTAAAGATTGGTTTGATGCGCAAATTGATGGACCTAATCAGCCATATTGCTTAGTTCGGTTTAGGGCGCCTTGGAGTTGGAATGGAGAACCAGCATTTCTTCAAAGTAGAGCAATTGATGAAAAAGGCAATGTGCAGCCTACGCGTGCAGCATATAAAGCAAATAACGCAGTTGATGGCAGGTACCACAATAATACAATTGTGACATGGGCAGTCCTTGCGGATGGGAGTGTACAAAATGCATACCTATAAAAAAATTATTCTTACATTCTTTGTTTTGGGGTCAGCGATTTCTTGCACAACTTCTTCAATTCCACAGAGTCCTAAGTTAGGGCAAGCAATGTCGCCTGAGGAGTTAAAGAAAATTGATATCAGTATTGGACCAGATGGTATTGGATTACCCGTTGGTTCAGGCAATGCCAAGTTAGGAGCAAAAGTATATCAAGCAAAGTGTTTATCTTGTCATGGCGAAAAAGGACAAGGAAAACCTGTTGATGCCCTAGTGGGAGGAATCGGTAGTTTGAGTTCAAATAAGCCAGTGAGGACAGTTGGTAGTTTTTGGCCTCATGCATCGACTTTATTTGATTACACTAGAAGAGCCATGCCACTTCAAAGTCCTAAGTCTTTAACAAATAATGAAGTTTATGCAGTAAGTGCATATATCTTATTTTTAAATGGCATTATTAGTGAAGATTACGAATTGAGTAACCAAAATTTAGCGCAGATTAAAATGCCAAATCATGATGGAATGATTGATTTTTCAAAAGAAAAAGCTGTGGTGTACAAGTAATTAAACTGAGTAGTAATATTGCGGTAGACAGCCTTTAAATATCCTAAGAGATGTCGGTTGTTGATGGGTGAATGTAAAAATTCATCTATATAAAAAATTAAAGGAGACAAGTTCATGAAATCTATTCGATTCAAAATTGGCTTGCAATTGCTTTGTTCAATGCTATCGTTAGCCATTAGTCCATTGACCTTTTCGCAAAACCTTCAAGACTTGAAAAATGATCCTAAAAATCCTGAAAATGTTTTGACTTATGGAATGGGGTACAGCCAACAGCGCTATAGTGATTTAGTACAAATTAATAAAGATACTGTAAAAAAACTAGTTCCTGTTTGGAGTACTGCTCTTGGCAGTAATTATGGTGAACAAGGTCAGCCTTTAGTTTACGACGGTGTTATGTATCTTGTTAATGCTGAATATACCGTAGCGATCAATATTGAAACAGGCCAACAATTATGGCGCACAAAAGTAGATTGGGATCCAAATACTACTAGAGTTGTTTGTTGTGGTATCACTAATAAAGGTTTAGCGATTTATAACGGTAAAGTATTCCGCGGCACTCTAGATGCACATATGATTGCTCTTGATCAAAAGACAGGAAAGCAAGTATGGAAAACTAAAATTGCAAATTGGCAGGATGGCTTTACGATTACCTCTGCTCCTTTGATTGCTAATGGTATTTTGATTACAGGTATTTCAGGTGCGGAGTATGGGGTTAGAGGATTTTTAGATGGACTTGATCCTGAGACAGGTAAGCAAATTTGGCGTAGATATACGATTCCTGCGCCTGGTGAAAAAGGAAATGAAACGTGGCCAAAGGGAGATGCTTATTTACATGGTGGCGGATCAACTTGGATCACAGGATCTTACGACCCTGATTTAGATACTGTTTATTGGGGGATTGGTAATGCTGGTCCATGGGCTCCAGGTGGAAGGCCTGGGGATAATCTTTACACTGCTTCAGTGCTTGCTTTGAACCCCAAAACTGGAGATATCAAGTGGCATCGCCAGATTGTTCCAAACGAAATGTTTGATTTAGATGCTGTTTGGGAGTGGATTGTTGGAGATATTAACTACAAGGGATCAAAGCGAAAAGTTATTATGCATTTATCTCGTGGTGGATTCTTATACGTTGTAGATCGCCGAAACGGAGAATTATTATCAGCCAAGCCTTATGAAAAAATCAATTGGGCTACGCACGTTGATATGAAAACAGGTCGTCCTGTTGAGTCAGAAGTTTCAAAAAAAGTTCGTGCTGGAGAGCAAATTGAATTATGGCCAGGACAATGGGGGGCAAAAACTTGGGGGCATGCATCATTTAATCCAAATGATGGACTCATTTATACCAACACTACTCATGCATCACGCTTGGTTAAATTTGAACCTGTAGAGTATAAGGTTGGTCAACGATATGTTGGATTACAAAATGCTCCTGCTCCAAGAGATTCAAAGGAACCAATTGGTCATATGGAGGCAATCGATCCATTAACTGCTAAGGCAAAGTGGCGTGTACCTTTAATGGATATACCAAATTACTCGGCGGTTCTAACAACAGCGGGTGGTTTGATGTTTACAGGGAAAGAAACGGGTGAACTTGTTGCATTAGACATGCAAACAGGTAAACAGCTTTGGGAGTTTAAAACCTCATCAGGAATTAATGCGCAACCAATTACCTATTTGCATAATGGTAAGCAATATATAGCTGTTCAATCTGGTATTGGTGGGGTGAATGTTGTAAGGATGGGTCCTCAGCTAAAAGATATCCCTCGTGGGGGCTCGGTTTGGGTATTTGCGTTAATGGATAAATAATCGAAAGATAAAGATGAAAAATATACTAGCTACTCTAGCGATAATTTGTACAATCAGTTCCAATGTATTTGCACAAACAAATCAGGATTTAATTGCTGATGGAAAAACTGGATCAACCGATGAGGTTCTTACCTATGGTATGGGTTATAACCAGAATCGATATAGTCCCTTGGCACAAATTAATAAAGAAACAGTTAAACGACTAGTTCCTGTTTGGAGTCTTGGCATGGAAAACGAGTTGGGAGAGCAAGCTCAACCAATGATTCATGACGGAGTTATGTTTGTTAGTGATGCTAAGTGGACAGTGGCAGTTGATGCTCAAACTGGCAAACTAT
>Ga0214171_1000054_pt1 | contig 41049 bp, 78 predicted proteins | sample TroBogEpilimnion_40_FD_153009 | JGI IMG/M metagenome (GOLD analysis project Ga0214171, IMG submission 153009) | Freshwater microbial communities from Trout Bog Lake, WI - 02JUL2007 epilimnion | ecosystem: Environmental > Aquatic > Freshwater > Lake > Epilimnion/Euphotic zone | place: Trout Bog... | reverse complement strand
CTTTGAGGCCATACCCTTTGACCATTTGTCAATAAAGCTTTGAGGAAGTTGTCCCTGGAACCATTCTTCAAGCTGGTTAATAGCGCCTTGACGACCACTCGCGCCCTTATATTTAGGGTAGTTAAATACGTCAAACTTTTTAAGGTGATCGCTAAGCATCTTCAAGGCAGCAGGAAGTCCACCAGTTGCCTCTGCTTTGCGTAGGCTGTCGTACTTCAGTCCGACCATTGCAAGACCTTTAGCGCCCTGTGTGGTGGGGCTAAACATCATTTGAATGGCACGTTGAGCCATTGTACCCGCGGCGGCACCACCAGTACCCAACTGAGTCAGGGTGTCAATGGCCGCACCCATGTCAGCCATTGAGAGGTTATTTGCTTTACCTACGGCGAGGTAGCCTCGACCAAAACCCGCCAAGAGGTCTGAGGCTCGAATGTCACCAGAACCAATGATGGCGTTCAAGCTGGCAATAATCTTGTCTACTGCTACTTTTCCAGTACCTTGAGTACCGCGAAGTTGAGCGTTAACGGCGGCCATAACAACTCGAGCAGAGTTTTCAGACTGCACGCCCTGAGGGATGTTACCAAGAACGTTGAACTGAGCGATAGCTTTGGTGTAGGTAAGCATGTCCTTAACGGATGCCTTACTACCAGCTGTCGCAGATGCAACACGGTAGAATGCATCAGCAAGGTCATTTGCGCTTTGACCCGTCTGACGTGAAATGTCAAGAATGCCAGCAGAGATCTGGTTCATGTTTCTAAGCGGAACACCAGCCTGAGTAACAGACTGCGTCAGCTTACTGTTAAACGTCATAAACTTCTTGACGGATTCGTAAGCAAGACCCACCGCGTCAATACCGGCCCAACCAGCAATCTTCATAAAGGCGGGGTTACCGGCTCTTGAGATAGAGCTTACGGTGTTGAAACTTTTACCCATTGAAAGGCGTTGAGCTTCAGCTGCATCACGAGCAGCCAAAAACGCTTTGGCGTTTTCTGTGGCAGCAACAGTTTGTGCTTGAAGCTGTTCGGTTTCTACGCCAAGAGAATCAGCATATTCTTTAGAGAACGCTACAGCTAACTTTTTTGCCTCTGAGTCTTGTTTTGTTGCGGCAACGGCTTTTCCACCGGCTCCCGCAACTTCCATATACGCATTTTTTAGTTCCGTGTATGCGGCGTTAAGATCCCTAGCACTAAGCGTGGCGCCATCTTCCGCCTCCGCCACCTTGGCGAACATGTCGCGCACGGCTTTGAGGGCGCTAGTTAAACGCTCACTACCTTGTACTTTAAGAATAAAATCTAGTGATTTAGCTGCCATAGTTGTTTACCAAATAAAAAACCGCTACCCCGATTTGGGATAGCGGTTGTGTACCGCCATTAAAGACGGGATTGCCTAGAAGATCTTCGCAATGATTTCAGCGACTTTCAGACCAGTCAATTCCGCAAGAGCTTTAATTTCTTCTGATTTTTGCTCACTACTTAATTGCATGGCCTTTTTTAACAAGGCTATTGAGATAAGATAATCAGTTGCCCCCTGATCGAGGACCCTTATTGGATCGACACCTAGCGTAATTGCATAGGCAGCGGTCTCAACGTAAGGGTCCTCGTCTAGGGCTGCTAAAAACTTTCGTCTGCTTCGTTAGAAGCAATACCGCTCCACTCAAAGAGTTTGTTGGCGGTAGCGATGAGGTCGCCTTCTGTAAGGTACAAAGACATTACTGCATCTGAAGCACGGGTGGCTTCAAGTCCAAGGGCTTCCATAAGGAATCCGTCAAACTTGGTCCATTCGCCCTTAGGGTCACCATCACGGAGAGAGATCTTGTTGTCAAGGTCTCCATCCATAACACCGTAGATACCGATGCAGGCGTCTGCAAGGATGTCGGCGTTTGCTAGGATTGACCACATCTCGCCACCCTGCTTGCGCCGGGTTTCTACCTTCTTGTTGAGGGTAACAGCTGAAATCGGGCGGAAGCGAACGTAGATTTCTGGTTCGCTCCAGCGTGGTACTTTGATGTCGATGAACATGTCATCGATAATTGCTTTGCGACGATCACGAAGTGATACGAGTGGGTTGAACTCCGCTGTTGTTACAACTTCGTCCTGCTCCCCGGCTTGGGTTACTTCAAAATCCATTAGTTCCTCCAATGGTTGTTAGTTGCTATTAGTTAGCGATTGATTCGACTGCGATGTCGATTTCCCACATACGAACTGCGTTTGAGTTCGAGTCAGTACCGCCATCCTTGATGGATGTGATACGGCCACTGTAGGTACGGGGCAGTGCTCCGCCTCCAACGAATACTGATCCGTTGTCGTCCAGTGGTGTAAGAGTTACGGTAACAATTGTGTTACCAACGAGGTTGTGCAAAGCACCAATCAGAGCGTGGTCAACGTCGGTGTTGTACACCTTACTGAGGGTAACGTCTGAGTAGGTTGGGAGTGACAAGTAAGTCACTTCTGGGCCCATTCCCGAAGGACGGTGCTTGTTGACTGTTGCGGTTACGTCTCCGCCTGCAAACTTGTCAAAGGGAATGACGTTGTTGTAAGAGGCAGGAAGAGTTACGCTGGCTGGGACAGAAAGGTCTGCTCGCCACTGTTGCTCAGAACCAATGTGGTGCTGTACGGTTGAGTTTGTTGCCATGATTTCTCCTTAAGAAATTTCTAGACTATTGTGGAAGTACAGCGTTAGCTGTGTACTTAGTTACGTTGATGATTACAAATTCAGCCATTGGCGACATCTTGAGCGCAACCTGTGCGTTCAGCTGTCCAGCAGCAATTGTAGCAGGTGTGTTGACCTGAGGTCCAGTGTTTACAGCGAAAGCAGCCTGAGGCGTGTTCCCGTAGAGTGATCCGCGGAGCCAGTAGAATTGGCAACGACCAGCGAGTGCGCCGTTGAACTGGCTGAACAGGTGACCCTTACCGTCAATCTCTGAGAAGAGGAAGCCTTCGGAGATTTGGTCGAAGTCGTAAGTAATCTGCATGCGGAAGCGTACGTTGTTCAAGAAGACCCAGTTGGCGTCGAATGCGCATGAACGGAATCCGTAGATGGCAATCTGGTTCAATGTTGGGATCAAACGAATTACGTTTACACCGGCGGCGTTGAGGCTTGCGCGGTCTGTTGCGGTGAATGTTGAGGTCACTGCTGTCGCGTAGCGTGAGGCACCACCCTGTGAGCCAGCCGCAGGAGCGTTGGTGTCTGAGGTAATGTCGTTCAAGGCCATCTTACCAGCAGCCAAAGCTGAAGGTGGAACAGTGCGGTTGAAGGTAACTGATGAAGCGCCCGATGGGTTGCTGTTTGTTACGCCAGGGACAACAATCCAAGGTGAGAACATGGCAGCGTACGATGGGTCAACGGCAGCGCCCTGAAGGGTCTGCACTGCGCTGATTGTGGTCGATGCGCTGTTGCCGTTAGCGGCGTCCAAGATAGCAACACGGTTGTTAGACTGAGCGTGGTTAGTTAATGCCAAGTAAGCGGCTGAAGTGGTCGCACCAGGGTATGAAACCTGTCCAACACCAAGGTCTGATGTGAAAGCGGCCAAAGCAGCGGTGATGCTTGTGTCTGATGTAGCAGCGTCAGCTCCAGCTGTCGATCCGGTGCCTGAGCCCATGTAAACGATGACTGAAGTGTTCGATGATGGAAGAGCAGTTGATGAACCAGATGTGGCTACTGAAACAAGCTTCTGAGCGGTTGGCAGTGAGTTGAGCCAGTTCTTGATGTCAGTCTCGCTGTAAAGTGCTGGCGAGTTGGCAATGCTGTTTCCGTTGTATGAAACGTTAACGGTGTATGATGTGTTTCCGCTAATTGTTACGTTTGAGATTGTGATGATTACACCGTTTGCGCCGGTTCCTGAAGCAGCGTTAGCCCAGGTACCAGTTGATACGGCGGTGTAAACGTTTGTACCCAGTGTGCTAATTGCAGCGGTTCCACCGGAAGCAGGAGCCAGAAGCGAAACAAATGCCTGCTGACCGCCTTCGCGGAAGAATACGTCCAATGAGTCATAGAGAACCGTGCTGTCAAGCAAAGTGGCTCCTGGTGTCACTGAGTAGCGACCAGTGAGCTGGCCGTTAACAATCTTACCGAAGTAAGTTGTGAAGTCTGTTAATGAAGTTACCGAGAAGGGGATGTTCTGTGGACCGGAAGCGTTTCCGATTACAAACCATTGACCGGTAGGGTTACTTACGCTTGTGTTAGCGGAAGCGGCTGTTACGTTTACGCTTACGCCGGGGGCTGAGTTAGCCATTTGCGTTCTCCTGTGAGGTTAATGCCCCAGTTTCCTGAGGGCGAGTTTTAGTTGGGGTTGTTTGGGCGGGCTTTTTAGGCTCTTCCTTTTCGGCCACTACTGTGGCTTCTTCAGAAACAACGGTCAAAAATCCATTTGAAATGTATGCATCGATGAGCGGGCCATCCGACACCTTTACGGTGGTTCCTGGCGTTAGGGCTACGCCCTCGTCATCAAAGATGGTGTGATCCGCTTGGACCACTACTTTTTTCTTGCTCATAATTATTCCTTGGTGACTGTTACGTCGGTAGATTCGACACTTGGTGGCGTATCTGGTGGATTGGTGGAAGGTCCGAGGTTTGCACCGGTAGGAGCAAACTCCGAGTTTGGGAATCCGCCGTATGGATCAAGAACACTGCTAACTGTTACCGCAAAGCGAAGGTGCGCAATACCGGTTGTTCGACCGGCACTGTGCTCGCCCTCCATGTACTGCTCTCCCTGCCATAAGGTAGTTGTAGCAAGTCCACCGAGACCGCGGTTTTGAATTATTGCGCTTCTTACGGCAGTTGCGTAAGCGGAAGTAAGGGCTTGCGTTTCTTGCCAGTCCTTAGTTCCGTAGACGTAAATAAGCACTTCGGTTAACCAGTTAGTTCTGATCCCGTCCTGATAAAAGGCTGGGATGCCCATAGTGCTTGGTACCTCGATCATAATCGCCGCAGTGGCGTATTTAGGGAGGTTACGATATTGTGGTTGATGGCGATATTCGTATGGTTCCGTTAGAACCTTACTGCCAAGTTGCCGGTTAATTTCGGCAATGTAGGAGGGAAGCCATTTTTGAAGCGTATTGTACATAGCTTCTTGAACTGACTGGGCTCCGTACATCGGGCCAAATGCGTCGGTGGCGTAGTTCAAATTCCAATCTGTCCACCAGTCGCGACTAGCCATAATGTTCCTTTATTTTAATGAGGGCCTTCCGTAAAGATCCGGGTAGGCGGCAACTCTGTGTCTAATGATTTGTTCTGGGTACCTTCTTGCGAAGTCAACAAATTGTTTGATATCCCTAGATGGTAAATCAAGACCACTTTTACTTCTAAAAGCTTCTTCGTATTGTTTACCCGGCGAAACAAGCCCGTGTTTAAGCATTTGTTCCGCTTGCGCTGCGCCATGAAAACCTCTAATAGTTTCGTGTGCGTTTAATCTTAATTCTGGGTAGGCGCGCTTCATCCTGTTGGATAAGGCAGAGAAGTATTGATCAGGGGTTAACGGTGTATTCCCGCGTCTTTCTGCATACCTTTTTTCGGCTGCAGCAGTCTTTCTTTCTTCAGACCATTTTCTGCTAGCTTTTTGGGCACTCTGCTGAGCGGCTTCTTTTTTATGTCTAGCCGCTTTTTCTCGAGCTGCTTTATTTTCAGCAACTTTAGCTTCTTTGACTGGACGAGACCTTTTGTCGCGAAATTTACGAACTCTGCTATTAGATCTTTCTTGCTTGAGTCTTTTAGCGTAGTTATTCTCGGCCGTCCTCTGTGCAGGATTATCTGAGTAAAGATAATTCAGCATTATGAGCTGAGACTCTAACATAAACAATTCCGTGATTGTTAACCACTCACGTTGAGGAAGATTTCTTGAAGGGTCACCGGTTTGATGATCTTCTGCATAGGGGACTTTAGATGTATCAACAATCACATCCAAAGTGTCTTTAGTCATAATAACTTTAGGAAACATTGCTGCGTGAGCCATTGCTCCCGTATCAACAAGTATCTTGTTCTTGGGACCCAATTTTTCTCTAAGTCGCCATTCGCTTAATGGTTGCCATTCGTTGGGTATTCCACCAAGTATTGATGAACCAGAGTTTTTAAATCGGTCAGCTTCTATGAGGGAAAAAAGTTGAGTGACCTCATTAAGGGCTGGTCTTAAGTCAATAGACCTCTCAATAAAGAGATCTAGGGCGGCCATTATCTCTTCAAAGCCTTTCATTTGAAATGCTGAGGCTTCTGCCATCTTAACCTCGTACCCAAGGACCAATCAGTTTGTCAATGGTCTTTTCAATCTCATCGAGGTTCATCTCTCGGCGGATTTGGGGTTCGTATTCAAGCATGACGAATTTTGCCGCCTGGAATAGGCAAGCACGACGAAGCGAGGCTGGAATACCCTTGGTGTAACCACCACTATAAACAACCTCAACACGCGTGCCTTCAGGGGCAAATGTACCTAGACGAAGCCAGACGTGACCATCTGTAACGTCGGGTCCGTGGACACCTCCGTGCAGGAAGTCAATGGGCTGGTAATCTCCGTATGTACGGAAAATATTCATGCTTTGAATGTCGTACGTCCACAACTCCGGATAAGCGGGGGCGAACTGGTCAAGCCAAAAGTGACGTACTAGCGTAGATGCGCCGAGGGCCATTGCTTGTGACAAGCCTAGGGATCCGTAGATGTCTAGGGGCATGTCGGCATTATTACCGTACTCCATCGGGTCAATACCGAATAAACGGTCTTGATAGATGTGGCCGGTAAATGGAGCCAATCGACGACTTGTGAGATCTTCGATGTGAGCCGTGGCTTCTACTAACAGGTCTGCTAGGAGCGTAGGCTCAAGATCGACGACAATCTCGGGGAAACGACGCTGGAAATCGGCAACCGTAGCAAGTGACACGGGATCATTGTATTGGGACCCGTTATTTGCCATGATTACTATTCCTTGGTAGAGCGACGCTTACTTGTTTTTACTTCTTCTGCTGGCGCCTCTTCGACGACTTCAGCGGGAACTTCTTCTGCTACAACTTCTTCAGTTGCAACTTTCTCGATCTTCTTAGCGGGCTTGTCTGCGGGCTTTTCAACCACGAAGAACTCGCCACCAGGGATGTCTAACAGTTGCTGGATGATTGCGGGGTGAACCTCAATAGCACCAGCTTCGCCGGCAACGTCCCAATTGTATGGGCCACCGCTACCGGGTTCTTTTTTTGCGAGCCAAAAACTCATAAATCTATTTCCTTTGAGCGGAGTAAATCCAGCAAGGTGGGCAGGGGAGGAACGAGGGGAGCCTGCCCACCTTACTGAAATTGATACGACTACGGCTTAGTCAACTACGAAGCTAGGTGTGTAAGACGAGTTGGTAGGAAGAATTCCGTTACCAGCAGTCTTGTCCAACGAAGCGACGACGTTAGCCAAACGACCGATGTACTTAGGAGCACGAACAGCGAGCGTGGTGTCCGCAACGAATGCGAATGGCAGGCTGTCAGGCGAAGCAGTGGTCGGGTAGACGTTGACCGGCTGCATCTCACGCACGAATGGACGTGTGATGTAGTTGGGGTCACGGGACATGAGGAAGACGCTCTGCTCGCCGTTTGAGGAGAGTGGGTGCATTCCAGTGTTACCGTAGAAGTACGTTGTTGGAGCGGTACCGATGGAGTGCGATCCGTCGTTAGGAACCAAAGCTGTACCAGTGTCGGTAATCTTTGTGGTAGGCCAGATGTTGCCGGTTGAGTCGAGGTAGGAAGCGTCGACCATACCAACAAGTGAGAACAAGCTGTTGGCAGGAAGGGTTCCGCTCGTACCAGTGGCACGGTAGACCTTGTAGTGTGTGGGCTGTGAGCCTTCTGGACCGGTTGGGGTCGAGAATGACAGCGAGATACCGCCGGCTGAAGCCAAGGTGACACCAGCAGCAGCTGTAGCAGCAGCCTGGATTTCACCGAAGCGAGCGATGACAGGAGCAACCTTGTAGAAGTAGGTTGCGGCGCCAAGGGTACCGGTGGTTGATGAGGTTGAAACAGCGCCCATTACGTTGGTACGAGGTGACAAGAATGAAGACTTGACAACTGGGATACCGCGGTATGAAGGAACGATCAAACCTGCTGCAATTTCAACCTGGTCAACGAAACGCTGCTGGTTGACAAGCAACTGGCTCAAACGGCTGTTAGCCGAAGGTGACATGAGGAACATCCACTCGGAGTTCTCGACGGGCTCGGCAACGTTTGACTCAACGAGGTCAATGACAAGGTCCAAAGCACCGAGGGTCAGCGAGCCGCCGGCCATGTCGATTGCGTTCTGGTCAATGCCGTCAGTCCAAGGTGAGAAGTTAGGAGCGCCCCAAGTTGAAGCACCGCCGTAGTTGTCGATTGTACCGCCGCCGATGCCTGTTGAAGGGCCACCGGTTGAAGCTGATGAGAAGGATGAGCAGATTACGTCCAAGCCGTCGAACTGTGGGTAAGCACCGTTCGTGGTAGGAGCCTCGGCACCCCAGATCAGTGCAGTCTCAATGTCCCAGTACAAACCGCGGGCAGCACCCTCGATTTCACGGGCACGGAGGTCACCAATAAGGTCAGCCGTGACAGCCTGCGAGTAACCGGTGACAGCACCGACTGACTGGAGCAGACGAATCTGGAAGTTCTCCTGAGCGTAGTTCGAAGTCGAAACAGGGCGTGCGCCACCGTCCGTTACGAAACCACCCGAAGGCAGAGTTGTACGCTTGTTGAAGTAGTATACTGTGGAGCCCCACTTGGTTGACGGCAGAGCGCGGACCAGAGGCGCGTAGCGGCGCTGGTACTCGAGCAATACTGGGTCAATCTGCTTCTGTACCAGTGCGGCAGCACCAGCAGCAGTAAGGGCTTCTTGCAAGTCATTTGACATTTGCTAATCTCCTTAAAGATTGGTTAGTTGGATTAAAAGCCGCGCTCAGCCTGAGCGAACTTGGTTGCGAAAAATGGGTGATCTCCCCATGTCTCTGCTTGAACCTTACGGAAGTTGGTCGACGACATCTCGGCCAATGCCTCAGGCGTGAGCTCTGCTTCTGACAAGTCGGAAGCTTCGCTACCTGCTGTTCCGGTAAGCCCCTTGCGTGAAGCTGGGGTCTTGCCGGTACGGTAGGATTCGATAGCGTTTCGGGTAGCCTCTTCAACGGCTGCTGTGGCGGCGTTCTTAGCGGCCTCAGCAATCATTGCAGTAACTTCCTCTGCGCTAAACATCTTGTTTTCTGACACTGAAATCTCCTTAGATTCGTGTGATTCTTCGGCGTCGGCAGCAGGCTCTACGGCTACTTCCTCAGCGTCAACAGCAGGCTCTTCAGCCGCCACTTCTGCTTCGGGAGCAACTTCAGCTGCTACTTCTTCCTCGGTGTTTTCGGTTGCCTTAGCGCCCATGATTAGGGCGGCAAGGGCTTGAAGGTCTGCGTCGCTCAGCGTACGAGCAGTGGTCGACTCGACCGCTGTCTCCTCAGCTGGAGTCTCGTCAGCTACGGTGGCGTTTTCGTCACTCATTTCTTCAGTCTCCTGTTTCTGAATAGAGGCGTTGTCGGTCGACTCCGCCTGTGATATAGATGTCCCACAAGTGGGGCAAAACATTGCGTCTTGAGCGCAGTTAGCGCCACAAGATTCGCACTCCTGAGCACCACTGCCAGGTGTGACCACTCGGGCCGCACCGCAGTTGTGACAGAACATTGCACCTTCCATCGCTGGGGTTCCACATTCGTGGCACTCCATCGCGTAGGTGTTAGAAATTGGTGAAAGCTGTCCGCCACAAGAAGGGCAGAAAGTTGAGCCCTCTGGGCAATCTACGTTTCCGCAGTGCTCGCATTCCATATTGTTGTCGTCTGGCATGTTTTCTTCCTCTGGTCCCATGCCACTAGCATCGCCAGTTGCATCAACCTGTGACCAGTCAGGCTTAGATAGGTAGATATCGCCATCGTCATCTGGGTCAATTGCGTGCATAGCAGCAATAGCGCCGAAGGCAATTCGGTTAGCAACAGTCTTCAAAAGGTGAGGATCCTGCGTGTAACCGGTAATGTTGATTGTGTCGGCGTCGTTTACCAAAGCGATTGAAGCGTAAGCCTCGAGAACGTCTTGAATGTCTGCGGCAAGCTGAGTCTGCTCGCTAACAATGTTAATGCCAAACTTCTTAGCGGCTGACTTGATTCGGGACTTAACCCGAGCAAGCTGAGCGGTTGTGTAAAGGTGAGCGTTGTCAGCTTGGTTGATGTATGACCAAGCGGCACGGACGTGAGCAGCGGTGTTAATTGGGTAACGCTTCTGCTTGTCCTTCTGGTAGCCGGGGTCGGCGTACACTACGTCACCGTAAGGCTTCTTGGGATCCTTGGCCTCTGCCAAAGCTTCCATTGCGCTCTCTACGGCTCCGCGGATAATTTCTTCTGTGTCGACTTCTGACATAGCGTCAAACTTTTCTACGATTTCTACATTCTCGACTGATTCGAAAATGGAAAGACGGTTGTAAGACTCAGCAAGCGTTGCGTACTGAATTTCAGCACCTTCAACGCCAGGGCTGTTAGTGAAGTCAATGCCGTGAATAGCAAGGTCGTCAGCGGTTGTGGCTTCTTCGCCGTCGCTGTAAGTAATAGCCCTTGGCTCCCCGCGCCATTCTCCACGAATAGAAACGCCTTTAATAAAGTTTCCAACTGCAAGGTTCGCAAGGTCGCGACCGTTTGCTGTGTTCGCTACATCGGCTTCGAAGGAAGCTGATCCATCGTTGTTAAGCCACACGTTAGTAACGCGGGCAACGGTTGACATAGCGTCGTCCTTGAAAGCAGCTCCGTGGCTTGTAGCCATGTTGAGGGGCATGCCCTCACCGCTAGCAAGCTGTTGCTTCATGCGCTCTACGGCCTTGGCAATGTTGCCCTTGGTGTAAAGGCGACGATTCTTTGAAAGTCCTGGCTTAAGGAAAATGCCACGGATTGTAGCTGCCTTGGTTGAGGCCATAGTTGGAGTCTCCTGAGATTCTTTGGCATCAAGCTTTTTGATAATTCCGTTAACCCAAGAACGCCCGGCATCTCCACCCCAACCAAGCCACGCAATGTAGCCGGCTGATGGGTTTGAAGCGTTTGCCCAGTCCTTACCCTTTTTGTCAACTTCGTGACGGGCAAAGTATGAGTGCATTCTCTTAATGGTGTCAGCGGAGATGTTTTTACCGTTCGACAAATCGCGAGCGCGTGCAACGCCAACCGCGGTCATACCGCGACCAAACTTCTTGCGAAGTTCTAGTGAGCGAGCCGCGTTGCTTCTTACTTGTTGTGGGGGTGAAAAACCATCTGCCATATATAAATTTATTTTGGAGTAAAACGCCTTCCGCGACCTTTCCATCTTGCAATGGTTCGGAAACGTCTTTGGCGTCTACTCGCTCTCTTTTTGAAGTGTGGCGTTCTTGAAGCGCCCCACGCAGTTCTTCCCAAGTATTTACCCGGAGAGATTCTGCTGCGAAATTTTCTGTGAAGACCAGTAATACGAATCGGACGAATCGTGTATTTCTTTCTGTACCGAATGTACCGAACGTTTACGGTACGGAATCGGTCTGGTCTAAGGTAAGACAGTCGATATGTCCTACCAGCCGCAATGCTTCCACGTCCAGAAACCGATGCCCTCCGGAGACCGTGATACGTTACTGACTTTGTGTGGCGGTATTCACCACGAGCAGCGCGCGCTTTAATAAGGTTTTCGCGTTCAGCCTTTAACTGAGCTGCTGTTTGAGATCCTGTCGGGTAGCGTTTGTGAAGCGCGTAAGCACCCGCACGCCCGAGATAGTTACTCATTAGCCGACTTCTTTAGACACTAGAGCGGCAGCCTTAGCAGCCGTCAATCCTTTGTATGGGATTAATGTCTCTGAACCGTCTGCGTTCATACGCAGACCGCCTTCGTTGTTCACGTTAGGCTCGTTGACGTTAGAGTTACTGGACATCTTCAACCTTTGCAAGCAGTGTAAGCAATGCTTCTTTAATCTCTGCTAATTCGCTCTTGACGGACTCTGTGCCCTTAGGCGTGGTTAGCGGGTCAAGTGCGGCTGGTGCCTGTGATGTCTTAGGCTTTTCGTCTGGGTTAGCAACCTTAACGTCTTTACCGCCGGGATTGGTCTTGCCCATAACTGGTGCATTTGCGGTCTTGACCTGCGCCTGCACGAGTCCAAGGTTAGCCTTGGAGAGATCGTGGATATCTTGCCACAGAACCATGTTCTGTCGGTCAACAAGAACCGCTTCATCTCCACCGTCAATTGGTGGCTCACCGATGTCGGCGCGAGCGCGGTTAATTGTCCAAGAACCGTTACGAATACGCTGGTCGCGGATTTGCTCGATAACTTCGTCATCTCGCCAGTCCACAACACCAAACTTCAATGTCCAGTCAGTAATGCCGTAAGCCTCGTACATGAGGTGGAAAGCAAACTTCTCAAGAATGAGTTCTTGAATTGGACCAACTGTGTTGACACGGAAAGTCTTGTCCTGCTGGGTTCCAGTACCACCGCCGATGTTACCGGCTTCGATAACACCAACCTTTGATGGAGGAACTCCGTAACCGGAGAGGATCTCGTCGCGACGCTGTTGTAGCGTGTTCAACCAGTTGTTGATCTGGTTCATTCCCATTTCGCGAACCTGTGCGCCACCCTTGGTCTCAAAGAGGTTACCAATGTTGCGTGCACCAAGGTTGCGAACTGCGTACTGTTGCTGGAGCTTTTTCATCTCCGACTCTGGCAATGCGATTGGCCAGTCAACGTGTGCGCGCAGTGGGTCACCCTTCTTCATTGTCTCTTTAATAAGAGCGGCTGTAAAGAGCCATGAAGTAATGGGAAGAATGTTCTTTTGCGTTGGAGACACACCGTAAAGGGTGTCACCGGGTGAGTCAAACTTAACGTGGATAACTTCGTGACGCTTGAAGATTGACTCGCGATTTGTCTTTGTCTTCTGGTGGTAGCCAGAAACGTTTCCGTGCTCATCTGCGAGTACGGTCATTGTTGTTGGGTCTAGCGGGTAAAGCGCAGCTGGCTCTCCCATTACCCACACAACTTCAGTGAACGAGTCACCAAAAATGAGGAGGTCTGTTACAACCTTACGCATCAACTGACGAACGTCGTCGTATGGGTTGATGTAGTTTAAGAGGGCCTGAACCTTCTTGACTTCTTCAGGGGCTTCTGGGGTCTTGTTCTCGCCAGTAGCAGTTGTAACGTAAACGCACTCAAGGCCGCCAGCGGTTGCTGTACGGGCAATAGTGTCGATTGCGGCTGAGGACCATGTGCAGGCAAGGTAAGCCTGAAGCAATTGCTCCATGAAGGAGTTGCGGTCCATTGTTCCGGCAGTAACGTTTACGCCGGGGTTTGTTTCGGTAGATCCACCGATTGGAATTCCTGTACCAAAACCGGCACGCTTAGGCGATGCTTTGGGGCGACCTTCTTCGATCTGCGCCATAGCGTTGAAGTACGCCTCGTCTATTCCCTTTCTAAAAGATGTGATAGCCATGCTTTATCTTTCTAGAAGGGACTCGAGTAACCAAAGTCCCCAACAAATTTTCCGCCAATTACTGGCAGCGCCAGATTGGGATTATTATTTTCAGGACCTCTAGCCATTGTCTCGGGCAAGCCCGATTGGAATATTGGATCTTCGTCGTAAATGATTGGGCGCGCAAACGTGTTTACGGCCATAATTACATACCTCAATGCGTCAGCAATGTGGTCATCAACATTGCGGGTTTCGGCATCGTCCGGCTTTGCGGCACTTCTTGGAAGGGCCGGAATGGTCTCAATGAACATTGGGCACTTATCTTCGAAGACGTGCATCATAGGGCAGGAATCCATACCCATAGAGCGGTGGTATTCACACGCTGGACCGTCATTGAGGAAATGATGGACTCTCGACCAACCATTAATTCGATCATTGTCCGCCGGCATAATTCCACAGCCTTCTTGGCCGTAGATGTCAGCGATTGAGAGAGGTGTACCTCGGCTTCCCCACATTGAGGGGTCGGCCACTCGGATTACTTCGTGCTCACCCGCAGACTTTTCTGTTTCAAGAATAATCTTGGCCTGATAGTCAGCGTTTACTTTGGTTGAGTACGCTTCTCGATATACCCAGATCCGACCATCGTTATCTACAGAGACCCAGACCACGGCCCAAGGGGCGGCGTATCCATAGTCAATGCCAGCGTAGCGTGGCCATTCTTTAGGTATTGGGAACGATGAGACCACATGCTTAATGTGACTCCATTGCTCAAAGAACTGTCCGACCATCGAGTCCCAGTCTCCGTCACGCATTGCTGCTCGACGTTGTGGGTCTGGAATGGAATTAAGAACAGCGTCATAACCCTCGTTAATGTGAGGGTTATCAGAGGCTTTTGCGGGAATGTAAGCAACTGTACGAGTAAAGGTCGTGCCCTCGATCACTTCCGTGTACAGCTGCTTACCCCGCTTCGTCGGGTTAATAAATCTATCTTTGAGGTACTTGTGACCTACACCGCCAGGGTTCGATGCGAGGCGCAACCCGATGACAGGAACCAATTTATTACCAGAACGTAGACGCTCCTCAATGTGCTGGATAACAGTAGGGAGCATCAGCGAAGCTTCGTCAATGTAAAACGCTTGATACTCACCACCAAGAATACGGGATGCGTCAACAAGGTTTTCAGCGTAAGAGAAGTTAATAACTGAGCCGTTAGGAAACTTCAACACTTTGGTTGTGGAGATCCAACGCGCACCAAGTGCCTTAGCGTAACCGCGCTTAGCGAGTTCCGCAAGGAATGATTCTTCGAGCTCAGGGTATGAACGACGGAAACAACCGATCTTCATACCAGGGTAGTTTACTGCATGCCAGATAGCGTCCATAACGAACGCACATGACTTACCACCACCGGCTGCACCACCATACAGAATTGCTTCTGTCTTTTTGCGTGATGCTTCGTGGAAAGCTAATTGTCGCGAAGTAGGAGTATAGTTGAGCGCACTAAACGCATCAATACTTGGTGGGACTACAGAGTCCGAAATAAACTTACCAAAGTTAGACATTAGTTAACCCAGGCGTAAATTGACCAAGCAATTCCTAGTAGCACGGCGACAGTGATTGCACCGGAAATAATGTTGTAGAGATTTGTCAAAGCAAGTCCGCACTTAACGTAGGCTTGCTCTTTTTGCAGATTAATCTGATTAGACAGATTAATCAATGCTTCCATCTCTTCGTATTTCTCGTTGCCAAGATATTCGCGAGCTTGTAATTCGCTTTCACCAACTAGGCCAGCTAGTTGTTCAGCGATGTGTTCAAATTCGTTTTCTTCAGACATAGTTCCTTAAATGTAGAAATTGTCCGTGTCTTCGCTCGACATCAATCGGCGGACGAATTCATCATGCGCTTCCCATTGAAGTTCAGGTCGCAGATTTCTCATCAGTTTGATTTGCCAATCCTCGAAACCGAGGAGCAATAGTTCCTCTGTCGTGGGGGCAGAGTTTTTCCGATTATACGATTCCATAGTACACGATAATTTCCGTTTGTCAAATGTTTAACCCGCTCGTCGGGGTGCTGGCTTATCGGTTACTAACGGTACGCCTTCTGATGAGGTAATTTGACGTTTATATGCCTTCCACCGGAAACGGTCGGGAGCACCATTGTCCACCCAATCCTGGTAGCAGGGAATACACATAGCTGTTTTAGCAGCTGGTAGCACCATACAAATTTCGCATGGCTCAGAAGTTTGGGTAGAACGCTTCTTTTCAACAGGGTCATTGATAACACGAATGGTTTCGTGGATCTGACGGATGGCCTCTTCGGCTTGGATGATGTTGCGTTCAATCCGCTTTAAGTTCTCGCGGAGGGGATCATGGACTTTGCGACCGTCCATATTGGCAATGACCGCTGTCTCAACAATGGAGCTTGTGGCTTTTCCGCCACCGCTACGACCTACGGCAAATCCGCCGCTCTTGCCATAACTTGGAGTTACGGTTATTTGATCTCTTACTACCAATTCCTCAAGTTCTTCACGCTTCAGCCGGTTTAACATCTTGCTGATGTTCTCCAGACTGTCGTACATTCTCTTGATTCGCTGCTGACCTCGTTGGTTCAGTTTAGCCATTGGTTGTAAACGCTCCTGATTAAAAAGTCACCCCTGTGTAACCTTAGTCAATAGTGTTTCATACAAATTGTTCAATGTCAAGGGTTTAAGGTTTCGTACGCCTTCAACAACTCGACAAATTGATCAAGCTCCATTGTGACCCAGGTCTTTGAAACGCCTTTGCCACGTCGCTTATGGATTACGGACCAAAGCTTACCTGCCTTAGTGCCAGAGATCTCTGCCTGCTTCATCCACTCAGATAGAGTCATGGTCTTGTGATTTTTGCACTCGGCAACAATGGGTATGTTTTTGATGTCGCCCAAAGGTGAATTCAGAACGTTACGCTCAGCCTCATCAAAGCCGTGCTCTTTGAGATAGTTCACTACCTCGGTTTCGAACGCTGTCCCCTTGGCGCGAGTCTTGCTCATTGCAACTGCTCCAGAGTTCCCTCTGACCAGTAGAAACCGCAGACCAAGCATTTGCGGTGAATGTGCTCTACACCGTCGCTACGGCCACAGAGGCACTCTTGACCGACGTTGAGTTTTACGAAGGTGGTATGGATGTTCCCACTGATAATCTTTTTGCTCTCAATCCACTTTTTAGTGCTGAGATCAAATGTGTGCTCTACGGTAACTTGAGCGTCATCGCATTTTGCCCCGCACTTGGGGCACTCGCTAGCGGGGTTAAATGGTAGGTCGTTTGTGTTCACTTATAATCCTTTTGAATTGCGAGTACATATCTTCTTTGGTGCTGTTGTTACGGATAACGTAGTCTTGTGTGTTGTACGCTACCTCTGATGAGTGACCGTTTACCGGCGCCGTATCTCCGCGGATAATGCGAATGATGATGCCATTAGCCTTCTTAATTGCTTCAGCCTCGTTAGGGAAACGAACATCGGTGAATACGACTTTTTCATCGGCAAGGGTGATGTCCTTAAAGGCGGCTGAAATCCAGACATCCTTTCCAAGCAACTCTCGACCGCCTTCGGTTCCGAGCTTCTGTAACATCTCACGAACTTCAGTGAATCGTTTAACGTCTTCCCAGCCCCAAAGTTCTACTGCTTCTTGAACTCGCAAAAAGTGAACTGCGCCGTGGTCATTAACATAACGAACGTAAGGATTGATAATTGACAAGATACTTTTCATCTTGTCGGCAAAAGCAACGCGCTTAAAGCCTTCCTCTTTTGCGAGGATCTCGGCAAGCGTATCTTTGCCCGATTGTGCGAATCCGCAAAGGCCAATAATCATTATGGCTTCTTTAAGTCTTCGAGGAAGCTTTTCAGGCCGTACCAGATTACGAAGTAGGACCAGAAGGCGGCGTCAACCAACATCGATGGGATGTGGTCACCAGCGTTTAGTGTTTGTCCAGATTGCTTGGCTAGATAGACAGCCAGCTGGAACATACGGGCAAATACAGTTACGGCGATAACGGCGTAGAGTATTAGTGCCCAATCAATTATTGTCATTTTGGTAAGTTTCTCTTAGTTCTTTTTGATAAGCCTCGACGGTAGCCCAGGCCGACCACAGTCTATCACACAGGAATTCCACGTCAACTGTTATTGCGTTTAAGAGGTCCTTGATGATAGGATTGATGTCCTCGAGATCCGAGATTAGGCGTGCACGGTCAAGGACCGCCTTTGCCCGTTCTAACTCTAGATCTGAAACCATAGAAAAATGGTACACCCGACTTTTTAATAATCAAGGGTTAGGGTGGTCACAGGTGACCATGCTGCTCACAGGTGAACAGGGGTATATATATAATATTATTTAATAATAATATTAGGCTTTAACAATTCGGAGTGCGGCTGAGGGGAAACCTTTGACAGCTTCGCTGAGATGATGCTATAGTGATTTCAGACATAACCAAACAAGGAGAACGAATGTCTAAGTCAGTTATTAGCTGGATTATTGGAGTTGTTGGTTTGGGTGGCGGTGGCTTTGCCGGCGTACGCGCATTCATCATCAAGTTGGAGAAAGAAGTCGACCTCGTTATCAGTGAAGTCGTCAAGGTTCAGAACGCTTTGAACAAGGTTCTTGCAGAAGTCACACCGGCTACCCCTGCAAAGAAGATTGCTCCAAAAGCAGTTCCTTCAAAGTCTGTCGTCAAGAAGACAGTAGCCAAGAAGAAGTAATTACGTCTGGTGGCGTGGGGGATTCGCCCTCACGCTGCTACACTAAGGAACAACATGACAAACAACGAAGAACTAATCGAAGAACTCCAAGACACTGATCTGGAGATTGTCTCTGAAGAAGAGGCTCAAGACTCACTCATAGTTTACGAGGGCGAAGTTGAAGGCGAAGAGGGCGAGATCACATACATTCGTGTTATCGAGACCCCGGACGGATTTGTCCTTTTGGCCGAGGCTGAAGACCACGGCGGCGCAATCATCGACGTACTGCCCACAGAAGAGATGGCCGTAGCTCGAGCACAAGAGCTTGTAGATGCTCTTAATAGCGAGGACGATGAGGATGACGCAGAGTAACCTCTCCTTTGAGGAGTGGCTACAAATTGGCGTGGACAGAGGATACTGCACGCCACAGTACTGCGGAACTCACGACGCTCCATACTTGTTTGAGGATGAAGACGCGGCATTTTCGGCGGGGGCAGATCCCTGCATTGACGTGGTTCGCGTGTATGACCCTGAATTTTTTGGCGGGGCGGAACCTGGTTCCAACTAGCTCATTAGTAGCTAACCGCAATCATTTTTAGCAAAGCCTAATTTGATTTATAAGCGCCCCCTTTAACAAAAACTATTCCCAAAAAATTTTCGCGAATTTTTTCAAATTGGGTACCCCCATAAAGGGGGTATTTTCTAAGTATGTATTCTAAGGCTACACTTTGAGGAGTTTTAAGACTACACTTTGGGACCTGTTTACCCTGCAAATTCGGTAACGTTAAGCAGGGAAAACTGATTAATTATGCGTAAGATGCAGGGTATACCCTGTATTGTGCGGGGTATTGCCTGTGCATAACCGTATACAGCTAATCTTATCTGTATACACTTGTGTACAGCAAAAAACCGGAGCACCTCCGCAGGATACTCCGGTTCTTTGGCTAGGTCCCTAGAAATACACCACTTTGGTGTATAAACCCGGTCCTAGTATAACATATGTAGTGTACTACTGTGCGTTCTCTAAGGCTTTTTTGTAAGCAATGTGTTCTGGTGTATTAGCTAGGGCTTCTAGGGCCATCTTGTAGACCTTGAACTCCTCCAGCTTCTGAACTGCTTCTTTCGCCCGGTCGAGGTCTGTCATTGACAGGCTTCGCAGTACTCGGGGTTTTCTAGGGAACAGGCGAGGATCTCTTCCTCTGTGAGTTCTTTTGTGGTCGCTTCTGCGCCATTAGTGAAGTCGATGTCTTCCATATAGGTAAGAGCTTTCTACTAGAGGGTTGGAAGACTATACTACCACTAGCGTCAAGGATTTGATCCTGCCCCGGGTGTTGTTGTCTTGGAGGAAGCGGTGAGATTTGAACTCACGGGACTATGACATCCTTTAGTTTTCAAGACTAACGCAATCGGCCGCTCTGCCACGCTTCCATTGGAGCCCCCGACAGGATTCGAACCTGTGACCTACTGATTACAAATCAGTTGCTCTGGCCAGCTGAGCTACAAGGGCTTGTTGTTACTGCTCTACTAATGTTACTGACATACTATTGGTAGTAGCTACCCACAGTGGTCCACCGACGCCAATTGCTGTTGCCGCCGACTTTTTTACTGATGAGATAACTTGTCCCTTAGTCCAAGGTCCTTTGTTGCCTAACGCACCCATAGCTTCGCTCATACCGGATCCGATAGCAGCTCGATTACTATGCGGGATCATCACGGAGAAGTCTTCGTCGATAACAATGAGGTTATTAGCCCACGCCATTACGAATGCGCCGTCGAATGATTCAGATAGTGTTTCTTGATCTACTAACAGTGCGCCGTGATCTTTGAGTGCGTCGCGTACTAGCGGTACTACTTCTTTGACCGCGAATTCTTCTAGACTCATGTTGTCACGGTAGTAGGGCCAGCTGATCCAGTGCTTGATGACTTGCATCGGCCTGACTCCGCCACACCCCCCAAAAATAAATTGACCATTCTCTTTTTCGACCCATAGCTTGTTGTAGCCATCTTCGTCTTTAGAGAAACCGCCCGTGACAGATGAGTCGCCAACAATGACGATTCCATCTTTCTTGGTAAGAGCGGCGGCTATGACTGTCATTAGTCCTCAAGAATAGCTAGGATACCTAGACTAGGAACCTGAACGTACTCAGTACCTTCTACCTTGACGCCAGAGGCCATGTTCTTTTGGAATACAACTACGTCCCCGACTTTTACATCCATAGGAATGTGTACGCCGTGATCGGTGTAGCGACCGGGCCCTACAGCCATAACGGTACCCTTGTTAGGAACCTCACGGTTAGGAACAATGAAGCCACTCTCGGTCACAGTGTCACTGTGGTCAAGGAGTAAGAATACACGGTCTTCGGTTGGTTGAATCATAGTACCTCCATACTACCATCGGACATCTTAAAAATAGCGTTACCCTGTCGAGCGATGCGTGGACCCGCGGGGGTGTCAAATCGAACAGCTTCAAAGTATAACTGACCATCAGGTGCACAGTCAAGTATTAGCTTAAAGGTGGTACCGGGCCCGGCCCACTCAAGAAATCTTGAAGCATCGAAACCGCCGTCAATAAGATAGCACTTGACATTAACCACAGGATCTTTTGTTCTCCTTGTAGTCAACTTACGGTTCTTTAGTCTCTGCTCGGCGTCACGCTCGTTTTCCACAGCGAACTCAAAGTTAACCCCAGAAAAGTCAAAGTTATCCACAGGTGCGAATGTAGCTTCAAACTCTTCGGTGGTGTAGACCTCGGGTACAATTATATCTTCCAAAGGAACCAAAGAGATCCAATCGCCAAGGTTTACATCCTGAGAGTCAATCAAATCATCTTCTTCGTAAAGGTGGATATCAAAACTACCCTCGGCATCCACAGGCGTAAATACCACGGACTCAGCGTGCTTCTGTAGCTTAAGTCGCTCCGCGAGAAGATGGTATACGTCCAGATCTGTGTACTGGTACGCATCAACCCAAATCCCGGTGTGTCGGTGGATGTACTCGTTTTTCATGCTATCATCCTAGCAGTTATTTTGAGAACTGCAACCCTTTAGGACAGATGAACAAATGTTCTATTATATGGGACACTTGATAAAATTCTGAGGGGTATGCCGCCACCTTTCCTTGAACAAATGTTCGGATATAGGGGATCAAGTCGTACTGGTGTGGGCATCAGAGGCTCGCCGCTGTGTGGCGGTGTGTGGGGGCTGGCGTGTATGTTTGATGTGTCGGGCAACACCGCCCGACACTATTCAGGAGGTTAGCCCGTGGCTACCAATGAAGAGAAAGTAATCCCCTCGGGGTGGGTATCACTTGATACTTTGCCTAACGGCAAAGCGTTGGGTGATGTAATCACTACCGGCTCAAGCCGGCTGGAGGGGCGCATCAAGACCATCTACCTGACGGGTAAGGGTTCGTTCAGCGTGGTTATTGACCTGCTCAACGAGGCGGACATTGTCGCCAATGGCAACAAGGTAGAGCGCTCAACTACCGTCCGTTGTTGCGTTATCTGTAATCGGTCAATCGCTACCCGCTACTACAAGAGCGCCGTAGAGAGTCAGCGCATTGACGACAGTGATTGGACAACCTGGACACACGCCACCTGTGCAAAGCGTGAAGCCTTACTCGCAGAAGAGACTGACGACGAGTTGTAAGGCAACAAAAAGAAAAGAGACCGCCCTTCGGGGCGGTCTTTTTTTTTGCCCTTTTAGCTGCGACGGTAGGGGCTACCCCCCAGGTGAAATGCCTCGCAGATTTTTCTGTGAGAAAAGTATATTTTTTTAGATCGAGGATCGGGCGGATCGGAGATCGGCGAAAAATGCTACTGAGGATTTTTCTGTGAAAAAAGTATATTTTGAAACCTGAGAAACTGAGAAAAGATAGTTGAAAATGTGCCGAGGTTGTGCTACTGTTTTTCTATCGGCAACACCGCCGAGAGAAAAGAGGAAAAAATGGATAAGTTTGAGTTAGAGATAGAGTTAGAGAAAGTCTTGGAAAGGACCTACAAAATAGGTTCTTACGCTGAGATGATAGATGTAGAGATTACCGAGGAAGTTGGGAAAGATGAGTCAGGACGGTTTAGGGCTTGGGTGAAGTTTGCCTACTGTTTGCCCATAACCGTTGAGGGGAAGTTCTCAAATGTTGTGGAGTTGGTGGAAGTTCTGCCGGTTTGGTAGTATCGCAGTATCGGCAGGGGGGAAACGCCCCCCTGCCACCTAAAGAAAGAGGAAACAAAATGAAAAAAGCATTGCGCCTAACGGCAGTAAGTTCGGCACTATCGGCAACGATTACCGCAGGACTAATGAATAGTATCGACATACTGCCCGTAGTAGCGATTGCTCTAGCGGTATTTGCCACTAGCGCAGTAGTAGCGATTTTGGCAGTATTGGCTAGTAAGTAGTCAAACCGCTAATCGGGGGGTGGGGAAACCTACCCCCCGATTTTTTTATGCCCGCCTAGCTGCCACCCAGGTGACTTTGCCCAGGCGAACAAGTGTTCGCTTTGGCCGCCGATCCAAGCTCGATCTAAAAGTTACCGATCAGTAAGGAAAGGCGGAGGTTTCCCCCAACTTTTCAACAACCTGCGAATTTTTCTGTGGAAAAAGCATATTTTCTGTGGATAACTTGTGAATTACTGACCGGTAAGGTAGCTGCTCTTGTGGATAACTTGTTGATTACTTGCGAGTAACTTGTGGATAAGTACCTCACTCTGTAAGGGCTTGTACTGGGCGGTAACCCCTTTGCCTATGTAATCGGGTAGCACGAGGGTTACCGGCCGGTAGAGGGCATTCTGTGCGGTCTGGAGGGGTGTCTGTACAAGGCGTTGTACTGGGCGGTAAGTATGCCCTTTGGGTAATCGCCCCATAATCACTTAGCGAGGAAAATAGACCCTTTGTAGGCCGTCTGGAGGGGTGTGCCAAAAATGCCCTTTTTCTGCAATTTTTGACGTCGGCGTGACTTTTTCATCATTGACGTCGATCTTTTCTCAGCATTCTCAGGAATGGTATTTGCAATTCTTGCGGGGGCGTGGTAAAAAGTATGTATTGGCAATTCGCCAATGGGAAAGGAAAAAATGGCTTACACGAATTACCGTCAGACCGTTGAAAAGGTAGCTTCTCTTGTACCTTTTCAGGGAAACAATTTGCGGGGCGTAATTGAGGGGGGAGAGTACGTTATTTACTCCTACTCTACCTTGATGGCTACCGTAGATTTGGCTACTAAATGGGTATGGATTAACGAGGAAAAGTACTCTCAGACCACCAGCCGTCAGATGTCCTACGTCAAGCGGGGCTTAGCGAACATTCGCTAGTAGCGAAAACGAAAAGGGCGGGGGCGTAATTGCCCCCGCTTTTTTTATTGCCCTACTAGCTGCCACGCCCTGGGCGAACAGCTGTTCGCTTTTTGATCTTGGAATTCTCAGGTTTCTTAGAATTGAGTTTGCTTTTTGGTCTCGGATAGAGTAAGGTTTTTATGTTGGCGAAACACGCTAACGGGAAGGAAAAAATGGAAGAATTTTTTACACCTGAAGAAAAAGAATTGGTTTTGCGTTGCATCACCCAATACAGATGGCTAGTAGAGGATAACCTAAACGCCGTCAATGAATTTGAACAGCCCCTAAAGGTTGCATTTTGGCGGGAGAGACTACAGGTCACCGACAGCGCAATGAGCAAAGTATTGCCACTCTAGGGCAGACCTTGCAGAGATACCCCCGCCTACGGGCGGGGGTATTTTTGTTGTCCAGGTGTCTAGCTGCAACGCCTAGACCGAACACTTGTTCGCTTTTAGATCTCGAGAGTTACTAATCGGTAACTAAAAGAGGGGTGGTAGGGGCAGGGGGCAGATCGATCCTGCGAATTTTTCTGTATAAAAAGTGTATTTTGTAGATCGGGCGAAACTGAGAAACCTGAGAAAAGGTAGTTGCAAATGTCGCATAGATGCGCTACTGTATTACTACTAGCGAAGTTCGCTAGTGGGAAGGAATAAATGCCTATTGACCCCGCTTTCGGTGGTGATGAAGTTGAGAAGTCTGTAGAGGCAGATGAGGTTATCTGCCCCAACTGTGAGGCAGAACTCTACAGCGTTGAGGGAGAGTTTTACTTTTTTGGTTCTCTCAACTCGGACGAACTCATTGGAGAGTTCAGTTTCACCTGTGAGGAGTGTCTCAAGAACGTCAAGGTGGAGTATTGCCTAGACAATACGCCTGACTTTGACTAAGCCTCGGTAGGGGGGTGGTGTTGCCCCCCTACCGCTCCCCCGCTAGATACCCCGCCCACCTGGGCGGGGTATCTTTATGTCCCGATGCAGCTAGACCGCAGCTGATCCGAAAATGATCCCCAGCTCGAGCGCAGCTAGATCGAGCGATCCTGATTACCGGCCAGTAACCCCACCTGGGTTACCCGTTAGTAACTACTGAGAACTTTTCTGTATAAAAAGTGTATTTTCGCGATCTTGAACCTGAGAACCTGAGAAAAAGAAACTTGCTTTTGTCTCACCTATCGGCTACTATTTTTATGTTAGCGAAACACGCTAACGGGAAGGAAAAAATGGCAACAATGCTTGAGGAATTGGAAGCGGCGGTATGGGAGGCACAGGGTCACTCTATGTATGCCGAGGACAAAGTGCGTGACCTGGAGGCACAGGTGGAGGCATTTGAGGAGTTTGTTGAGAAGGCTATGGAATTGCCTTGGCTCAACAGCACCATCAAGTGGGCGGTAATTGAAGTCATCACCAACGCCCGTGACGAGCGTGACGAACTCAAGTTGCACCTTGAGCGGTGGAACAAAGAGGTGGAACTCTTGAAGGCTAAAGAGGCTGAAGCCGTCACCACTTTGCAATGGGCTAAGGCAAACGCCTAAGGCTCACCACTCAAAGAGACTGGGGTAGGGAAACCTACCCCAGTTTTTTTGTGCCTGGACAGCAGCTAGACGGCGGCCCAGCTCGAGCTGATCCGCAGCTAGATCACGTGATCACGATTACCGACCGGTAACTAGAAGGCGGCCTGGGGCCGATACTCGATTCGATCTACTAACAATGTTTTTGTATGAAAAGTGTATTCTCAGGAAACTAAGAAAACTGAGAAAAATGAGTTGCGAATGTCGCATAGACCTGCTACTCTTTTTGTATTGGCGAAACGCGCCAATGGGAAGGAATGCTATGAGTTATTACCCGCCTACAACCGAGAGCGACATCTTGGAGAACGCCCTGGACATTTTGGACAGCGTTGCCAAGTGTGATGACCTCACGGGGACAGCAGTAGTTGAGTTTGAGGCTTTTTTTGATGACGGAACGGATTACGCTACCGCCGTCCTTGAGACCCCTGACGGACTACGCTGGACATACCTCTTTGAGGGTCACTCCTACGGCAAAGCCGATTGGGACGACTTTGAGTATGAGATAGACCTAGAGAACGTCACCGAGATACTCTAAAGCCTCGGTAGGGGGGTGGTGTTGCCCCCCTACCGCTCCCCCGCTAGATACCCCGCCCGCCCTGGGCGGGGTATCTTTGTGCCTGGGTGGCAGCTGGAACGTAATTAGATGGCGGCCAGCTCGAGCTGATCCTGAACGGATCCGCAGCTAGATCGAGCGATCTTAGTTACCGGCTAGTAACTCGAGAGGCCAGGTAGGGGCAGGGGTCAGATCGATCCTAAGAATCTTTCTGTACAAAAAGTGTATTCTCAAGATCGGCGGGGTTTCTCAGGTTTCTCAGGAATGGAGTTGCAAATGTCGCACCTATCGGCTACAGTATTTGTATTAGCGAAACACGCTAATGGGAAAGGCAGTTATGGAAGCATCAGTCAGGGAGTTGGAAGCCAAGTTCATCAGGGCTCAAGATGAGGTAGATGAACTCGCTACAAGCATCAACAGCATTGAGGAGCACTTGGAGAACCACCAAGAACTCCTCAAGCAGGTTCAGGAGTTGAGTTGGCTCACTAGCGGTATCAAGTCACTTGCGATTGAACTTGAGAGCGAAATCCACGGGAACATCAGGGAACTCAACCTCCAGCACGATGAAGCCCTAGAGGAATACAACAAGGCTCTGGAAGTTCAGGCTCAAGCCCTCAAGGCTTGGGAGGACGCTCAGGTCAGCGCCTAAGGTCTAAGTCGGGGGAGTGGTGGTGTTGCCACTCCCCCACTTGGAAGTGTGATACAATAAAGTCGTGGCAGGTTGTCACGCAGGAAGGAAAAAATGGAAAAAGAACAAAAGGCAGTTGAAGTAGATGGAGTTCAGGTAGCGGTCTATTCTTGGGAGACCTTGGTCTCACTCTTGGCAGACCAATTCAACCCCGATAAGGAGACAAAATAATGACTATGGGACAAGTTCGTTTCTTGGTTATCTTTCTAGGTGGTTTCTTAGGCGGTGAGGTGTATGGGGAGATGTGGAGTATCCCCACCACCAAAGCGCACCTCTGGAGCCTACCCGTTGCGCTCGGAGCCTCGGCTCTGCTGATTACACTATTGAGCGCAGTCGTAATCTCTGTCGGCAAACGCCGATAGACCATAGGGTCGGGTGGATACCTCTTTCTCCACCCGACCCCTTCCCCCGCTAGTTATCCCCCTGGGCTTTGCCTGGGGGGATAGCTTTTGCTCGATCACTAGCGCAGCTGATCCGCAGCTTGGCGACCAGGATCATATCGAAGGTTCCATACGCAGCTGATCGGCAGATGATCGGTTACTGATCGGTAAGTTACCGGCCAGTAACTATTTCAAAAAATGTGCCAAATGAACTTGACACCGGTCGCTAAGTATGCTTGACTAAATGTGTTGGCGAAATACGCCAACGGGAAGGACAGAGATGTCAAAGTCAAAGGGTGGCACCCTAGAGCCTGTTGTCGCATTACCTACCGGCGAAACTGTCGGTAGCACCTACACCACTCAGTCAAGTGGCGTGACCGGCGTAATCACTGAGATGGGTCAGTGGTCAAGCACCGGCTCATACAGCCTCACTCTTGAGGTGCCTACCGGTATCTACGAGGATGACGGAAGCGAGATTATTGAGGTTCGTCACACCACCGCTCGGTTCGTGCCTTGCGTGGAGTGTGGAGAGTTCATCTCTTACGAGATGTTCAAGGCTCAGGAGAACTTTGTGCCTCAGATTATGATGGGTTGCTCACTCCCCCACCTCAGCGATGAGATGGCTCGGGTGGTCACTCGCACCATCTACGAGGCTCTAGAGGACTAGAGCACTCAGCAGGAGAGCGGGGTAGGGAAACCTACCCCGCTTTTTTGTTGCCCAGGTGCGCCCAGGCACAGCTCCAGGTGCCAGCTGCCTAATCTGATGATCCAAAGCTAGTGATGCGCTCGACTTGATCGATCACGAAGGGGGCGGGTAGGGGCGGGGGCGGATCGACTCCTTGCGAATTTTTCTGTGAAAAAATTGTATTCTCAGGATTCTCAGAAATCTAAGGGAATGACTTGCGAAATGTTGCGAGGTATGCTAGTTTTTATTCGTGGCGGTAAAGCACCACCACAGGAAGGAAAAAATGGATAAGGCAGTTATTGTGACTACAGAGGGCGAACTCTCTGTAGTTGAGTTTGAGCGTGGCAGTTCTTACGAGTTGCTAAGCGGTGCGGTTCAGGGCTACATTGAGTGCGTGGCTCTGCCATCGCTCGGCGTGGATATGTGGATTAACGAGGAGGGGAAAATCCTTCAGTTGCCACAGAACCCAAAGGGCAACGCTCTATGGATGAACGAGTATGGAATGACCGACTTTATTGCGGGCAACATTGTCTTTACTCAAGTTAATGACGAGGGCGAGACTGTTGGACTGACTGACGAGCAGATAGAGCAGATTATCGCCACCAACGAAATCCGAGTAATCGGCATTCCATAAATCGCTACCCCTAGCGAGAGAGAGCCCGCCCTACGGGGCGGGCTTTCTTATTGGCCAGGTACCACAGCTATTGATCCGCTCGAGGTCAAGCTTGATCGTGATCGTGGCCGATCAGGGCCATTCTCAGGTTTCTCAGAAATCTCAGCCGAATGACTTGCGCTGGTAGCGAAATGATGCTACTTTGAAAATGTGCCGGTAAGTCACCGACACAGGAAGGTAAGTATGGAAGAAATCAGGAACTACCTAGATGAACTAGGTATCACCGGCGTTGATGTGCTCGGAACTTATGAGAACATCACCTTTGTATGCGAGGACAAGCCAACGGCTATCACCGTTCGCCACTCGCTCACTCACTTTGGCGACATTTCATTCGCCGGTGGCGCAGAGGTTCGCCGTGACGGAACAGTCACACTATTTGGAAGGGGGAACTAATGGGTCTCGACCAATACGGCTTTGCCGTAAAAGCCCACCCAAAGAACACCGACCTAGTTATTGGGTGGAACTACGAAGAGGCAGAGCCAACGGGTGATGAGGTCAAACTCATCACCCAATGGCGAAAGCACGCCAACCTACAGGGCTATATGGAGGATATCTACTTCTACAAGGCAGAAAAAGCCGGCGTTGAGACCGATGTATTCAACTGCCAGCCAATTCGCTTGGATGCTCAGGACTTGGAGGACTTGCGTTCCTACATAGTCGAAGAGGGGCTACCGTTCGCCACCGGTTTCTTCTGGGGTGAAACTCTGCCGGAGGATGAACTCCAAACCCTCGACTTCGTAGAGCAAGCCCTGTCGTACATCACTCAGGGCTACGAAATCTACTACGACAGTTGGTGGTAGAGCCTCTATAAGCCCCTCTAAGGCGTTCAAATACCCCTCTGGTCGCTAAGTACCGGAGGGGTATTTGCACGTCTGTACGGCCCTTCTAGGGGCCTTAGATTTGATCCTGGGATTAGGCAGCTGGAGCACAGCTGTGCCTGGGCGACAGCTGTACCCTGGACGGATCAATGCGGCCGTTAACTATCGTTGCGGCCAAGCGCCAGGTCGCTGATCGAATAAGGGGCCTTGCGAATCTTTCTGACGATTAAGTGTATTTAGCTAGGGGAAGGCCACCCCGGGAATTAACCCGGGGTGGTTGGTATGCGATTACTCCTCCTCTTCGAACAGCCACGCTTCGAGGTGGTGACCTTCAACGATTGCCCATGCTGGCGCTGTTGCTCGGCCTCTCCAAAACACCTGAGTTGGCAGGTCTATCTCTAATCCTCCGTGACCTTCGTTCATAGCCTCGATTGCTTGGATGCAAGGCTCGACCATTGACGTCGGCACCGGTGGATAGTGATTGCTCTGCAACTGGATAGCGATTGCTTGGCGGAGGTCGTAACCCCCGCCAGCAAGGTCGTTGGACATAGCGTTACCCATTAGAGGAACTCGAACGGGTCACGGTCTTCGAAAACATCTTCCCACTCGCTCAGGAGTGGCAAGGTCTTGTTCTCTTGGTGGTACTGCATCATGTCGGAGTAAGCCTCAGCGATACGCTCGCCTTGCTCATCTCCCTCCCACGGGTTCTTCTTCATAACTTCCTTCCTTTGTTGCAACTTGCAACTCTTCAAGTGTAGGTCATGGCGTGGCATCTTGTCAAGCACCGATTCTCAGGATTCTCAGGAATGAACTTGCGCTGGTCGCTCGGTCGTGTATAATGGTCTTGTCAAAGGGAAACTCCCTAAGACGGAAGGAATGTATGACTACGAAGCAGGAAGCGTTCAACCAGATTGTTGAACTGTTGGCTGTTGTATTGGAAGTTGAAGCGCCAAAGGGTTTCAACCCGAACGACATTGTGTCGGTCGTGGAAGGACTGTTGTCAGAAATTGACGACTTGCGTGGAAATGTTGAGAACCTCTCTTACGAGGTTGGAGAACTTTCCTCCAACGCTCGTGACTTGGAGCGTTCAGCAGATTCGCTGGACTTTGACACCGTTCAGGAAAAAGCACAAGAAATCTTGGAGTTGCTCAAATAGAGCGACTTCAACCATAACCGGCTAGGGGAGCAATCCCCTAGTCGGCCTTCCCCCTCTTAGAACCCCAGGTGCACGACCTGGGGTTCTTTGCTGTCCGATCACTAGAGCTGCGCTCGAGCTGCGGATCAGCTGCATCACAGCTGTACTCAGGATCAAGGGCCCGGCTGCATCGTTGATCGAATAAGGAACCGATCATGCTGATCGGCCGACCGACCTCCTAAGAATTTTTCTGACGATGATTTGTATTTAGGCTTGAACTGTGCTACCGTTGAACCGTTGGCGGAAATACTGCTAATGGAAGGAGTAGCTATGGGTGACCGTGGTTGCATTGTTGTCAAATCAGAGAACCAGCCCGACTTGGTTTTCTACACTCATTGGAGCGCATACCGCTTGCCGGTGACCGTTCAGGAAGCATTACAGCGTGTTGAGGAGCACGGTCGTAGCAACGACTTTGACTACTTCAACCGCATTGTCTTCACCACACTCATCAAAGGCGATGACGGTGGCTTGAACTACGGCATTGGCTTTCAGGTCGCTGGCGATGCTTGGCGCATTGTGGAGTTGGACTTTGACGCACAGACCGTTCGTATTTCGGACAACGGTGGAGACACCTACGGCGAGGCATACTCGTGGGAGGACTACGCCAACACCGTTGGCTTGGCTCACACCTACGACATCTTTGAGTAGTCAGAGATAACTCAAGCTTGAGGCCGGCCCTTCGGGGCCGGCCTTTTGTTTTGTCCAGGTGCCAAGCTGCCATGATCCCATATCGACGTCGGTCCTCGTGATCGATCATCGACGTCGGCGCCAGCTGTGTCCTGGCACAGCTGTGGCCGCACCGCTCGAGAATTCTCTCGAGCGAAACGGCCCGAGGGTCAGGCCGCAAGCTTGTCTTGCGAATTTTTCTGACACAAAAGTGTATTTAAGAAATTCGTTTGGGTCCAAACGAAAAGTCGTTTGGGTCCGAACGACTGACCGACCTACTAAGAATGTTTTTGTATGAAAAGTATATTTTGAGGGGGTCGGTTTTCCCTAGCAGGTTTGCGAGCGCAAGTCAAGCCAGCTAATTCTCAGGATAAGAATCCTGAGAGAATCCTGAGAATGGATAACGCTGGGGTGTCGCTGGGTCGGCTATAGTGGTCATACCGACCTAGCAAAGTGCTGGGCGGTTGTTTGGAAGGACAGCAGTATGGAAACAGGCGCTATTGCGAAAGCACAGTGCTGGACTGACTTCGAGGATGTTATCGAAGCAGGTATCAAGCGAGTAATCCTATGGGGTTTGCCAGGCACAGGCAAGACTTACGCAGGACTAACTCACGCAGTTGGCGAGGGCGGTTCGTTCCGCTTGGTCTGCTCTGAGGAGATGACTAACGCTCAGGTATCAGGAACTTGGATGCCGAACGGAGAGCGTTGGACTTTCGCTGAGGGTATGGCTCTCAAGGCTTGGCGAGGTAATGGTCAGGTCGGCGGTCGCTTGGTCATTGACGAGATAGACAAGGTATCGGGAGATGTTGAGGGCGAACTTCACAACTTCACCGACAGCATTGCTTCGGCTTCGTTCCGCAACCCTGAAACTGACGAGGTGATTACTCCCCTTGACGGCTTCTCGGTTATCGCAACGACCAACCTTGAGAACCCCGAATGGCTCAAGCCAGCGTTGCGAGACAGGTTCTCAACGGCTATCGAGATTAACGCACCGCACCCGAACGCTCTGCTTCAGTTGCCCGAAAACTTGCGAGAGGTGGCGAACGCAGTTATCTCTGCCGAGCCTGAACGCCGAGTATCGTTGCGAGCGTTCTACGACTATCAGACCTTGCTCAACTCAGGTATGGAGATAGGTCGCTCTGCTCAACTAGTGTTCGGTAAGAACCGAGGCGAAGCCATTGTCGAAGCCTTGACCATTGGTGCGCTCTAATGGCGAGGGCTATCGAACTCGCAACTGCTATGCCCGAAATCGTTGTCGCTTCCCGAAGCGACAACGAGGGCGTAGATAGTTGGTCGGTCAAAGGTGGCACAGCCAACCGAGGTGACGCTTACACAGACTTCGAGAACCGTATCGTTCGCATTCCATTGGCGAGTGACGAAACTTCACGAATCGTTAGAGGTCACGAACTCATCCACATCAAGGTCTCACCTACAGATGTTGAGGCACTTGAGACACTTGAGCAGGAGTGGGCTACCTCACACCGAGTTATGGAGTGCGCCGAAGAGTTTAGGGTCAATACCTTGCTGGGTCGTGCTGGCTACGACTTGGCTCTACTGACTGACGGTAGCGAGCAAAACGCTGGCGTTCAGGCTGGTCTGTCGGCATTGACTTCACCTCAGGGCTACAACGAGGCTATCTGCTTCGGAGTTGCTATCACAGGCACACCTGTATTCCGCAAGTATCTCGCTGGCGTTCGCAAAAACAACAAAGACTTGGCTGAAGTTATGCGCAAGTTGGAGTTGGCTCTACTCAAGGTAGCCAAGAACGCCGACACGCACGACCTTGCTAGCACACAGTTGGCACAGGCTCGGAGATACAAGCCGAGCCGTAGCGGTAAGGGCGTTGAGTATCAAGGTGGGGCTTACCACGCCGACAAGCGAGAGGTCATCATTGGATACGGCTACGGCACTTATGTTGCTGAGTTGGTCGCACTTATCGAGATGAGCCTCAAGAGCGTTATCTCCGCTAAGGACATACACAAATCAACAGGTCGAGCAGGGGTCGAGTATGAGGTCGGCACTAAAGAGGGCGAGTTCGCACCGCTCATCCTTGACGAAACCGTAGTCTGTAATCAGCAGGTCAAAGGTCACTTGGGTAGAAAGACGAAGCCAACCACGACAGGTCGAGCCTTGCGCTATCCCGAACGACTACTGACCGACCCTCAGCGCCGAATCTTTGGCACGAAGCAACGCTCAAGTGGTGGAATCGTGCTTATCGACCAAAGTGGCTCTATGGACTTGAGCGAGGAAGACCTTGAGCAGTTGCTTGACCTATCGCCTAGTGCGCTGGTCATTGGCTACTCGCACCGACCACGAAGCGTTGGAACGCCTAACGCTTGGGTAATCGCCAACCGAGGTATGCGAGTTGCTACAGGCAAGATTCCAGAGGGCAAAATCGGCAACGGAGTGGATGGCCCAGCACTTGACTACGCTATCTCGGAACGCCGAGCAAGCGAGCCGATTATCTGGGTCTTTGACGGACAGGCAACAGGCTCGGATGATAAGCCAGCCGAAGCCTTGACTATGGCAGTTGCTCAAATGGTCAAGCGCCACCGAGTAATCGTTGCGCCGACTATGCGCCACGCTGTTGAGGCGTTGGCTATGGGTCATAGCGCAAGGTCGGTCTATCAGGGTCGGCTCAAGTCTGCTATGGAGAAACTAGGGGTAAGGGGGTAGGCAACAGGTCAGGAGAGTAAGCGTCATCCTTCCGACCACCGACTAGGGGAGAAATCCCCTAGTCGGTTCTCCGTATCTAGGCACCTGGGCAAGCTTGCTCTATTGATCCCGAGGACAAGCTTGGGCTAGGCGGCCAGGAGTGATCGGTCACCTGGATGCGCAGCTAGAGCCTGGGTCAGCAGCTGTTCATAGGATCAACTATTTTTTTTATTTCGCATATGGAATGAAGCTCGAGATCGACGTCGTCGGACTCTACGAATCTTTCTGACAAGAAAGTGTATTTAGGGATTCTCAGGATTCTCAGGATTGCGTTTGACAGAGGGTGCAAGGCTTTGGTAAAGTTTCTGTCACAAAGCAGTATTTAGGAAAGGAAAAGATTTATGCCGAATCACGTTTTTAACTCTGTAGCGATACAGGGCACTAGCGAACAACTAAAAATGGTTCAGGAGTTCTTGGCTACGCCAACCTTTATGAATCAGCCTGACGAGGAGTTGATTTTTAACTTCGCCAAACTTATCTCTATCCCGAAGGACAAGGTTGAGGAGTATCACACTACTCACGGCTTCTCCGAAGGCAAGGCAACAGGCGAAACCGAGTTCAACTGGTACAACTGGAACAACCGTTGCTGGGGTACTAAGTGGAACGCCTATGACGTAGAGACTGACCTACAGGACGGCTTGCTTCAGTATCGGTTCTGCACCGCTTGGAGTTATCCCGAGCCCATTATCCACGCCTTAGCCGATTACGCTCAACAAGGTGGCATTACCTTTGAGTGGTATGCCGAGGAGGAACAGGGCTGGGGCGCAGAGTTCGTCTTTAACGGAACTGAACTTGAGTTGGTGCGGGAATGGGACATTCCCAACTCTCACGCCGAATACGTTGCCCTAGACAGGGAGTGCTGGGCTTGCGATTCCGAGATGCCCTACCCCGACTGCCCGAAGGTAAGTGAGTAATGAAGGAAGTAATCAGACTGTACGACGTCGGTATTGTTTGGCACGACGTCCCCGAAGGCTGGAGCGGAGAGGATGAAGTTATCGTTGCATCCCCTAGCCGATACTACGAAGAAGGGGAACTACCCGACAAGCTTGATGATGGTATCTTCTTTTACTTGGACATTGACGCAGTCCCCACAGTTGGACGGGAGTTGGGCGACTGTGTTATTGTTTGGGTTAGTAATGAATACGAAGATGTTGAGTTTGACACGGAGGAAAAATAATGGAAGAAATGATTTACTTGGCGGCGGACGGCAACTGGGGTGATGCCCAGGAGTTGTTAATCCTTGACGCACAGCGTATGCCACAAGAGTTGTACGACGAAATGGTAGATGACCCCGAAGCGACCTTTGACAAGGTGCGCGAGTGGTTTGTCAAAGACCTACTTGACAACTCCGGCGAGTTATGATAGAGTTTTAAATAATCCAACAGGAAGGGATAAAACAATGGCAAGAGATGCCAAAGCAGTAGAGAATATGAATAAGTACTTTAACGAACTATTTGGTTCGTTGGTAGGCAAAACCGTGAAGGGCATTATCGCCCTGAACGATAAAGACATAGAGTCAATGGGCTGGGATCCCGACTACGACACCGAAGCTTTTGGTGTCTTATTCACGGACGGCACTTTTGTAGTCCCAATGCAAGACCCCGAAGGAAACGGGCCCGGATTCTTCTTCTTACAGGAGGTGGAATAATGCCGAAGGTAGGCGACCGTATTGAGTTGATTCGTATGTACGACCCGTACGACCCAGTCCCTTCAGGGACTCGGGGGACGGTTGAGTTTGCGAACGAGTGGCAAGTTGCAGTAAAATGGGACAATGGGCGAAGCCTAATGCTTGCTCTACCCGAAGATAAGTTTCGGGTCATAAAGGAGGAAAACTAATGAGTAAAGATACAGACGGCACCAACTGGATGACCGTAGTCTTTAAGATTGAGGTGGACGTTATTGCGGACACCGTTGAGGACGCGATTTATCACGCCCAACTACGACTACAGGACTACGACTTTGGCAACTACGAAGCCGAGGTGCTGGGGGTACAACAATGACCTGCGAGATTTGTTTGGAAGCACCAGCAGAGGTGGAGCTTGGTATTAATGACCAGGTGCTTAACGTTTGCGTAGAATGCAGTAGAAAGACTTTGGAGGACTAATGAAACTACAGCCCATTAGCGAGCGTTATTACAGATTTAAGGCTCTCCTAGAGGTTGATGCTAACAGCCCTGAAGAAGCCGAGAAGATGATTAACCGTTGGCTTGATGCCATTGCGGATGTTCAGGTTGAGGGAGTTCGTTGGCCTGAGTGTGATTGGGAGGATGTGACCTATGAGTAAGTACAGGATCACTTACACAGCTTCCTATGTCGAGGAGGTATTCGCCGACGAACTGGCGGAGACGGATTTGACAATTGAGCAGTATGCGGAGTATATTTGGAATGACGGGGAAATCGCCCCGGCGAAGTTTGTCACAAAGATTGAGAGGATTTAATGGCAAAGTGGATTATCAAGGGCTGGACAGGCAATCGCCTGTGGAGAGAGTTCGGGAGCAACGACCCAAACCTATCGTTTGATAGCTTTGAGGAGGCGTGGGGCTTTATCTACGAGGCAAAGCCCGAGCCAGAAGAAGGAAGCCCAGATTGGGTTGATGGTTGGTATGACGACTACTATGTGGAGGAGGAATTACAATGAGTAAATTTAGAGTACAACGTAAGGCTACGGTTTGGGTAGAGACCACCGTAGAAGCCGAGAACGAGGAGCAAGCTCTCGCTATATGCGAGACTGACGTCGAGGTATGGGGTGGGGCAGAAGAACTGTCAGAAACCTTCGCCTACGACGACAGCGCCGAGTTTTGGGTATCAAGGAGGATTGGCGAATGAGTGAAACAACAGAACGCACAGACTGTGACGAATGCGGGGCAGAAAGCTCCTGCTACATATCAGATGCAAACGGTTGGATTGAGTGGACGTGCCTCGAGTGCGGCCAAGTAGGGTACACGACAGAATGAAACGCTGGATACAGAACTACGGAGTCAGCTTTACCGCTGATGCAGAAACAGCCGAGGAGGCCCAGGAGATTATCGAGAGCCTGGTGGCGTCCGAGATGGGCTCCCACTTCTTGAAGACCGCTTGGTCTGACAACGTCGAGGAGATGTAATGACCCAGGAGTTCCACTACTGCAAGCATTGCGGCGCGAAGATATCCTTTGACGCGGGGGAGAAGCTTTGGTACCACACCGACGGTGAGGGCTACTGGTGGATTCCGTGCGAAGGATTGACGGCGACGCCTCAATGACAGCTGAAGATGCAGTATTGATTATGCAAAAGCTCTGGGCCCCAGACGAGGAGATCCCCGTACCCTTTGCCACTTACCTGGCTCTGTGTGAGAACTTGCTTCTCCACGGGGAATCTGCTACACTAGACACTTAGAAGTTTTTTCGAAAAGGAAGCAAATAATGAAAGACTTAAAACAATTAACCCAATGGCTCGAGAATCGGATTCTGGAGCTACGCCTCGAAGGCGCGGACAATCCAGAAAACGAGGACAGCGAGTACTTTGAGGGATTACTGGACGGCTATGATGCTGTACTAGCTATTATCCAAAGGAGCAAATAATGGAAGACCTATACACCTTCGATGGGCACATTCAGCTGACCATGCTGCCTAGCGGCATGTGGAACGTTTGGTTGGCCGATGAGGTCGTCTTAGCTGCCAATCCGGTGGAGGGTTTTGCCGCCCTCCTAGAAATTTTCCAGGGCAAAGACCAGTTCCCAAAGAAGGCCGATCAGTAGTGGCCCTATACGAATTGACTGACAAAGAAGCTACGGCCCTTACAGAGGCCCTGAAGACCTATGTTGACGTCGTCGCTCCGGTGGGCGGATTCAAATCCCTACCCACTGAGAAACAGCGGATGATTCTGTCCCTCGAGCGCGTGCTCGATGAGCTTTACAATGTGAGTCACGGTGACTGATATCGCTAAGATGATTCAGGCCGAGATCGACAAGGCTATTGAAGAAGCTATGGCCGAGGAGTCCAACGACGTCGTCGACGTCGATGACCCACGGGAATACCACTTCATCGTGAATTATGTACAAGGCAAGGGCTGGGTCGTAGACACTGCTCAGCTGGTGCAGAAGTACCCTTCCGGGGCAATCTGGGACCCCGAGAACGAAGAATGGCAGCGGGAAACTGACTACGTCAGCAACTACAGCCGAATACTCAGTGAACTACTAACAAGATTGGAAGATTAATGGAAGAACGCTACAACTACATCATTACTTGGAGCTCGGAGACGGGCTGGGAGATCAATGATGACATGGGCAGTGAACTCTTTACCAAGGGCTTTATCCAGGTCCGCGGCGGAAAAGTCCGGAATGAGGAGGAGGCCGACAAGGTCCTCAAGCTGCTCGACGAAGCTAACATTGGCGATCACCTACATGCACGCGATGACAAGCTACGCGAACTGCTAGCTGAGAAGCTGACCGAGATGGATCAGTTTCTAATGTATCCAGACACAGCCATTTAGGGGTTACCTTCCTCCCCACCCGGTCAGGCCCCTTCCCCTGGCCGGGGTTGGCGCCCTCGAGAGTTTGGGAACTTTTCTGACAGAAAGTTAAATTACGGCCGGGGCGGTTTCAAATTATCTTCTGTGAGCAATACATATTCGTGTCACAAGCATGTGATAGGCTGTAGAGTTTGCCAATTTTTCTGTAAGAAATGTATATTTAGTACAGAGTTTCGACTTGTTTTGGTACAATAAATGTGGTAAGCTGGGGGGTTTACGGTACTAAGGCCGTTTATTGGTACAGATATGGGGGGTTTATGTGATATAAGTACCCTATACGCGCGCGTGAGGGCCGACGTGGGCACTTAAACATCACTACACGGTGTTAAGGCCAATAATTACTTGGTTCTTCATCCAGCTGTCCAATCAAGGTGCTGGGGGGTACTTTATAACGGATCAAGCATCCGTAGAATGCCACCAGACCGCATATAACGGCCTCTGAGGGGCTCAAATAGAATATGGGGGAGGTACTCCCCTTGAAAATAAGCGTCTTGGAAAAATTGCTTTTTAATCTAAAAGGGGGGGCTTATATCTATACCTCTATATAGTCTTTTTAGTACCTTGCCTAGCTTCTTTTGGAAAGTACCATGACTATTGCGGGGTAGATCTTCCCCCCGGAAAAAAATCCAGTAATTACTTGGTTTTCCGGAGGGGCGTGAAAGTACCTTTTGGAGGTACTACTCGGTGAAGATGTGGTTCAGGGTGGTTGGTTCTAGTACCCTGATTAATGTTTTCTCTTGACCTTTGCGTGTGGCTTTACGAAGCTTCTTCGCCGCCTTTTTTGCGTGGTCTAGTGAGCCGTAGTGGCCGACCATAACGGTTGAGCCCGGTTCGTGTAGGGATACGCTGTAGCGACCGTGGATGGTTCGCTCGATTAGAACTTGCAGGTGGTTGTTAATCATCGTAGCTGGCCTCCGTGGCGAATGTCTCGGGCGATAGTGCCAATCAGGATGCCGAGGGCTATTCGGTGTCTCCGGTGGTTGGTCTTGGTTGGTTCGTACAACGGTGGTGCTTTGTATACGGGTGGGTTGTTGGCCCACTTCTCGATTAGCTGGTAGTGCTGTGACTTACCCATTTTGGTTGGTCCTTTCTTCTTCAATCCATTGTAGCACAATTCTGTAAGCGTCGTATCCCCCGACAAAAAGATTCTCCTGCTCGGGGATGAGTTCGTCCGCTATTACATAGGGGTGCTCGTTCATTATTATAGCCATTGCTGTCATCACTTTGGCTTCTAGTGAGTCTAGGGCGTTCATTTTACCTCCGGTACTAGGTGCAGTGCTTGTAGGATCAATACTAGCACAAATGATCCCAGTATCATCAGGGCGAAGACCCCCGCAATTTTTTGGATTAGCTTGGCGAACCTATGAAGTTGCACGATAGGCCCCTATCCACTCGGTTGGGTGCCCGAACGTCTTTTGGCTTATTACGATAATGGCGCTGGGAAATGGGGCGTCTTTTTTACCCTCGTTGAACTTGAGTCTGCCACGGATGAAGCGTATCTCGTAGGGTACGCAGTAGTCCCACCACCAACTTGTATCTGTTCTGGCTGGTATTAGGCAGACTACCGTTGCTCCGAGTTTTGCTTCTAGGTTCGCCTTTTCCATCCACTTTCCGATCCCCCGACCATATGGCGGGTTGAGGTATATGGCTCCGTCGGTGTCCTTGTGCCAGTCTCGGACTAGGGCGTCTCTCATCTCGGGGTCGTCGTGGTCCGGACCATACCATATAGGGCATAGGGTGGAACTCTTGAGCGCAGCTCCGTCGAGCGTAAAGTGGAACTCTTCGTCAAGGCTTCTGTAGATATAGCCTGGGGTCTTCCAAGTCTCGTCTTGCGAGCTTAGGCCGACGCCGTTTGGCAGGTAGAAACCTTCGCTCATTTGCCACCGGCCCAGTTAATCTCTGGGGCGCTTTCTAGGGGCATTGGCTCTACGGTGTCGAGGTAGTCCAGTACTTTGATTGTGTCACAGGGATAGTTTGATAAACAATCATCTGCCATACATTCAGGGGTGCAACACTCAAAAGGTTTTGATGAATAGTGCTTCTCTCGTAGGGCTTTGCGCTCAGCGTGGGTCATCTAACCTCTCCATTGCATCATGGAGTTGTATCTGTAAATCCGCATTCTGCTCTTGCCAGTGGAACTCATCCAGTTCGTAAGCTTCAAGGACCTTGATAACGTCGCAAGGATACTCCACCGGCCAAATGTCGTCGGTGCCCTCTTTCCACTCCGAGCAATACATACAGTATGTCTCGTCAGCGTCAGCTACATAGTAGTGCTTGGCTCGTAGGGCTTCACGTTCAGCTGGGGTCATCTTCTACCTGCTCAAAATCTCCATCCCAGCCAGACACTTTGTTCAGGAACGCCGCAAAGGCCGCGCCGATCTCGTCGGGCTGGATGTTGTTGTCTTCGACGTACTTGTCGAACTCTTTAAATGCGTCAGTCATCGTCTGGTCCTCCAAATAACAATTACTACGGCAACGGCAAAAAGGGCAAATGAGGCGACAGTGCCCCATATCTCAATGTTCATAGCCGTTTGATCAGTCACGGTCTAACCAAACGTAGAAACCTAGCAATAAAACGAGTGGCGCAAACAACAGCCACAGTTCCCAAGGTTGAGTCATGGCATCCTCCTGATTGCCATCAAGGCTAGTGCCCAGATAACCGCTATAACAATAAACTGTTTCATCGCTTCACCAAGAACAATGCCGAAATAAATCCGGTGATCCAAGCCGTAAGCCATACCGCTAACACTATCATTCTTTTTCCCCCAATTCGTAGGACCAGTCTTTGTACTGCCACGGCAAATCACTCTTGCCGTAAAAGTCGATGTTGAATTCGAAGAATGGCAGATAGATGGTTATCTGCTTGTCTCGGTTCCAGCGGGTTGAAATGCCGAGGCCGAAGCTTTTCCAGTCGAAGCCAATCCAGCCCTCGTACTTACCTTTACGGTGAAACTCTTTCATTGAAGCTTGGTCCCGCACTTGGGGCAGTACTTGAAGCCAACGTCGGGTGATCCGTAATAGTAATCGTGTTGGTCTAGGTGCTGACATACCTCAATGGTTCCAGACTCGGTCTTAATTAGGTTTTTTGGTACTGGGTTAATCAACAAATGCATCTGTTTCTCCTTATCTTTGGTACGGCTTTAACTTGAAAGGCCGGGTTGGCCCCGG
>Ga0214171_1000049_pt1 | contig 43807 bp, 40 predicted proteins | sample TroBogEpilimnion_40_FD_153009 | JGI IMG/M metagenome (GOLD analysis project Ga0214171, IMG submission 153009) | Freshwater microbial communities from Trout Bog Lake, WI - 02JUL2007 epilimnion | ecosystem: Environmental > Aquatic > Freshwater > Lake > Epilimnion/Euphotic zone | place: Trout Bog... | reverse complement strand
GGGCGTTTGGCATTGCAAAAAACATGGCGCAAAGGTCAACAATGTAGGTGCCAAGGAGGTCTTTGCGAGAGGCCGCGTATCGCATTCCGCTAAACATGCTGCTGATTGATTTTGATGAGCCATCGGCAAGTGGCGGAATCGCATGAATGCGCAGAATAAGGGCCACTGATGCCATGTAGGTAAGGACATCGATGATGTAAGCCGTCTTGACGCCAGCTGTGGCAATAATGATTCCTGCGACTGAAGGCCCGATCACTGCGCTTACTTGCCAACGCAGTGACATTAATGATTGCGCCGCGGGCAGATCATCGTGGGAGACCAATCGCGGCAAAATCGCACCCAGGCTAGGCGATTGGAGCCCATCAGTTGCTGCAAAACCGGCGGCTACTACGTATAAGAGAACCAGGTGTGGCTTATGGAGGAGGGCATTTCCAAAAAGTGCGGCAGAAATAAGCAGGGCAATTGCTTCGCAGATCCAGACCATCTTCTTGCGATCAACTGTGTCAGCCAGAACTCCGCCGTAGAGGGCGAAGATAATGAGCGGAATAATTTCTACCGCGCCCATAAGGCCCACCGCAATATAGGAATGCGTCAGCTCTTTAATTTGAAAGGGCAGGGCGACCAAAGTAAGAGCAGAGCCAAAACGGGTAATGAGTCCTGAGATAAAGAGAGAACGCAGATCCGGGTATTTCTTTAGGGGAGTCAGATCCACCGCAAATTTCGCCATGGCTGCAACTTAATGGAAAGTCTGCTCCTCGGCTGGAAATGCGCCTCCTGCGACATCGCTGGCCCACTCTTGAACTCCAGAAAGGATTTCCTGGCGCAGATTGCGATATGCCTTTGCAAATTTAGGCGGATTGGCAGTCAGGCCCATGAGATCTGTCCAAACAATTACTTGAGCATCGCAACCATTTCCAGCGCCAATTCCGATAACGGGAATACTCAGCTCCTTTGAGATCGCTTCTGCCAATTCTGCTGGGACTAGCTCTAAAACGATTGCAAATACTCCAGCTGCCTCTAACGCCTTGGCATCTTTCATGATGCGAGCGGCATCATCGCCACGGCCTTGGACTTTAAAGCCTCCCAGCGCATGAACCGATTGTGGTGTTAGGCCCAGATGGCCCATTACAGGGATCCCTGCACCAATCAGTTTTTTGATTTGTGGAACAACTTTCTTGCCGCCTTCGAGTTTGATGGCGTGAACTTTTGCTTCTTTAAAGAGGCGCACCCCGGTGGCTAGTGCTTGTTTTGGAGATTTTTCGTAACTGCCAAATGGGAAGTCAGCAACCACCATAGCCTTGCGAGATCCACGCACAACTGCGGCGGAGAGCATGACTATCTGATCGAGCGTGACCGGAATTGTGTTCTCTTCACCAAGAAAATTATTACCCGCGCTATCACCAACTAGGAGGACGGGGATCTGCGCTTCATCAAATACCTCAGCCATCATCTGCTCGTAGCAGGTGATCATGGCCCATTTTTCACCACGCTTTTTTTTGGCAGCGAGGTCGGAGATGGATGTGCGGCGTGCAACGGCATTGGACATGAGAACTCGATTCATAACTCGCGGCCAAGGGCGGTCCGCGGTTACTTCAAATAATACTCCTCACATCCCTCCCCGAGATAGGGTTGAGGCATGGCACGCGAACCCATCGGACAGCTTCGAGTAGGCCTTGCGCAGGTCAATCCGACCGTAGGTGACCTTGAATCAAACTCGGAATTGATCTTGGAGTATGCGGGCAAGGCCTCGAGTGCTGGCGCCCATATTCTGGTTTTTCCGGAGATGGTGCTTACGGGTTACCCGGTTGAAGACTTGGCGATGCGATCAACATTCCGCGCAGCATCCAAAGCGGCGATCAACAGCGTCGCTCAATCACTAGCTGACTACGGCGATCTTGTAAGCATTGTGGGTTACTTGGAAGAGAGCTCTACTAAACGCCCACAAAATGCGGTAGCCGTCATTCATCGCGGTGAAATTGTTGCCACCTATATCAAGCACCATCTGCCTAATTACGGTGTCTTTGATGAGTTCAGAAATTTTGTTCCCGGCGACACATCTTTGGTTCTGCGAATTCACGGCGTAGATGTTGGAATCGCGATCTGCGAAGACATTTGGCGCGAGCACGGCCCGATCTCCGAGTTGGCCGCTAGAACTCCCGGACTGGTGTTAGTTCCCAACGGAAGTCCATTTGAAAGAAATAAAGATGATCTCCGTGCGGCTTTAGTGAAACGACGTGCACGCGAAATTGGCGCACCACTTCTCTATGTGAATATGACTGGTGGTCAGGATGATCTCGTCTTCGATGGCGACAGTATTGCTGTTGGCGCAGAGGGCGATCTGATTGCACGAGCGCCACAATTTTTTGATGGCTTAATGATGGTTGATGTCGATGCAAAGCTCGGAAGTAGCACTCCGGACCATGTCATTTCACAAGAGCGCGCACCTGGTTATCTCAAGATGATTCATGGAGCAGCCGCGCGATTAGAGCCAGAGGCGGAGATCTGGCAAGCCCTGGTCGTTGGACTGCGCGATTACGTAAATAAGAATGGATTTAAATCTGTTTTGCTTGGACTATCGGGTGGAATTGATTCAGCGATTACGGCAGCAATCGCCGCAGATGCGCTTGGTCCAACTCGTGTGTTTGGTGTTGCAATGCCTAGCCAGTATTCCTCGGAACACTCGTTAGCTGATGCAGCAGATTCGGCGAAGCGGATCGGTCTTCACTATCGAGTGATTCCTATCCAGCCCATGGTTGATGCCTTCATCACCAATCTAGGTCTTCACGGTCTTGCGGAAGAGAATGTTCAGGCGCGTGTTCGCGGAACGACTCTGATGGGGCTTTCCAACCAAGAGGGTCATTGCGTATTGGCCACTGGCAATAAATCCGAACTCGCGGTCGGATACTCCACGCTCTATGGCGATGCCGTTGGGGGATTCGCGCCGATTAAAGATCTGCTCAAATCAGAGGTTTGGGCAATCGCCAGATGGCGCAACCGAGTAGCTGCGCAGCGTGGTCAAACTCCTCCTATCCCAGAGAATTCAATCTCCAAAGAACCTTCTGCCGAGCTTCGTCCTGATCAAAAAGATAGCGATTCACTGCCGGAATATGACATTTTGGATCAAATTTTGACGATTTATATCGAAAATGACGGTGGCTTAGCTGGCATTTTGAGCGCAGGATTTAGCGAAGAACTTGCTGTCCGCGTGATCGGAATGGTCGATCGGGCTGAATACAAGCGTCGGCAGTATCCGCCAGGAACGAAGGTCTCTAGGCGCGCATTTGGCAAGGATCGGCGATTGCCGATCACATCGAAGTGGTCGGAATAGCCAGAAACAATGTAGTATTTCACCAGGTCATGAGTTCCATGTTTTAGCCCCGGCTTAATGGACGGCAACCCTCCACCACGGTGGGGTGCTCCGGGTGAAGACCAGGTCGATTGCAGAGTGCAATTGGCAAGCGTGGGCCATAAAAGCCTGTATTTAATGGGGTATACCCCTATTAAAAGCCAGCTTTTGTGGACCCTCTTACATACACCGGAGGTTAGAAATGTCCTTTAATTCAAAGCAAGCTTCATTCGAAACTCGCCAAATCCATGCGGGCCAGGTTCCCGATCCTTCAACAGGCGCTCGCGCGCTACCGTTGTTTCAGACTACGGCTTACACATTTCGCGATACCAAGCACGCTGCAGATCTATTTGGATTAGCCGAGCTTGGAAATATCTACACCCGCTTGATGAATCCAACACAAGACGCTGTTGAACAACGTGTTGCAGCACTCGAAGGCGGAGTCGCAGCCCTTCTTGTCGCATCAGGTTCTGCAGCAACAACGTATGCGATTCTTAACGTTGCAGAAGCTGGTGATCATATTGTTTCTTCACCAAGTCTTTATGGCGGAACCTACAACTTGTTCCACTACACCCTCAAGAAATTCGGCATCGATGTAACGTTCGTCGAGAACCCAGATGATCCAGAGTCTTGGCGTAAAGCAGTTCGTCCAAACACCAAAGCGTTCTTCGGCGAGACAATCTCTAATCCAAAGAATGACCTTTTGGATATTGAGACAGTTGCGCAGATTGCTCATGAAAATGGAGTTCCACTTATTGTCGATAACACCGTTGCGACACCATTTTTGATTCGCCCAATCGAACACGGTGCTGACGTTGTCATTCACTCTGCAACAAAGTTCCTTTCAGGTCATGGCAATTCAGTTGTCGGAGCGATCGTAGATTCCGGTAATTTCGATTACGCAAAGCAAGCTGCAAAATTCCCTGGCTTCAATCAACCAGACCCTAGCTACCATGGCCTTGTCTATGCACAAGCTCTTGGAGTTGGCTCAGCGTTTGGCGCCAACCTTTCTTACATCTTTAAAATCCGCCTGACTTTGCTCCGCGACACTGGAGCAGCGGTCAGCCCATTCAACGCTTGGTTGCTTGCTCAAGGTCTTGAGACTCTCTCACTTCGTATCGAACGTCATGTGCAAAATGCGCAAGCCGTTGCAGAGTTTCTTGCATCGCATCCACAGGTGGAGAAAGTTAACTACGCTAACTTGCCTTCATCACCTTGGAACAAGCTCGCCAAAAAATATGCACCAAATGGAACCGGCGCAGTCCTTTCCTTTGAAATCAAGGGCGGAATCGAAGCTGGCAAGAAATTTGTTGAGGGTCTAGAGCTGCATTCACATGTGGCAAATATCGGTGATGTGCGCTCACTCGTGATCCATCCAGCATCAACAACCCACTCACAACTCACTGCCGAAGAGCAGGCAACTGCTGGTGTTACACCAGGGTTGATCCGTCTCTCTGTTGGACTTGAGAACATTGCAGATATCAAGGCTGATATTGAAGGTGGTTTTGCAGCCGCTAAGTAAGCGGGGCAAAATAACGATATGTCCTTAAGCGAAAATTATTCTGTCACCGGGGCATGGTTAGAAAGCCATGCCCCGGGGGATAGAAAGTTCGCAAAGATTGGCGATCTTCACCTTGAGTCAGGCGAGGTTCTTCCTGACATCACAATCGCTTATCAAACTTGGGGAACGCTCAACGAGGCGCGCGATAACGCTATTTTAGTTAACCATGCCATGACGGGCTGGTCGGATGTTCCAGGTTGGTGGCCATCAATTGTCGGCCCTGGTCTTGCACTTGATAGCGACAAGTTTTTTATCATCTGTCCAAATGTCATTGGTGGATGCCAAGGAAGCACGGGACCATCGTCACTAGCACCAGATGGAAAGCGCTGGGGTTCTCGATTTCCTACTGTCACAATTCGCGACATGGTTGCAGCTGAATTCGCGCTCACCAATCTTTTAAATATCAAGAGTTATGTATTAGCAGTGGGTCCATCACTTGGTGGTATGCGCTCACTCGAATGGGCGATAACTCATCCAGACCGAGTGAAGGCAATTTGCACGATTGGTTCCTCAGCCGTTGCCACCGGTGATCAAATCGGTGCCGCATCGATTCAAATTCGTGCGATCAAAGTTGACCCACATTTCAATAATGGCGACTACTACGAGCAAGAACAAGGTCCGCTAGAAGGTATGGGAATTGCCCGCAGAATTGCCCACCTTACCTACCGCACCGAATCTGAGATGGATGTTCGATTCGGCCGAGAACTTCAAGGCGATGAGACCGGGCGGTATGCGGTCGAGTCCTATTTAGATCATCAAGCTGGCAAACTGGCCAAACGATTTGATGCCAATACCTACATCGTTCTGACTGAAGCTATGAATTCGCACGATGTTGGCCGAGGACGAGGGGGAGTTGCTGCGGCTCTGGCCGGGATCACGATTCCTGTCTCGGTTGTCGGCCTGGACACCGATCGCCTCTTTCCCTTGCGTTTGCAGGAAGAGATCGTTGAATTGACCCCTACTGCCAAGCCGCTGGAGATCATTTCATCCCCTTTTGGCCACGATGGCTTCCTGATCGAAGTTGAAACCATGGGGGAGATGCTCCGAAGGGCCCTGTGGACAAGTTATAATATGGGTATCGATTCCACTGGTCAGCGAAGTTAGGCCAGGCAAACAAAAGGATGTTCCGTGGCTGTAGTTCGTGCGCCCAAAAAGGCCGCCAGTGCAACAACTTCTTCAGCAACTAAGAAGAAGGCAACATCCGAAAAGAAAGCTGCGCCTGCAGCAAAGAAAGTTGTGGCTAAGAAAGCTGCGCCTGCAGCAAAGAAAGTTGTGGCTAAGAAAGCTGCGCCGGCTGGAAAAAAAGCTGATGTTAAGAAAGTTTCTACTGGTCCACGTCGTTTCCCAACTAAAGCAGAGCTTGAAGCCAAGAAAGCCGCTGAAGCTGCTGCTGCATTATTGGCAGCCGAGAAGAAGTCCGCTGGACCACGTCTTTTCCCAACTAAAGCAGAACTTGAGGCGAGGAAAGCTGCTGAAGAAGCTGCTAAGAATCCACCAAAAGTGGATCCACAACTCAAGCCTGAGGGTGCTGTAGAGAAAACTGTTGATGAAGAGGCAGAACTCGAAGAGATCGAACTCGAGGATATTGAAACTCTTATCGAAGAAGTAAAAGAGATTATTGCTGAAGAAGCTGAAGAGACTGACGCGGAAGATAAGACCGAAGTACGTGTCATCAATGTAGCTGAAGAATCTCAGAACGAAGAGAACGCTTTCACGATTAAAGATTCTGAAGAAGACGATGCTCCAGCTCAGACAGTAATGACTGCTGGTGCAACAGCTGACCCAGTGAAGGATTACCTCAAGCTGATCGGTCGTGTTCCTCTTCTTAATGCCGAGATGGAAGTTGAGCTTTCACTCCAAGTTGAAGCAGGTCTCTTTGCCGAAGAGAAGATTTTGAATGATAAGAAGCTCGATAAGAAGACCAAGCGCGAGTATGAGCAGCTTGTCTTGCAGGGTCGTCGCGCTAAGAATCACCTTCTGGAAGCGAACCTTCGCCTGGTTGTCTCGCTCGCTAAGCGTTACACCGGTCGCGGAATGTTGTTCTTGGATCTTATTCAAGAAGGTAACTTGGGCTTGATCCGTGCAGTTGAGAAGTTCGACTACACAAAGGGCTACAAGTTCTCAACCTATGCAACCTGGTGGATTCGCCAAGCGATCACACGTGCGATGGCTGACCAAGCTCGCACCATTCGTATTCCCGTACATATGGTTGAAGTCATCAACAAGCTTGCTCGTGTTCAGCGCCAGATGCTCCAGGATCTAGGTCGCGAACCAACCCCAGAAGAGCTTGCTAAAGAACTTGATATGACGCCTGAAAAGGTCGTCGAAGTTCAGAAGTATGGCCGCGAACCGATTTCTCTGCATACACCACTGGGCGAAGAAGGAGATTCTGAGTTCGGTGATTTGATTGAAGATTCAGAGGCGATCGTTCCTGCCGATGCAGTTTCATTCACATTGCTTCAAGAGCAACTTCATTCGGTACTCGATACGCTCTCTGAGCGCGAGGCTGGAGTGGTTGCAATGCGCTTTGGTTTAACTGATGGTCAGCCTAAGACTCTTGATGAGATCGGCAAGGTTTACGGAGTTACTCGTGAGCGTATTCGTCAGATCGAGTCTAAGACGATGTCAAAGTTGCGTCACCCATCACGTTCACAAGTACTCCGCGATTATCTCGACTAGTAGTTGAGGGGATTAGTGCTAGCTATGAGTGAGAACGCGAAGATTTACGTCAATCCCAAAAGTGGCTCGATTCGAGTCACTGGGGTTGTCGATTTTGTGGATAGCGATGGGGTTGTGACCTCATCAATGGAAAATCCAAAATTCTGCGGATGCGGGCATAGCAAAGAGAAGCCATTTTGTGATGGCTCACATAAAGATTTTCCTAAAGATTAATTACTTTTAATTAATGTGAAGAAGGTGTTTCGACCAACTTGCTGGTCTCATCTTGAATATTTGCAGCAACGGTCTTAAGACGCTCTGAATACTCCTTGGCATGGTGAGCGCAGAATAGAAGCTCTCCGCCGTTGAGAAGGGTGGCGCGGACATATGCCTGCGCTCCACAGCGATCGCAACGATCTACTGCGTTGAGTGGTGTCTGCTCGAGAATTACTTGCTCGCTCATGGACATCTCCTTTTCCTTCGTCGCTCTCGCGCCTTCTGCTGAACTAGCTGTTCGCTAATGGGTTAACACTAAAGCATTCGACTTTATTCCGCCTGCGAATATCTTGCGAAAACCGATTCTTATTACCTATTTCACCTAAAAAGTTAGGGGAACGGAGCGCCAGAAGCACGATTTCGGGCAGATGGCTCGATACCCTTGCCTCTTATGGCTACCGATGATAAAACCTCGACAACTGCTAACGGCTATACAGCCAAAGACCTCGCCGTTCTGGAAGGTCTCGATGCTGTCCGCAAGCGTCCTGGAATGTATATCGGCACCACTGATTCACGTGGCCTTATGCATTGTCTATGGGAGATCATCGATAACTCAGTAGATGAGTCGCTAGCCGGACATTGCAGCAAGATTGAAATCAATCTAGAAGCCGATGGCTCGATTGAAGTTCATGACAATGGTCGCGGTATTCCAGTCGACAAGGAGCCAAAGACCGGCCTGACGGGCGTGGAAGTGGTCTTCACCAAACTTCATGCTGGCGGAAAGTTCGGAGGTGGCTCATATGCAGCTTCCGGTGGATTGCACGGTGTTGGTGCCTCAGTTGTTAACGCCCTAGCTTCGCGCCTGGATGTTGAAGTCGATCGTGATGGCAAGATCTATTGGATGTCATTCCAGCGAGGAAATACTGGAATTTTTGATGGAGATGGACCGAAGGCGCCTTTTGAAGAGAAGTCAGGACTTCGCGTTATCGGCAAAGTCGCTGCAAAGATCACGGGTACTCGAGTTAAGTGGTGGCCAGATCGTCAGATCTTCTTAAAGGAAGCCGAACTCAATATCGAGGATATTCATGCTCGCGCTCGCCAAACTTCGTATTTGGTGCCGGGACTCGAACTAATCGTCAATGACAATCGCACGAAAACAAAGACAAGCGAGACCTTCTTTCACAAAGGCGGAATCTCTGAGTTTTGTACTTTCTTGCGTCCAGATGAACCTGTCGGAGAAGTAATTCGAATCTCTGGCAAAGGCGAGTACACCGAGACAGTTCCAGTCTTGGATGACAAGGGCCACATGATGCCTACCGAAGTTAATCGCGAGATGGGCGTTGATATCGCGATGCAGTGGGGCAATGGATTTGAAACCACGATGGCCTCGTTCGTTAACATTATTTCAACCCCCAAGGGCGGAACTCACACACAAGGTTTTGAACGCGCAATGACAAAAGCATTTAACGACATGCTGCGCAGCTCTAAGACTCTTAAGAACAATGAAGCAGATGTCATCAAAGACGATGTCCTGGAAGGTCTCACTGCGGTTGTGACAGTACGTATGTCCGAGCCACAATTTGAGGGCCAGACTAAAGAAGTTCTCGGTACTGCGGCAGCGACCAAAATCGTTGCCGCTGTAGTTGCCGATGAGTTGAAGAATTTCTTCGAATCAACCAAGCGCATTGATAAGGCAACAGCTCGCGCAGTTTTAGAGAAGGTTGCTCAAGCATCGCGCACACGCATCTCTGCGCGTGCACACAAGGATCTTCAGCGCCGTAAGAACGCCCTAGAAAATAGCTCGCTTCCAACCAAGCTCTCGGATTGCCGTTCAGATGACACCGCTCGCACAGAGTTGTTTATCGTTGAGGGAGATTCTGCTCTGGGCACCACCAAGGCTGCTCGCAACTCTGAGTTCCAGGCGATCTTGCCGATCCGTGGAAAGATCTTGAACGTTCAGAAAGCTTCCTTGTCTCAGATGCTTGAGAACAATGAGTGCGCATCGATTATTCAGGTTATCGGAGCTGGCTCAGGACCTTCCTTCTCATTGGAGGCGGCTCGCTACGGACGCATCATCCTGATGTCTGATGCTGACGTTGATGGCGCGCACATTCGCACACTGCTACTGACTTTGATTTATCGCTACATGCGTCCTTTGATCGAAGATGGTCGTGTCTTTGCAGCAATCCCACCTCTGCATCGCATTGACGTGATCGGTGGAAAGCGTGGAGAGGTGCATTACACCTACTCCGATGATGAGATGAAAAAGCTTTTGGCTGATCTCACCAAAAACGGCAAGCGTTGGAAAGAACCAGTTCAGCGTTACAAAGGTCTTGGCGAGATGGATGCAGATCAACTCCGCGAGACAACCATGGATCCAGAAAAGCGCACCTTACGTCGTGTGACCATGACCGATGTTGAGGCCGCAGAATCCATCTTCGAACTGCTCATGGGTAACGAAGTTGCTCCGCGCAAAGAATTTATCTCAACCGCAGAGATCGATCGCGATCGCATCGATGCCTAGATGATGCTTAACAGTTAAGCAAAAAAGCCCCGCTGAGATTATCAGCGGGGCTTTTTTGATGAGTTATGTGATTTATGCAGCGCCAATTCGAGTGCGACGTGGAGTCGCAAATGATTTGGATGCTTCTGTCAGTTCGAGTGAGACCTGAGCTTTGATGCTCTCTTCGCTTGCCAAAATCTTCTTGAGTGCTGCAATCGTGGCCTTCAGTGACTTCTCTTCTGATTCAAGTTCAAGCTTGCTCATCTTTGTCAGGCGACGAAGTGGCATATCCAAGATATAGGTGGCTTGTTCGTCTGAGAGCTTAAAGCTCTTGATCAACGCTTCTTTGGCCTCTGCAGCATCTTCAGCAGCCCGGATGATCTTGATGACCTTGTCGATATCGATAATTGCCTTGAGTAGCCCCTCGACCAAGTTAAGGCGACCTTCAGCCTTTGCCTTACGAAATTCGGAGCGACGACGAACAACTTCTACGCGGTGATCAATGAAGACCTGAAGTAGTTCTTTGAGACCTAGGGTTTGAGGGCGACCATTAACGAGTGCAACAGCGTTGACTGAGAATTGATCTTCCATCGGAGTGAGCTTGTAGAGTTTTTCTAGGATCTCTTCTGGCTCGTATCCGTTTTTAATTTCGATAACGACTTTTGTACCTTGCTGACCGTCAGAGAGATCGACGATATCTGAAATACCTAGAATCTTTTTAGCCTTAACAAGATCCGCGATCTTCTCAACAACTTTTTCTGGTCCGATGTTAAAAGGGAACTCCGTAATGACGATACCTTGCTTGCGAGTCGTCACTTTTTCGATAACAGCGGTTGCTCGGACCTTAAATGAGCCACGGCCATTGGCGTAGGCATCAGCTACGCCCTCAAGACCTACGATCTCGCCGCCTGTTGGGAAATCTGGAGCGGGAACAAACTTCATCAAAGCTTTAAGAGTGGCCTTTGGGTTGTCGATCAAATGTTTAGTCGCAGCGATTACCTCGCCGAGATTGTGAGGAGGCATATTGGTTGCCATACCTACGGCGATACCAGTTGCTCCATTCACCAAGAGATTTGGGAATGCGGCTGGCAGTACAAGTGGCTCAAGAAGTTGGCCATCGTAGTTACCACCAAAATCAACAGTGTCTTCATCGGCCTCATCCACCATCGCCATAGCAGCTGGGGCTAAGCGAGCCTCGGTATAACGCATGGCAGCTGGACCAGCATCGAGAGAGCCGAAGTTACCGTGACCATCGATCAGCGGAAGACGAGTCGTGAAAGGTTGGGCCAGACGAACAGCTGCGTCATAGATCGCGCCATCTCCGTGTGGGTGCAACTTACCCATGACTTCACCGACAACTCGGGCGCACTTGACGTGTCCTTTGTCTGGGCGAAGACCCATATCGAACATCATGTGCAGGATGCGGCGCTGAACCGGCTTTAGACCATCGCGAGCATCAGGAAGCGCGCGTGAGTAAATAACGGAATAGGCGTATTCCAAAAAGGACTCTGACATCTCAGCTGAGACGTCGATATCGATAATCTTGCCTGGGTTCTCGCCAGCCTTCGGCAGAACGGCTTTAGGGGTACGGGCCATGTCGCGTATCTTGCCACGCAACTTAAGGCAGACTTGGGAGGTGAGCCCTGAAACTATCCGCAAACTATCCTGACGCAAGGTGGCAGACCGTGAATTACCGCTCAGATAGCCCATCTCTGTCAGATCTCTCACAATCGATATTTGCCTCACTTGGCCTGACTAGCTCTGTGAATTCACTCGCCCTTGCACCGGCACGTCGAACCTGTCTCTTGCTTGTAGACGGTTTGGGAGCTCATGGGCTAGCCCGTTACGGCGATCAATTTCCGATCTTTGCCCAACTCAACAATCACGGCGAGCTTGCATCACATTTCCCTACAACCACGGTCACCAATCTGACTTCTCTCGGTACAGGTGTAGAGCCGGGAGTGCATGGAATGTTGGGATACACAGTGAAAGTGCCGGGGAGTGGAACTCCTGGACGATTGCTCAATGCGCTTAAGTGGGATCCGAAAGTAGATCCATTGTTTTGGCAGCGCACACCAACTCTCTTTGAGCGCGCTCGTGATGCTGGGCTTAACGTCTCCACCGTGGGAGATAAGCGCTATGCAGATACAGGTTTCACCCAAGCTTCATTACGAGGTGCTACGTATCTTGCGGCCAACCACATTCCTGAGATGGTCAGCGCTGCGACGTCTGCGCTCGCTGAACCCAACTCATTTGTCTATGTCTATACAAACATTCTTGATCACGCTGGACACAATTTCGGTGAAGGAAGTGAGCAGTGGTTGATTGCCCTCAAGACAGTGGCAGATTTGGTAACACGACTTGTCAATGAGTTGCCACGAAACTCACAGTTCTATCTGAGCGCCGATCATGGAATGGTCAATGCTGGTGAAAAAATTATTCTGGGTGAAGATAATCCGCTGATGAATAACGTGACCCTGGTTGGTGGCGAGCCCCGCATGCGACACATTTACCTTGAGAGCGGTAGCGAGGATGAAGCGGTAGCAACGTGGCGCGAGTGTTTGGGGGATCGCGCAATGGTTTATTCAAAGCACGATGCAATCGCTGTGGGCCTTTTTGGCGGCGATGTGAGCGATGCAAGTGTTGAACGCATGGGCGATCTCTTAGCTATTGCTAATGACGATTGTGTATTAATTGACCCAGCAAGAAGTATTCAGGAGAGTTCAATCATTGGTCAGCACGGCGGGTTGACGCCGGCTGAAAGCGATATACCGTTACTCGGCGTCCTTATTTGATGAGTTATCTGATTTACTATCAGATTTGCTTCCAAACATAATGTCATCCCATGATGGGATTTTTAGGCGCTTGGTTACGCCATCACGTTTTGCATCAGCCGGAATTTCCTCGTTTGCATCCGATGCGTTCTTCGATGGATTATGCGGCGCGCTATCAAAGATTGTCTCGAGCGTATTTGTCGACGTTGTAGATGTCGGAGTAGTTGTGATGCGAATTGTTTCGATCTCTTCACGAACAGCCACCAAACGAGGCGCAGCGGTCTCTGACGGAAATACAATCCCGTGTGTTGGTAGAGATGGACGGGCGATACGTTCTTCGCCACTTATCCATAGTGCTCCATCATCTTCCGCTTCGAGCGTGCGGCTTGCAAGCTCGAAGTTCCAATGAGCTTCGCCTTGGCCACCATCCTTGAGTGGATACATCACGATGATGTTCCACGAGCCATCTTCTTTGCGCCAGCTATTCCATTCAACGAGATCCATATCGACTCCACGTGGGGAGAGTTGGGCAATCGTTGCTGTGGCCAGAGTTGGTGAGTGCTTTTCTTTGGTGAGATGTGCAGCTAGTGCTAATTCGATGATGTACGCACGTTCTTGCATGATAGGACCAGAGAACTTCTCAATTTTCTCAGCTGACCAGCCTGTGGTGCGCATGAGTGAATCAGCGCTCTCACCACTACGTAAACGCGCTTGGACTTCTTTTACTGTAACTACTTGAGTCTGATCATTGGGGCTACTCACGGCAACCAAGCGTGGCTGATTCACTAACGAACGAAGATGATCACTGATTCGAAGGGTATATGTGGCACCTTCTTGGTCTTTAAGTTCGAGTTCGCTTCCATCTTCGGAACGGCCAATTAGTTTTAGATCACTCACGAGGCAAAGAGTGCCACATTTCCTTGCACATCACAGAGATATGACGCGTGTAGCGCGGTGGGTTGCAGAGATGACTTTCTAAATCTAGGTTTAGGGCTATGACCTCACCTGAATTAGCCCAAGAGCTACTTGCGATCGCCCGTTCGATTGCCCAAAAAGCTGGTGAGATGCTGACTGACCGCCCCGAAAATTTAACAATCAATCAGAAGAGTTCGGCCAGAGATTTTGCAACACATATGGACCATGCCAGTGAGGCTTTGATTGTGCGCGAAATTCTTGCCGCTCGCCCCGACGATGGCATTGTTGGCGAAGAGGATACGCAGCGCGAATCCAAGAGCGGGATCACATGGGTGATCGACCCAATCGATGGCACAGTCAATTATTTTTACGATCTTCCAGGATGGAATATCAGCATCGCTGCCAAAGACGAGCAGGGAGTCCTCATGGGGTTGGTCTACGCCCCAACCGTGAACTCGCTCTGGCATGCAACCCGAGGGGGCGGGGCATTTAAGAATGGTCGCCCGATCAGGGTGAATGACCCCATCGAATTGGGCTCGGCGCTGATCGCCACCGGATTTTCATACAACACCGAGCGTCGCAAAGAGCAGGCAATCTTCATCGCTGACCTGATTCCACGAGTTCGCGATATTCGACGCCTGGGGGCTGCCGCAGTGGATCTCTGCAATGTGGCCAGCGGCTCAGTGGACGCCTATTTTGAGCGGGATCTGAAGGAGTGGGATCGGGCTGCAGGAGTTCTGATCTGCCGCGAGGCCGGAGCTGTGGTCACCGGTCGAAATGGCGGGATAGAGGGCGAGGAGATGGTGATCGCTGCCGGACCTGCGCTCCACGCTCAGCTGGTCTCTGAAATAGGCTAACTGGTGAATTAGCGCTTTCCTATTCCGGGCTAATTCACCAATTAGCCCTTGAACCCCCCTTTATGGCAAGATACGGGCTTCGAGTGAGCTACCTTCATTAACGAATTTGATAAACGAAAAGGACTACCCATGAACGTCTTAGACGCAGTAGATGCTGCATCCCTCCGCAAGGGCATTATTGCCTTCCGTTCAGGCGATGAGATTAAGGTCCACGTTCGTGTTATCGAAGGTAACAAGAGCCGTATCCAGGTCTTCCAAGGCGTAGTTATCCGCCGCCAGGGTTCAGGCGTTCGCGAGACATTCACCATTCGTAAGCTTTCCTACGGTGTCGGGGTCGAGCGTACATTCCCAGTTCACACACCAGTGATCGAAAAGTTTGAAATGGTTCGCCACGGTGATGTCCGTCGCGCAAAGCTTTACTACCTACGCGATCTTCGCGGTAAGGCTGCAAAGATCAAAGAGCGTCGTGGCGCTAACAATGAATTCATCATTACTGAAACTTTTGAAGAGACAGCTCCTGTCGTAGAGGCAGTAGTCGAGACTCCGGTAGTTGAAGCAGCAGTAGTCGAGACTCCAGCAGTAGAGGTTGTTGCTGCAGAAGCAACAACTGAGACCGAACAAGCATAAATTTTCTTCGGAAAATTTCACTGATGCGCCTTCCTAAGAAGGGTTCACTAGCTCGCGAAGTCCCAATTATTATTGTTGCGGCTCTCATTGTTTCTATTGTTGTTAAAACCTTCTTAGTTCATTTTTTCTTTGTGCCCTCGGGTTCGATGCAAAACACACTTCAGATCGGTGATCGCATCGCCGTTAATAAATTTGCTGCGATGTTTAGCGACATTCGCCGTGGCGAAGTAGTCGTCTTTAAAGACCCAGATAACTGGTTAGGTGCAGCACCTGCGCCAACTGGTTCTCGAATTACTCAAGATCTCAAATCTGCCCTCGTTGATGTTGGCGTTCTCCCAGATCCAGCAACTCAATATCTCGTCAAGCGTGTTATTGGAGTTGGCGGAGACACTGTGGTCTGCTGTGATGTGAAGGGCCACTTGGTCGTTGATGGAGTATCAATCAACGAGCCTTACATTTACGCTGGAAATACTCCCAGCGATATGAAATTTAGCGTGAGCGTTCCTAAAGGCTATATCTGGGTGATGGGCGACCATCGTGGCGCAAGTGCCGACTCTCGTTTCCATACTGATGATGTTCACAAGGGAATGGTTCCACTGGGAGATGTCGTGGGACGTGCGGAATTTATCGTCTGGCCTTTTAGCCACATCTCGTTCCTCTCGGTTGGCCACGACCTATCAAGAATTCCTGTTAAAAAATAATTCATCGATGAGAGCGCATGTAGATGTCTGATATCGAAGGCACGCTGCGATCCACAGGGATATCGGCGATCGCCGGAGTTGATGAAGCAGGCCGAGGTCCATGTGCAGGTCCGCTGGTTATCGCAAGCGTGATTCTCAAAGATGTGAACGCCCCTGAACTTTTGCGGGTTCGTGATTCAAAAGCGCTATCTGAAAAAGTACGTGAATCACTTTTTGATCCGATCATCGAGCACTCGCTTAGCTATTCCATCATCGAAATTTCACCCGAAGAGATTGATCTCAAAGGACTTCACAAGTGCAATCTAGAAGGTATGCGTCGCGCGGTAAATGCGCTCCCGATCGTGCCTGACTATGTGCTTACTGATGGTTATGCGATTGAAGGCTTGAGCATTCCGACATTGGCAGTCTGGAAGGGTGATCAAGTTGCTCCATCGATTAGCGCTGCATCTATTCTGGCTAAGGTCTATCGAGATCGAGTGATGCGAGAGTTCGATGCGCAATATCCAGAGTATGGATTTGCGAAGCACAAGGGCTATATAACTGCAGCACATACTGCTGCCCTGAATAAGTATGGAGCTACACCAATACACCGCACCTCATTTTCAAATATAGCAGCGCTGTTGTAATTTTCCACAGCACGAAGAAATTCACATGCCTGGCAATCGTTGAATTAACTTTTGTATCCACCCGCTTAATCTTCGAGGCATGAGCAATCTTCAAGAAATAGGCGCAAGCGGTGAGCACTATGTGGCCCAGTACGTTGAAAAACACGGCGGGAAAATTCTTGACCGCAATTGGCGAATCAAAGAGGGTGAAGTCGATATCGTCGCAAAAGAGAATGGCGTCCTCCTCTTTATTGAAGTGAAAACACGAACGAGTGAAAAATTCGGCCACCCTCTTGAAGCGATAGATAGCAAGAAAGCACTGCGTCTACAGCGGCTAGCGTTGGCGTGGATATCACTTCACGGTACCTGGGGGAGCGATTATCGAATCGACTGCGCAGCGGTCTTGCTTGGCAAAGGTGCCAACGTGGAGATCGATTACCGGCGCGGAGTGCTCTAATGGCTTTGGCAAAAGTCAGCAGTATTGCGTTGATGGGGCTCAATGGGCATTTGATAGAAGTAGAAGTGGACATATCTGATGGTTTGCCGGGATATACGCTTTTAGGATTACCTGATGCTGCGCTCTCAGAGTCTAGAGAACGGGTGCGCTCGGCATTAATCAATTCGGGCGCACCTTGGCCCAACAAGCGCGTCACAGTCTCACTATCACCCGCATGGTTACCCAAGAGTGGATCGAGCTTTGATCTACCGATTGCAATTGCCTTAATGATCGCCCAGGGCTTGGTGCCAACTATGGATCTCAACACCACAATATTTCTGGGTGAGCTCTCGTTGGATGGATCGATTCGCGGAGTCCGAGGAGTGCTCCCGGCTCTGTTAGCTGCGAGCGCTAAAGGTATTTCGCGAGCCGTTATTCCAGCCGGCAATTTTTCGGAGAGTCAAGGAATTGAACAGATGCACTCGATCCCACTCGCAACACTTCGAGAAGTGATGGACTATCTGACCGATGCCATCATTCCTTCGCCACCATTCATTGATAGTGAGAGCACTACTGCGTTCGGGTTAGATCTCAATGAAGTTGTGGGTCAACCTAAGGCCAGATTCGCACTTGAGATCGCAGCGATAGGTGCGCATCACCTACTTTTTATCGGACCTCCGGGTACAGGTAAGACGATGCTTGCCGAGCGGATACCTTCGATTCTGCCACCGCTTACCCCGGAGCAAGCACTTGAGGTGAGAGCTGTTCATTCAGTGGCGGGGTTGCTTGATAATCAGCATGCAAGTGAAACGACCCCTCCTTTCATCGCTCCGCATCACACCACCACTGCAGTCACGATGGTCGGAGGTGGTGTTCACATGATTAGACCAGGGGCATGTTCACTCGCGCACGAGGGCGTTTTGTTTATTGACGAAGCACCCGAGTGCAGGACTGGAGTGCTCGATGCGCTTAGACAACCACTAGAAGCTGGTCACGTCACGATTGCGCGCACCGCGGGAACTATTACCTATCCTGCTAAATTCTTACTGGTACTGGCCGCAAATCCATGCCCGTGTGGCAAATACAGTGGACGTGGTCGCTCGTGTACCTGCTCGGCTCTTGCGATTAGGCGATACCTCCAGAAGCTTTCTGGTCCACTTTTAGATCGAATCGACATTCGCACATTTGTAGAAACTCCGAGCAGAACCGAGATGGCGGGGAGTGAGTTGGGGGAGTCGAGTCAGGTAGTTCGTGATCGCGTAATCACGGCACGTAGCGCGGCTGCTGAGAGATTTAGCACAGATGAGTGGAGTATTAACTCTCGGATCCCTGCAAGTGCGCTGCGCCATCGATTTCGTGCCTCAAAAGAAGGCATGGCATTTTTGCATAATGAATTAGAGAGCGAACGAGTGAGTGCGCGTGGTTTCCATAAAGTGATGAGACTTGCCTGGTCTGTGGCAGATAGCAAAGGCCACCTGATACCTAGCAAGGATGATGTTGAAGTTGCATTTGCACTGCGTGAAGGTGCAGCGCTCTTTCAATGAGTCAGAACTTGGATGAAACAACACTTCACGCATACATAAAACTCATGGGGCTATTTGAGGGTGGGAGTGTTCATTGGAGTGGTCTTTATCGGGAGCATGGCGCGCCAGCTCTTATTGAGATGATCGAAGGAGGCGCCTTTTCTACATACAAGAAAATTGGTGCAAGGCTGCAAGAGAGCGCAAAGGCTATTGACGCACCAGCCAAAGTCGCAGAAATGCAAGCAGTCGGAGCATTCATCATCACACGATCAGATACCGATTGGCCGGTGGCGCTCAATGATCTAACCGCCGCACCTATCGCGCTGATGGGACGAGGTCGGCGCGAGATTCTTTCAACGTTAGGTCAGTCTCTCTCCATTGTTGGAACTCGAAATCCCACCGCATATGGAGTTCGTGTTGCAGGCGACTTCGCTGCTGGAGCGGTTGATCGAGAATGGTCGGTAGTGAGCGGTGGTGCTTTTGGAATTGATACAGCCGCGCATAAAGGTGCACTCGTTGCTGAAGGCGCGACCATTGCTATTTTGGGTTCCGGTGTTGCGGCAACTTTTCCGGCAACAAATGCCAGACTCTTTCAGGAGATTTCAGAGGTGGGTCTCTTGCTCTCAGAAGTGCTGCCAGCTGTGCATGCAATACCCGCACGCTTCCTGATACGAAATAGATTAATTGCAGCTATCTCGCGAGCTACGGTTGTTGTGGAAGCAGCATTTAGAAGCGGTTCGCTACGAACAGCTAGAGATGCGGCTGAGATCTTCAGGCCAGTCTTGGCAGTTCCTGGTCCGATAACGGCTCCCAGTAGCGATGGTTGCCATCGATTGATCGCCGAGCGCAGCGCGGAGCTGGTCACATCGATCGCTGATCTGATGGAATTGGTAGGACCGCTGGCACAACTCTGAGAGAATGAGCCTATGAGTGATAAGAGCGTTCAAGAGCACCGCGCCGGATTTGTGGCGGTTATTGGTCGCCCAAATGTTGGCAAATCAACCTTAGTCAACGCCCTTGTTGGCAAGAAGATTGTTATTACCTCCCACCATCCAAACACCACTCGCAATCCAATTCGCGGAATCATTTCGAAGCCTGATTTCCAGATGATCTTGGTGGATACCCCAGGGATTCATAAACCTAAAACTCTCTTGGGAACGCGTCTTAACACCATGGTCACCCAGAACCTAGAGTCTGTCGATGCAGCGCTCTTGTGTCTGCCGGCCGATGAAACAATTGGCGCCGGCGATGAGTACATCGTCAAACAACTCGGCCATATTCGCCATCTCTATATTGCCGTAACTAAAGTCGATACGGCTAAAAACGATTCACTTATCGGCAAACTTGCCGAAGTCGCTGACTTTGTGGCGCGAACAGGTATTACAGTGGATGAAATTGTTCCTATTTCTGCAAAAAATCTAGAACAGACAGATCTCTTGATGGATCTCCTTGTGAAGTGCTTGCCTGAGTCACCTTCGCTCTACCCTGAAGATATCGATACGGATCAGGCATCTGAACTACATATCACCGAACTCATTCGTGAGGCGGCAATTCACGATCTCTTTGAAGAGCTACCTCACTCAGTTGTCGTAACAATCGATGAGATGAGCAAGCGAGAAGGTAAAAACTTCTACGACATTCATGCGACATTGCATGTTGAGCGCGATTCACAAAAAGGAATTTTGATCGGACCGCAAGGTGCTCGCCTCAAAGATATCGGAATGCGCGCTAGAGCTGGAATAGAAACATTCCTTGATGCGAAGGTCTATCTAGGAATTCACATCAAGGTCTCTAAAGAGTGGCAACGCGATCCTAAAGCACTTGCGCGGTTAGGTTTCTCTGAGCGCAACTAAGCGCTAGGCGAAAGACTCTAAGATTTGGTCGTTGTTTTGCGACTAGCAAAATAAGAACCAACAAGAACAAGCGGTAGTCCCACCACGATTCCAAGAGTGATTGGTTCGTGCAAAAAGATTATGCCCAGTACGACAGCAATCGCAGTATTTGGATATGTCACAAGGGAAGCACGAGCCGGCCCGAAGTCGGCAATAACTGTGAAGTAGAGTGCAAAAGCTAGCGCAGTCGGGAAAATGCCAAGCGCTACAACTGCTTCAATTGCATGATTAGAAGGCCTATGAACAGGAATATCTTTAATCGCTATTGGTAGATATAAAATTCCCGTGATCACCATAGCAATTGCATTAATTGATGCTCCGTCAAGCCCGGGAGCTTTGCGGCTCATGATTGTCGGCGCGGTAACGTATCCAACGGTTGCGATAAGAATCATCGCGATCGCGCCGATATTTTGATGGCCTCGAATACTCTCAAGCCCAACAACTAATGAGACTCCGATAAAACCAACGATTAATCCTGCTAACCGCGTGGAGTGCCAGACTGTTTTGTCGCCAAGAAAAGACATGATGATCGTTGCCCAGAATGGTGCGGTAGCCACGAGCAAGCCTGCAAGCCCCGACGGAAGCTTTGTTTCGGCAGTACTAATTAAGAGCCAGGGTCCGCATATCTCCAGCAGGGCATAAAGCAGGATCCACTTGAAGTGCTTGAGCGCTGGGCGGAGGGTGCCTTTGCGAATTGAGTAGGGGATCAGAATCATCGATCCGATCACAACTCGGGCAAAAACCAGGAATGCAGGTGTAAACGCATGAGGCGCGACTGCTACTTTGATGAAGAGGTAGGGAAGCCCCCAAAGTACGCCAACGAGGCAGTAGTTAAACCAGCTGCGCCGGCTCATAAGGTGGGTTCTTGGCGTAGGTCGCTAGCAGGGCACATAGGAGAAGGGTAGACTGCGCCAGTCATCGTTGACCACACACATACTTGATATTTGAGATATTCAGGAGCACACATGCGTTTTGGAGTATTAACAGGTGGCGGAGATTGCCCAGGTCTAAATGGAGTTATCCGCGCAGTAGTCCGTAAAGGAATCAAAGAGTACGGCTACGAGTTCGTCGGATTCCGCGATGGCTGGAAGGGTCCTCTCGAAGGACTAACAATGCCTCTTGACCTACCAGCAACCCGTGGCATCTTGCCAAAGGGTGGAACAATTTTGGGATCATCTCGCACCAACCCTTTCAAGATCGAGGGCGGAGTCGAGAAGATTCAAGAAAATCTTAAGAAGCTCGGAATTGACGCACTTATCGCAATCGGCGGCGAAGACACCCTTGGTGTTGCGACAAAGCTCGATGCGCTTGGCGTCAAAGTTATTGGTGTTCCAAAGACAATTGATAACGATCTCAATAACACTGATTACACATTTGGTTTTGATACCTCAGTAAATATTGCTGTCGAGGCAATCGATCGCCTACACACCACTGCAGATTCACACCACCGCGCACTTGTTGTAGAAGTGATGGGTCGCCATGCTGGTTGGATCGCCTTACACGCAGGTATTGCTGGCGGCGCTTCAGTCGTCTTGATCCCAGAAGTTAAATTCTCAACCGACAAGGTCGCTGCTTGGGTCAACTCACGCTTTGCCGATGGCTTTGCTCCAATCATCGTGATCGCTGAAGGCGCAATTCCTCAAGATGGTGATATGAAGGTTAAAGATCAGACTCTCGATTCATTTGGCCATGTCAAGCTTTCAGGTATTGGTGAATGGCTAGCCCAAGAGATCGAAGCTAAGACAGGCAAAGAGACTCGTACCGTCGTTCTCGGTCATATCCAACGTGGTGGATCACCAACGGCATTCGATCGCGTCCTTTCAACCCGCTTTGGCTTGGCAGCAATCACAGCTGCTCACAATGGTGATTGGGGCAAGATGGTTGCCCTTCACGGCACAAAGATTGAAACAGTGCCTTTGGCATCTGCAACCGGCGAGCTCAAGCTCGTTGATCCATCTTTGTACGCTGAAGCAGAGGTCTTCTTCGGATAAATTGGTCGCCGCCTAGGCCTCCAACTTCCCTAGACTTCACACATGGATAATCTCGATACGTTATTCGACTCTAGCCTTGTGGCTGCCCAGCAGCCACAATGGCCTGGAGGCGCCTCTAGTGAGCAGGTAGCAAAAGCAGTCGCTACCCTCAAAAAGCTTCCACCACTTGTCTTTGCTGGTGAATGCGATGACCTCAAAGCAAAAATCGCAGAGGCTGCAAGCGGTAATGCTTTTTGGCTTCAAGGCGGAGATTGCGCCGAAACTTTTGCTTCAGCAACAGCTGACTCAATTCGTAATCGCATCAAAACGATTCTCCAGATGGCTGCAGTCCTGCAATATGCATCGAGCATGCCAGTAATCAAGGTCGGCCGTATGGCTGGACAATTTGCGAAGCCTCGCAGCAAAGACACTGAGACACGTGGAGATATCACTCTTCCTGCTTATCGCGGAGATGCAGTGAATGACATTGAGTTCACGGCAGAGTCCCGTCAGCCAGATCCTCAGCGCTTAGTCCAGGTCTACAACACGTCGGCTGCAACTCTCAATCTTGTTCGCGCCTTTACTCAAGGTGGATTTGCAGACCTTCGTCAAGTGCACGAGTGGAACAAGGGTTTTGCAAACGACCCACGCTTTGGCCAACGCTATGAGCAGATGGCCAGCGAAATCGGACGCGCACTTAATTTTATGAAATCAGCTGGCGTAGATCCAGAGAGTTTCAAGAAAGTTGATTTTTATTCCAGCCACGAAGCGTTGATTCTTGAGTACGAGAAAGCGTTGACGCGTATTGATTCTCGCACCGGTAAGGCATATGACGTTTCAGGACACTTCGTTTGGGTGGGGGAGCGCACTCGCCAAATGGATGGCGCTCATATGGATTTTGCAGCGAAGATTCATAATCCAATCGGCATCAAACTTGGTCCTAAGACCACTCCGGAAGATGCTCTAGCCATGATTGCTAAGCTCAACCCAGAGAATGAGCCTGGTCGCCTCACCTTTATCACTCGCATGGGTGCTGGTCTGATCCGCGAAAAGCTCCCTGCTTTGGTTGATGCCGTAACCAAATCTGGGGCTAGCGTTCTATGGGTTTGCGATCCAATGCATGGCAATACCTACGAGGCGCCATCTGGGTACAAAACTCGTCGATTCGACGATGTGATGGACGAGGTTCGTGGATTTTTTGAAGTTCATAAGCAGCTTGGTACGCATCCAGGGGGAGTTCATATCGAGCTAACCGGTGATGATGTCACTGAATGTGTCGGCGGCGGAGAGCAGATCTCTGAAGCCGATCTTGCAAATCGCTACGAAACCGCCTGCGACCCTCGCCTTAACCACACCCAATCGTTGGAGCTCGCATTCTTGGTAGCTGAAATGTTGAGGGATCGTTAATCCGAATAAATCGGAGAATCTAGGATCTTCCAAAAGCACACTTTCACGATTATTGTGAGGGTGTGCTTTTTACTACCACCCATAAGACACCCGTGGGTTCTCTCTCTTTGATAGCCAGTGATCAAATCCTTCTAGCTGCAGGTTTTGATGGGTTAGAGGCACTTATGGTCCGATTAGATATGGACGATGCTTCGCAGGGTTTTAAAAGCGTGCGGACAATTCCAGTAATAAGTGATCTGGTCCAAGATTATTTTGATGGCGACTTCACAGCGATCAATGGAATTAAAGTGCGCCAGCCTGGCGCTGAATTCTCGCAATCAGTCTGGAAAGTGATGCGCAAAATTCCGGCTGGCAAAACAATGAGCTATGCAGAGTTAGCCCAACGAGCGGGTTCACCAGCTGCTGTTCGAGCTGCTGGAAGTGCATGCGGTCGCAACCTGATCGCCCCGATTGTTCCTTGTCATCGAATTGTTAAGACTGATGGAGATTTAGGTAATTACGGTTATGGCTTAGAACTCAAGCACGCTCTACTGAAGTTTGAAGGCGCTATCTAATAGTGCTGGTAGTACAGCGTTGACTTTGGCTACATCCTGATCATCGATTCCTAAATGGGTTACGAGTCGCAAGAACTTGGGCCCAAGTGCACTTGCTAATATCCCAGCTGCTTTTAACTCGACGTTGACTTCTGCAGCACTCTTATGTGATCCCGCCAAATCTATAACGACAATATTGGTATCGACATCATCAGGATTAACAGTGCTTGGTGCCGCTTGGTGCGCAGCATGTGCGATTGAACGTGCGCGCACATGATCATCTTTGAGTCGGTCAATATTGTTATCGAGAGCAAAGTGTCCAGCTGCCGCAAGGATGCCAATCTGGCGCATTCCGCCACCAAATCTTTTGCGCCACACTCTGGCCGATGCAATCTTTTCGTTACTTGAAATCATAAGAGAGCCAACAGGGGCGCCTAAGCCTTTTGAGAGGCAGACAGAGATGGTGTCAAAATATTTTCCGTACTCAAGAAAACTCACCCCACTTTCAACGTGAGCGTTCCAAATACGCGCGCCATCAAGGTGCATCGCCATTCCGAGTTTGAGTGATTCGTTTCGAAGCTGTGCGATCTCTTCAATCGGTTGAATAGTCCCGCCACCAAAATTATGAGTATTCTCAATAGCGATCGCGGTGGTCGATACGAGATAAGGACCTGAATCTGGTCGCGCCAATTCGATGGGGTCTTGCCAGCGTAGTAGCCCCCTTGTTGCAGGCCAGGTGCGAGTGGTAATTCCACTCAGTGCGGCTCCCGCCCCAAGTTCTGCTCGGACAATATGCGCAAAGGATTCTGTGATGAGCTCTTCACCAGGTTTTACTAGTTCTCGAATTGCGAGCTGATTAGCCATCGAACCCGAAGGCGTAAATAGGGCAGCTTCGTGGCCGAACATCGAAGCCACGCGTTCTTCAAGAGAATTTACGGTCGGATCATCGCCATAGACATCATCACCGACTGGCGCATGGAGCATAGCTTCACGCATCTGAGCGGTGGGCTGGGTGACAGTGTCTGAGCGGAGGTCAATCATGCCTCTATCTTCTCACGGCCTTCCATAAGAACGATGAGATAGAGGCCAGCCATAACAAATGTTCCGCCGATTAAAGTCCGCCAGGTTAGGTGCTCGTGAGAGAAGAGGAGACCAAATATTGCGGCAAAGATGTATTCCAAGGTCAACACAACTCCAACAGTTGTTGCGCTCATAAACGATTGTGTCCAGGTCTGGACCATAAATGCAATTGCACTAGCGAAGATGGCTGAGTACAAGATTGCTACCCAGACCCCGCGATCAGGTGGAAGTTGTACGCCATTCTTGGCAGAAAAGACCAAGGAGATAATGCCGCAGGTTGCCATCTGAATCATTGTGAGTGCGTATGCATCGCGACCAGGGGACCAGTGGCTGAGTGCGACAATGTGAAAGGCGAAGAAGATCGCGCTCATCAAGACGAGAAACTCTCCAAGCCCAATGCTGATGCCGTTAAGAGAGAGAAATCCAAGTCCGATAGCTGCGAGTGAGACTGCAACCCATTGTGATTTGGTGACGCGGTCGCGGAAAATACCGGCAGCGACCAGCGGGACAAATACAGAGTAGAGCCCAGTGATAAAACCGGTCTTGGCTACGGTTGTCATTGTTAGACCATAAGTCTGAAAAAGATAACCGACACCGAGCAGAGTGCCAATAATAACTCCGCGCAAGAGAAATGCTTTATTAATCTCTTTAAATGCCTTGGGGCGAAGAAGGGCCATGAGCAGAGCCGCAGCGATGAAACGCCATGCAAGAAATGAATTCACATTGGTTCGAACCAATGTGTTCTTCATGAGCGAGAAGGTGCTACCCCAGATCAGTGCAACGCTAGCAAGTAAAATCAGGGGGACTGTGTGACGCTTGCCCGAGATCATGTGCGCTTCGATCTCATCTTCTTGAGCAGTGCAATCTCTGCGCCATGCTCGGGTTCCTGTCCAGGAGTTTCAAGAATGAGCGGCGCATCGGCAACAGCTGGATGCGCAATGAGTTCTTCGAAAGCTTTGAGTCCAATTTCACCTTCTCCGAGATTTTGGTGGCGATCTTTGAGCGCGCCACATACATCCATAGAGTCGTTGGTGTGAATAAGTTTGATCCGTTCGATTCCTACAATGGATACTAGGAGGTCAAGGGTTTGCGTCATCCCACCCTTTTTAGCGATGTCGTGTCCTGCGGCAAAGACGTGGCAGGTATCTAAGCAGACGCCTACTTTTGGGTGCCATTCGAGGGCATCGAAATATTTTGTTAGGTCATCAAGTTTCTTTACGAGCGATTGACCTTGTCCTGCAGTTGGTTCCAAAAGCAACCATGGATCATCTTCCTTCAGCTTTTTCAAAACGGGCATCATGCCCTTGTTGATCTGCTTCCAGGCTGTCTCGACATGAGATTCATCTACTGCAGAGCCAGTATGAATGACTGTTCCAAGCGCGCCGATTTCACGAGCTCGCTTGAGTGAATAAGCAGTCGAAGCAACAGAGTTTTCGTATGTACTTACTGTCGGAGAACCTAAATTGATGAGAAATGGTGCGTGTACGTAAACCGCTAAATCATGCTCAGTGGCTTTTTCACGAAAAGCTTTGTCGGCCTCTGGGTTGGCCTCTGGCATCGCCCAGCCACGAGGATTAGATGCAAAAACTTGGATGGCTTCAGCCTCTGTTGCAATTGCATATTCAATTGAACGTTTGGCCATTCCGCCAGAGGTAGGGGTATGGGCTCCGATACGTGGGCGATTAGCTGGCATGCTCATATAACGAAGCCTATCGGATGTGCTTCGCGGTTAAGGCGAACTCTATTTGAGCGTAATAGTTACGACAGAATTGCGATTCACTTCACTTCCAATGGCAGGTGAAACCTTGACCACGCGGCCGGCACTACCAATTTTGCCAACTCTTTTCACGACAACACGAAGTTGTAGATTTTCAAGGGCGATAGTCGCTGCACTTTGAGTGAGTGAGGTGATGTTTGGAATGAAGACTTTAGACGATCCTTGCGAAACAACGATCGTAATAGTTGATCCAGCTGGAGCGGATGTTGGAGCATCAGGTGTTTGGGAGATGACATTTCCGGCTGCAACCGTGTCGCTAAAACCAAAGATCGAATTCACGACAAACCCTGCGGCTGTGAGTTCGTTCTGGGCTTGATCTCCACTCATGCCAACATACGAGGGAATGGTAATTGAAGCTGTGCCGCTTGGCGTTGGGGTAGTGGAGGCACTTCCTGTTGGGGTTGCTGCGGGAGTTGGAGTTGGAGCCTCGGAAGGCTGCGGTCCTCGTGAAATATAAAGCGAGACAACTCCGCCCTTCTTAAGGTGGCCACCACCCCCTGGAGTGGATGAGATAACCATTCCTGCAGGGATGGTTGGGTCATAAACCTTTGACGCAACGGTAGAACGCAATCCAAGAGACGCAAGAGTTGACGTCGCATCACTTGTACTCAAACCCGCAACGGAAGGAATTGAAATTCCGGCCCCAGGTCCGCTGAGTTCATACCAAGTACCAGCTAGGAGTGCGAGGAGAATGATCAGCGCAATACTTCGATTTCGACGAACTCTCTTTGAACTCTTTCGACGAAGCTGCGCAGTCTTGCTCATTGCTGGTTCCTCTACTTCAATCGGTGCGGTTGGGTTTCTCACACGTTCAACAACTGTATTTCCAATCCGGACTTCAGGACGTTCTCGGCGTTTTGTTCCGGTGGCTTTCTCGCTTCCAGCACGAACAGGTCGCACCGGTAGATCTAGCTCCAGACTCAGCTGCTTTTTCGATGGGTCCAAGCTAGCCGCAATTACTTGCATCGCATCTTCCAGCTCAGCCGCATCTTTAAATCGTTGATCAGGATTAATTGCTGTGGCTTTTACAACAAGCGCATCAAGGGCAGGTGCGATGGAAGGAACCAGAGTGCTTGGCGCAGGGATTTTCTCGTTGACATGCTTGTAAGCAATTGCGATAGGTGATTCACCTTCGTGCGGCTTCTTGCCTGTGAGAAGTTCGAAAAAGACAATACCAAGAGCATAAATATCGCTGCGCGAATCAGAGACTCCACGTTGAACTTGCTCGGGGGAGAGATATGAGACGCTACCGAGAATGATGCTTGATTCCACAGTCATAGTTGCGCCTAGTCCGCCGCCTCGAGCTAATCCGAAGTCAGCGATTTTGATGCGACCATCTTTAGAGATCAAAATGTTCTCGGGCTTAAGATCGCGATGCGTGATCCCGAGCCTGTGAGCCTGAGCGAGTGCGCTCACAACTGGGGTCATATATTTAAGGAGGTCTTCCGTGCTGAGTTGACCTTGTTGTGCCAAAAGATCTCGCAAGGTAAAGCCATCAATAAATTCCATCACAATAAATACGGCGGGTGACCCACCCGTATTCCAGCCTTGATCTTGAATAGCGACAACATTGGGGTGAGTGATAGCCGCAGTAGCTTTGGCTTCGCGGATAAATCGCTGCACGAATTCTTCATCATTGGCAAGATGAGGATGCATAATTTTGACGGCCACTGGGCGGTCAAGACGCAGGTCGATGGCTTTGTAGATGCTGGCCATGCCGCCAGAAGCGATCAACGATTCAAGTTGATAACGCCCATCAATAATCTCACCCGTCATGTCTGACACAGTTAAATCTTAGAGCCTGCCCTGTCCGTTCACCTCGAAATCGGCTGCAAATACTGTGCCTTCTGTCGCAAAGTGCGCCGCAGCAAGATCCTGGAAGCGTCGCATCTGTTTTTCAAACTCGTGCGGATCGGCCACGTTTTTTTCATCACGCTCAAGCACGCGCCGTAGCCCAACAACTGGTTCGATTTCGACCCAAATTTTAGTATCGACGTGAGCTCGAATAGCTCGCTGCCCAGCCCCCACTCCTTCAAGGATGAGATGATCAACGACTGGTATTGAGATCTCATCTCCGGGAGCCAGAGTGGTCCAGTCGAGCGCTCTGAATGTGAAACTCTCTTTATTGAGGTGTGCTTGCACAATAGAGATCAATGCATCTGTAAGTGGCTCACCCAAAGGATCGTCCCAACCCTGATAGAGATCATCCATATGAACAACAAATACAGAGCCTCTATCAGAAAATGTTTGAGCTAAGTGGCTGGCAAGTGTTGTCTTACCGGCTCCTGCCCAACCGTCGATCGATGTAATCATGAGATGAGGCTAGCGTGATGCAATTGCTCGAAGGTATGCAGGAAGCGCCACTCGCAATCTGCGCCAGGTGGATGTCGTAGCCCGCTTTGTAAAAATCTGATAATCGATCTTCTCAACTTCATCAACTATTCCGCAGTACAACTCACTTGCGGCTTCGATACATGCTCTACTGGATGCTTCTAATTGCATTATTCCTGGAGCTGCCTCCGCCTGAAGATCTCTCACCCGTTGTATCTGAGCTTTAAGTGCGCTGCGGATTTGAGGAGTTACTACGCGCTCATTGAGCATCTCATAACTCACCCCGTGCTCTGCCAACTCTTGGATCGGTAGGTAAATGCGTCCACGATCGAGATCTTCACCGACATCGCGAATAAAGTTTGCTAACTGGAATGCGGTTCCGAGCTTTTCTGCGGCTTCGTAGGCTTGTGGGGAGAGTGGACCCAGGATCGGAACCATCTGCAAACCAATCACACTCGCACTGCCATAGACATACTCCATAAGGTCATCGAAAGTCTGGTATTCACTGATCGATAGGTCCATCGTCATGGAATGGATAAATGCTCGGAAGGTATCGATTGGAATATTAAATCGATTGACTGTGTCAATCAGGGCTCGTCCAATGTGGTCCTCGCTCAAACCGCGAGCGATATCGGCCAGTATGCCATCGCTCCATTTCTTCAAGAGCTCTGTCTTCTCTTCAATTGAGAGCGGTGACTCTAAATCATCGACAATCTCATCTGCATATCGCGCAAATCCATAGAGCGCATGAACGAATGGACGTTTGTGCTTGGGAAGTAAGAGCGTTGCAAGATAGTACGTCTTACCGTGGAGTGAATTAAGGCGCTTGCACTCTTCATAGGATGCCCGAAGCAGAGGATCTGTTATCCCGGCAGCGCTCAACTCATCCATGATGAAATTCTTTACTTCACAGATCCAACAATGCGCTCTGCCGCCAGGCGACCCGAGATAAGCACCATAGGGACACCAACACCAGGTTGTGTTCCAGAACCAACGAATACAACATTCTCAAAACCCTGAGCCATATTTGAAGGACGGAAAGGTCCAGTCTGGAAGAAGGTATGTGCGCTGGCGAATGGTGCGCCACGTTCCATTCCCTGGGCTTGCCAATCCAGCGGTGTCGTCATCTGCTCGACCTCAATGGATGAAGCAAAATCCGTGTATCCGCGCGCTTCCATCGTGCGAAGCATCTGATCGCGATAGAGCGAACCTTGCTTTTTCCAATCAATATCGGCGTCAAGATTGGGGGTAGGGAAGAGGATGTAATACGAAGACTTACCTGCAGGAGCCAACCCTGGATCGTCATGAGTAGGAATCGTGACCAAGAAACTTGGATCGCTCATCAGCTTTTTCTGGGTAATAAGTTCGTCGAATACGCCATCCCAAGACTGCCCAAAATGAATATTGTGATGGGCAAGTCGATCGTATTTCTTCTCTGTTCCTACAAGAAGCGTCACGCATGATGGTGAGTAGTTGAGCGCCTTTACCTTTTTAGGTTCGCGGCCCAATAGCTCTTTCCACGCAATAGGGAGATCTGGGTTGAGAACCACAACGTCGCACTCAATTCGCTCACCGGTATCAGTGATGACGGCGCGAGCTCGACCACCTGAATGTTCGATAGATGTGACTGTTGAGTTGTATTTAAATTCGACGCCATGTTTTTCTGCCGCACCTGCCAGAGCGCGAGGAACGGCATGCATTCCACCTTTAGGGAAGAAGACGCCATTGACCGAATCCATGTATGCGATAACTGCATAGATTGCGAGTGCCTGCTGTGGGCTTACTCCGGCATACATCGCTTGGAATGAATAGACCTTTTGGGTACGTGGATCCTTAAGGAATTGATTGACTTTAGGTGCAAGCTTTCGCATGCCGCCAAGTGCTACTAACTTCGCCAGGTTAGGTGTTATGAGATTGAGTGGTGAATCAATATTGCGATCGATGAAATCTTTCATCTCATACTTGTAGAGCTTGGTGACGAAATCTACATACTTGCCATAACCGATTGCTTCGGAACTGCCAATAGTTTTTTCGATTTCGGCCTGCATCGCATGTGTATCTGCATGTACATCAAGAGTGGAGCCATCGTGGTAGAAAGCTCGATAGAGCGGATCGAGAGGGATGAGCTCTAGCCAATCTTTGAGAGTCTCGCCCACGCAGGCGAGTGCATCCTCAATGAGATCGGGCATAGTGAGAACTGTTGGACCAGTATCAAATGAGTAACCATCCTTGACGAGCAACCCATTGCGACCACCAGGGACTGATTCGCGCTCGACAACAGTAACTTTGCGCCCAGCTCCGGCTAGTCGAAGCGCGGTACTGAGGCCACCAAGGCCTGCGCCAACAATGACGACGTGATCAGTTGGACCGGCAACTTTCTTCATGCTGTTCGCTTTGTTGCAGCTACAGCCATCTGATCGAGCATCTGCTTTGCCATAGGCGCAATTTCACCACTAATAAGCGCCTGGTGCGCGTTGAAAGTCATCTCCTCGATGAGTGCTTCAACACGTGCCAACGCTCCGGTCTCCACGATAATTTCTTGCAGGGTGTGGACTCCGGCGATATCGAGATCAGCTTTGCCGAAGTATCTCTCGAATACTTCGCGTTGCGAGCTAGAGACCTTATTGAGGGTAGAAGCGATCAGGACTGTTCGCTTTCCTTCGCGTAGGTCATCGCCAGCAGGCTTGCCAGTTTGGGTAGGATCTCCAAAAACTCCGATGACATCATCGCGGAGTTGAAATGCTTCTCCAAGTGGAAGGCCATAGTTGGAATACGTTGAATAAACCTCTGGCATTGCAGCTGGTGCTAGAGCGGCGCCAAAATGCAGCGGCCGTTCAATGCTGTACTTGCCAGATTTGTACCGAGCAACTTTGAGGGAGCGCTCTACGCTCTCACTGGCAAAAGCTTGCTCATAAATATCAAGGTATTGACCTGCCATGAGTTCTACTCGCATCTCATCGTAGACAGGTAGCGCTTGAAGAATATATTTAGGACTCATTCCAGATTCGTGCAACATCTTGGCGGCCCAGATCAATGCGAGATCTCCTAGGAGAATTGCAGATGCAATTCCAAATTGCTCAGCACTTCCATGGAGAGATTGCTCCTGATGAAGTTGCTGGAATTGGCGATGAATCGATGGCGCGCCACGTCGAGTATCAGAACAGTCCATCACATCATCGTGGATCAGTGCACAAACATGTACGAGCTCTAAGGCGCTCAACGCCGCAATACTCTCTGGCGTAATCTCTCCGCCAGCTCCGATATGTCCGATGGCGGCGAAGAGTGGGCGCAGGCGCTTACCGCTATCGAGAAGGAAGTGCCCTAAGGCATCGGCAACTGGTTCTAGCTCGCTACCCACCCGTCCCAAGTAAGTCGACTCGCGGTCGAAAAATGAGGCGAGTGATCCATCAATCGCGCTACGAAGTCCGTTAATCCCATCAAATTCCACGCGGTAAAGGTACCCTGCTTCACTATGAGCAGCCCAACCCAAGCCTCCAACGTTTGGCCGCATAAGGCGAGTGAAGTGCCATATGTGCCCTCCGTTTCGATGGAGCTCTTCCCGCCTAAAGATGAGGCTGGAGAAGCCAGGCTGTGGGAAGCCACATTGGCCCTGGCACAGCTCAATCCAGATTTCATCTCGGTGACTTACGGGGCAGGTGGAAGCACGCGCGATCGCACCATCAGAATCGCTTCTGAACTCACTGCGCGCACTCAAATTCCCACTGTCGCTCATCTGACCTGCGTAGGATCTAGTGCAGTAGAGATTGCCTCAATATTGGACCAATATGAGCAAGCCGGCATTAAAACGATTTTGGCACTCCGCGGCGATCCAGCGGGTGGCCCACAAGCGCCATGGGAGACCGCGCCACATGGTTTTGATCATGCCGATCAACTTGTGGAGTTTGCAGCCAAACGTGGCGGATTTACTATCGGCGTCGCTGCATTTCCTGATGGACATCCAGCTTCTGGCGGGGATTTCTCTCGAGACGTCGATGTATTGCTTCGAAAAGAATCACTTGGGGCTTCATTTGCTACGACACAATTTTTCTTCAAGGCAACATCGTGGATATCACTTGTAGATTCACTCAAAGCGCGGGGTTCCAGCCTTCCAATCATTGCCGGAATTTTGCCTGTGACAAATGTGAAGCAACTTAATCGCATGGCCGAACTCGGTGGAACTCCGATTCCAGCAGATATCCATCAACGCTTCATGGCGGTCGCAGACGACGAGGCTGCAGTTGTTGAGTTAGGAATAGAGCTTGCTACCGAACTCTGCCGAGACTTGATGGAAGCGGGCGTACCTGGGCTGCATTTTTATACAATGAATACCTCACGCGCGACGCAAGAGATCATCACTCGATTGGGGCTGCGATGAATAGTGAAGAATTCGCACAGGCGTGGAGCGATCTGCACGGCGGCGTTAAGCAGAGTGGATTCGTCCGCGGCTGGCTCGCGATCTCGCGCCCACTTGCCATCGCTCTGGCCAAACTCAAAGTATCTGCCAATGTATTGACTCTCTTGGGCGTCATTGCGGCCATCTTTGTCTGGCGCACAGCGGCGCACCCTTATGCCATAGCTATTTTGGCTGTGTCTCTTTTACTCGATGGACTCGATGGATCCCTCTCAATCGTGCGAGGAACAAGTAGTTCCTTTGGCGCGGTGCTAGATTCTTTTGCGGATCGAATCAGTGAATTTTTCTGGGCGTTGGCGTTCTATGCACTTGGCGCCACCTGGTGGATTATCGGAATTGCATGGCTAGCCGCATTTGTTCAGGAATATGTTCGAGCTCGATTAGCAGCACTTGATACCGGTGCGATCGAGTTTGTTTCTATCTGTGAGCGCCCAGTTCGCGCGGCATTTCTCGCTGTAGCAGCGCTTTCGGTTGCCCTTAGCCACGATTATGTGCAGAAGGTTGCGATCTTCTGGTTTACATTCCAAGTAGTCGCACTAGCAACTGTGTTAATGGAAACTTTCACCAGGCTTCGTACCGTTAATAGCATCGACGACCAGCTCGGCGCTGATTCCGACGAGGGGTAGTCCACCACCAGGGTGAGCGCCACCGCCGACAAAGTAAAGATTTGTAATCGGAGATTTATTCGCAGCTCGCGCAAATACTGAACGTGCACCATGCGAAGCGCTTCCATAGATGGATCCACCAGGTGCACCAGTCGAGTTCTGAAGATCAAGTGGAGTACGAATCTCCATCAGATCCAAACGCTCCGAGACCCGTAGCCCCAGTGAATCGAGCTTTGAAGTAATGTGCTGAGCATATTTATCTGCCCCCTGACTCCAATCCCATCCGTGCTTTGGATCGTGCCGAGGAGTGTTGATAAGCACAAACCAGCTCTCGGTGTTGGTTCGTTTGGTCATAGTGGCATCATCGGGCTTGCAGATATAAATCGTCGGGTCGCCAACAGGTACCTGTTGTTTAAATATTTGATCAAATTCGGCATCGTAATTACTTGTGAAATAAATATTGTGGTGCGCCATTTCTGGAGCTGGTGCACTGATCTTCGAGTTATCAAGGCCAAGCAGCAAGACAAATCCGGCTAACGATTTGTCGGAAGCGCGAAGCTTCTGACGCTCTTTTTTCGAGCTCTTCACTTTGTGGTCAATCATTTCTTCATAAACCAGGCTGGGGTCTGCATTGGCAATAACCTTGTCGGCCTTATGTATCGCGCCATCGACCGCCTGGATTCCCACTGCGATCTCGTTTTCAACAAGGATCTTTGCCACAGGTGAGTTGAGATGAATTTTTACACCTAATGATTCACAACGCTCTGTGAGCGCGCGGGAGAGCTGGCCAACACCACCTTGAATATGCCATGCACCAAAAGATGTTTCGATAAATGGGATTGTGAGTAGTGCGGCTGGAGCGCGACGAGGATCTGATCCCGTATACGTTGCATATCGATCAACGATGGCGAGAATATGTGGATCTTGGCTATAACCTTGGGCGATTTTGCGCAGCGAACTCCACGGCGCCATAAACCTCAGATTGCGGATGAAGTTCTTCTCCTTCATCAGGGAGCGAATTGAGGGAAGTTCTGACTGCACGAAAGTATTGCGAGAGATATCCCACATGATCTCGGCTCGCTGCATAATGCGATGCCAGGCATCTCCCGCTTGCTTGCCAAGCGCTTGATCTATTGCTGCGCACGTCTTGGGAAGATCGAGGTTAACGAAATCTACGCTCTTGCCATCAGGGAAGTTATATCGAAATGAAGGGTTGGTAGGTGTGAGTGTGAGAACGTTTTCGATGCGCTTGCCTGTCTTCAAGAAGAGATCTTTGTAGACGGCAGGAAGGGTGAAGAGCGATGGACCAGTATCAAATCCGTAATCGCCGATCCACTCGGTTTGGCACTTACCGCCAGTGCGAGGTGCGCTCTCGAAAATCTCTACTTCGTGTCCGCTCTTGGCCAATCTGGCACCAGCGCTAAGCCCACCAATTCCGGCACCAATAATGATGATCTTAGACATGTGTTAGATCTTACGACCCCGCCATGTTAATTGCCCATTTGCTCTACCCCACCATGACGTAGTTAAGAGGTAAATAAAGATCGCAATCGAAAAGCAGTGCAGAACTACCATTGCTTGACCAGATTTAGTACGAAGAGCGCTGAGATAGCGACTTGCAAGCGTTAGTAGATAAGCCACGAAATACAACGGCGAAATAAATAGCCCAAGGAGTAGTGGAAGCACGCCGGTTGCACATAAGAAGAGGGAGATCAGCGCGCCTGAAAGCGGAGTTCCAAAGGCTTTCCAGAGAGATTTACGATATCCCTCAAAGAGTTCGGTTTTATTTGTATACATGTGACAGCGCGCAATCTGGCTTGCATCTGCGACGCCACCACGATACCCCGATCGCGTTAGTGATTTAGCAAGTTCCAGATCGTCGAGGACTTGGGTCTTGATGCTTTCGTGACCACCTGCTGCTTGATAAGCAGAGCGCTTGACTACAAAAAATTGCCCGTTCGCTACAACCATAGATTCAAAACGAAAGCGTTCGGCGATCCGCAGCGGGAGTGAACTCATAAATGACCACTGAAGCAGTGGTTGCACTAATTTCTCTATAAAGCTTGCCGCAATCTGTTGTGGATAAGGAGATATGAAATCCCACCCAAGGGATTCCATCTTTGCGACTGCGCTACTCACTGCAAGCGGTGCTAGTCGGACATCTGCATCAACGAAGACCAGGTAATCACTATCACCTGCGTTGATGCTCTGGCTTAGTTGATGGCACGCAAAATTTTTTCCTAGCCAACCTTCGGGAAGAGCTCGACCTTGCATCACAGCGATCGACCCATATTTATCTAACAATGCTTGAGTCGAATCGGTTGAGTTGTCATCCAGTACGGTGATGGAGAGCACACTGCAATTTCGTGATGCCTGCAGGCTTGCAACGAGTGACTCTACGTTACGTTCTTCATTGCGCATCGGAACAAGAACCGCAATTTTCTGCTTCATGTCTGCATCGCTATTGGGTCGCACTACTCGCATGGTCAGCGCATTGAAAATCGTTATAACTAAGGGGATTGCGCTGAGCGCAATGAGCGCATAAGCAAAGTTCATACTTATTCGAAATCCGGACGCCCAAAACGCAGGACGAATAGATATGGAGCCAAAATGGCGGCATCAAGGAAGCCACCAAATAGTGCAAGGCCAGGACGATGGAAGAAAAATAGATTGCTCACAACTCCGGAAAAGAGAGTCCAGGCTAAAAAGAGATCTGGCAGTGTCGAACTCGCTCCGCCTTTGCGACGTTCGTGTGGGAGCACGAAGTTAAGGATCGCGATGATGCCCATGCCTGCAAATAACCAACCTGCAGTATTGGAGAGCGGAATTGCTGAAGCAAATGGCGAGCGTGGTCCTACCAACTTCCAGTGCCATCGCCCAGCCGCAACCATTTGTGGGTCAAGAAAAATATCCCATGCCATGAGCCCAAGTCCGCCGTAGAGAAAGGCCCACCCACTCGCGACTTTGCGCGCTGCAATCACAATTGGATACGTCATCATTACCCAAGCAAATGGAACCAAGAGCGGCACACCAGCTATTGCCACACCCAGTGATGCGTCATAGTGATACGTTCCAAAAGGCCAACCGCTTTTTACTCCGAGCACCTCAACACCAAAAGAGTAGATGAGGGTGATTGCTCCAAAGAGGAGCGCAAACTTCTTTCCAAATGCTAAATAAGAATGCAAGAGCATTGCTGCGGCAGCACAATAAACAGTCACAATTGTCAGATGAGTTAAAGCAGCACCATGTGCAAGCGGATACAAAATCTCGCAAACAATTGTTGTTATCGCAAAAAGAGCTAAGAGAAAGTTTTGATTTCGCGTGACACCACGGCGATTGTTTCTGCGTGGGCTGTAGTGGCGAATCGACATGAGTTTATTCTGCCACCCAAAAGTGACCGCGCTGCTCAATCAGCGCAAACCTTGAGAAAAGCTCTTCCTCATACCAGTGCTCCCGAGCTGTTGCCGCAATGACATCGGCATGCGCTTGGCCTTGGTAAGCAAATTGACGCAAGCTCTTAGCATCGCTCCATACTGAGAGAGTTCCCTGAAGGCCGATAGGTGCCTCACCAATACCAATGGCATATTCAAGACCTGGGTTGCCTCGAAGGCTCGCTGTTACTGGTGGTACAGCCTTCCAGAATTTCAGATTCTTGTTCCAAGCGATTTTGGCACGAGTAATCGCCAATATTTTGCCGTCCCATTGATCTGCCTCAACGCGTGCCTGTGCCGCACGAGGATCATCGAAGGGGTTTTTGCCCGACCACAAGCCATGTGAAGCGATCGGAAGTGCTGTGAGTCGAACTTCGTTCTGTGCGATTGCGCGCCATGCATTGATGTTCTCACTCTGATCAAATCGCTCGAGCTCATCTTCTTTGATGGTGATGAGTAAGGCCCAGGTATAAGCATCTGCATCTTTGGGTGTGAAGGTTTTACCAGAGCCAGTTCCAAGAAGTTTGAAGAATGAAATTGCAGGGTCGCTCTTTAGCTCTCGTCGATCGGCGGCCATATGGCGAAGTGCACGCAGAACAGCGAGCGGGCTTTTCTTGATATTCCAAATATAGATAACGGTAATCATGCCGCGTTCACGGTTTGTAGAATGATTGTGACAATCTGATCTGGGTGATCCCACATAGGTGCATGACCCGATTGAGCAACTCGCACCCAATTGGTATGTGCAGGAACGAGCGAACGCTCTTGTGAATGCTTGGCGGGCAAGGTGTTGTCATGATCTCCAAAAACAACAGCGATTGGCATGGATGGCGGAATATCTTTATCGAATCGTCGCCCGAGCATTCCATCCCATGCTGGGTAATAACCGGCTGATGTTCCATATGCAACGGTGGCATCGATACATGTTTCTATCGGCAACTCGCGCCACAGGGGGCTGACGACTGCAAAACCAATTCTTCGCGCCCATTGATATTGCATCAAGTACGGAGCAATGCGATGTGTAAGGGTGGCCAGGTATCGCGCTAGTGCGCCACGTTTTTGTCGATGAGTTGCTGGGACTAGCCAGAGTCCCGCAGGCGCCAACCCAACAACACTCAATACGACTTCGGGGAATGCGGCAGCGAGTTCAAGGGCTATCCATCCTCCGAGGGAGTTACCCGCGACATGAATCTGGGTGATACCAAGTGCATCAAGCTCTTCTTTGATGAATAGGGCTAGGGAATACGGGTCCATCGCCTGATCTTTGCTCAGCGGCGTATTTCCATGCCCGGGCAGATCTATGGCGATTACATCCAAGTGCTCGCTGAGAGCTGGCGTGATCAGCTTCCAGGCGGTGCTGGCCGAGCCCATACCGTGGATCAGCACGAGCGGCGGGGTGGGCGGGAAAGTGGGCTGCGGATTGGCGGCCTTTCCGCTTCGCTGGTGCCACATACGCATAGGCAGAGGTTACGGCAGTCGGCGGCGATCTGAGGGGCTTGCCACTGTCGGTGGGGGCGGTTATCTTTCGAACGTATGTTCGAAGAACTCACTAATCCAGTACCTCCAGCGGTCATCGCCCCGGAGGGTGAACCCATGGAATTTATCTATAAAGGGGTCCGTTTTCACGTCCACGGCATCGTCTCTCGTTGGCGCGAGTCCGGTGGATGGTGGAATCGAATTGATGATGGTCGCCTCAATCGCGGCCATGCCAGAGGCCGGAATGCAGAAGATCAGATTCTCGATGATGGTGGCAAGGCGATCTGGCGAGTAGAGGCTGCCCCCGTGGGCGCAGTAGCAACCTTTGAGATTGAGCTCGATGAGATCACTGGCAAGTGGCAGATCCGCCCCACCTCTAGGCCCTCTCATACAAGCAACTCCACCACAAGCAACTCCAGCATAAGAAGAGCCGGCTCGGCATAAAGATGTCCAAGAATTCATTCACTCATCTCCATGTATCTAGCGGCTACTCCTTTAAATATGGAACTGCGCTGCCAGAAGAACTCGTTGAGCGAACTGCGCAGCAAGGAGGTACTGCGCTCGCTCTCACCGATAGATCATCTCTTGCTGGCGCGATCGTCTTTGCTAAGAGTTGTGAGTCCCATGGCATCGATCCAATTCTTGGGATCACTCTTAGTTTTCTGCAGAAGAAAAATCAGATCACACTTTTAGCACAACCTGGATCACTCGATGCGCTCTACCGTTTAGTGACCACAATTAATATGAGTGAAGAGAAGATTCTCACCTACAAAATTTTAGAAGAGGCATCTGCATATTCATCCCGACTCATAGCGTTACATGGTGCGCGTTCAGAGCTTCACTCTGCTATTAATGCCAGGCGCTATGAACAAGCGCTCTCCATCTTCCACTCCGCCACAGAGCTCTTTGCCGGCCAGTTCATCGAATGTACATCTCATCTACGTGCAGGATCAGGAGCGCTCTCTACCCCATTTGCTGCACGAGCTTTAGGTTTTGCTAGAGATTATGGATTACCTGCAATACTCACCAACCAAGTACGGATGCTTAATCGCGAAGATGGACCGGTTGCAGATATTTTGGATGCATCTCGCCAGCTCGTTCCACTTGCTGCTAAGCATGTTGAGAGAAGCAATAGTGAGGCCTACTTAAAAAGTTCCGAAGAGATGAGGTGGGTTGCTGATGAGATTGCCCGAGTCGCTGGTGAGAGAAACGGAAATCGCTTACTCGCAGATACCTATGATCTAGCAGAGCGAGTGCGGTTATCGCCAAGGCGCGATATCGGCCTAGGAGGGATTCATCTTCCGCATGTTGCAGATCGGGGCGAACTCACTAGACGCACTCAAGGAGCGCTCGGTCGATATACCGGTGAGCTATCTATGGCGGCAGCATCTCGCCTCGATGAAGAGTTGGCGACCGTAACCGCACTTGGTTTTGAGCCGTATTTTCTTACCGTCGCAGATGTCGCAGATATGGCGCGCATGCGCGGAATCAGAGTTGCGGCAAGAGGTAGCGGTGCAGGCTCGCTTATCTGTTATCTCTTAGGAATATCAGGAGTAGAGCCAATAAGCCATGGGCTTCTTATGGAACGTTTCTGCTCGACTCTGCGAGCTGAGTTGCCAGATATTGATATTGACGTGGAGTCCGATAGGCGCCTTGAAATTTACGATGTAGTCTTTGCGCGTTATGGATTTAGTGGTAGCTACACCGCTGGCGCCAATACCTCGTGCGCAACGGTGGCGATGGTCGAGCGTTATCGCTCGCGACATGCAATTCGTGATGTTGGGGCAGCGCTGGGAGTCTCACCTATGGAGATCGACATGTTGGCCAAATCTCGTTCCCATATGCGCGAGAAGATAGATACACCAATTCTCAAAACAGTTATGCAGTTAGCCAAAAGGCTTTATGGGTTACCGCGCAACCTTGCTATGCATCCGTGCGCTGTCGTTCTCTCCGACTCAAAACTCTTGGACTATGCACCGATGGATATCAATGCCAGCGGATATCCAATGCTCACTTTCGATAAAGATGATGTAGAGGCAATCGGCCTACTTAAGCTAGACATTCTCGGCGTGCGTATGCAATCAGCGATGAGTTATGCGCTACGAGAGATAGAGCGAGTCGATCAGCAGCAGGTTGATATTGACTCAATAGCGCTCGATGATCCCGCAACTTTTGATCTCATTAAATCAACAAAAACTATTGGGGTCTTTCAGATTGAAAGTCCAGGGCAACGCGAACTCATAGGCAAGTTTGCACCAGATACATTTAATGATCTGATCATCGATATCTCACTCTTTAGGCCGGGACCAGTTAAGAGTGACATGATTCGACCCTTTTTAAATGCGCGCCAAGGATATTCGCCGCGGAATCTGATTCATCCAGATCTCCACGATGTCTTGCGCGAGACAGAGGGAGTCGTCGTCTTTCACGAGCAAGTAATCCGCATCATCTCGATTATTACCGGCGTTACTCTGGCCGAAGGCGATGAGAGGCGCAGACAGATGTCAACGCCAGAAGGCAGTGCGCAGATGCGTGAATGGTTCTATTCGGCGGCATCTGCACGTGGGTATGCACCTGCGCTAATCTCCGAGCTCTGGGATATTTTGCACGCCTTCGCATCCTTTGGATTTTGCAAGGCCCATGCTGCAGCTTTTGCGCTTCCTACATATCAATCGGCATGGCTAAAGAGCCACCACACTGCTGCGTTTGTAGCTGGGTTGCTGACCCATGATCCCGGCATGTACCCCAAGCGTTTAATACTCGATGACGCTAGACAGTCTGGAGTAGGAATTGCTCCTATCGATATCAATCGCTCCGATAGTAGCTACCGGGTAGAGAAGGTCGATGGCCGTTATCAGATCAGAATGGCGTTATCGGATATCCAGGGAATCGATGATGCACAGATACAGAGCATCATTTCAGGAAGGCCTTATAGCGATATTGCAGATTTTATTTATCGCTCATCGGTAAGTAGGCCAACAGCAGAGGCGCTAGTAATGCTTGGCGCATTTGATGATCTTCACTCACTGCAGATATCAGGTCTCAATCGACGCGATCTCTTGCTTCACCTGCAAGATATTTATTCGCTCAACTCTCATAAGCGCTCAGCGCAGAGCTCGGATCAGATGTCACTTGCGCTCACCGCCGTACCGCTAACTCCTAGCGGATTACCCGATATCTCATTATCGGATGTTGTTGAGAACGAGTTAGCTATTACTGGAATGGATATTTCGACTCATATGCTCAGCTTCTATGGTGATTTTCTCAATCACATTGGAGCAATACGTTCATCTGATCTTATTAACCAACGTTCGGGAGCCAGTGTTCTCGTAGCTGGTGTTAAAGTCGCACTCCAGATGCCACCTATTCGTTCTGGTAAGCGCGTCATATTCATTACGCTTGATGATGGATATGGATGTAATGACATTACATTCTTTGAAGATGCTCAAGATCAGCACGATCAATTAATCTTTCATTCATCCCTCCTTCTCGTGAGGGGAGTGGTGAGGCGTACTGGCCCAAAGGGAATCTCTTTGCGAGCAACACAGGCCTGGGAACTCCCTGACTCTTATAAAAAATGGCGTAATCTGCAGGTTTATGGGGTCGCCGCAGGAGTCTTGGATGTCTGAGAACTCAACTATTTTGCATATTGATATGGATGCGTTCTTTGCATCCGTAGAAGAGCGAGACGATCCAACATTGCAAGGCAAAGCAGTAGTAGTCGGTGGCGGATCACGCGGAGTAGTTCTCTCGGCCAACTACCAAGCGCGCAAATTCGGTATTCGTGCAGCGATGCCAGTTGGCCAAGCCCAGCGCATGGCGCCGCATGCAATCTTCGTTCCACCACACCATTCGCGATACAGAGAAGTATCAGAAGTAGTGATGGAGATATTCGCACGCTACACACCGCTTGTCGAACCCATTTCGCTTGATGAAGCTTTTCTTGATGTCACTGGATCAAAGCGACTACTTGGCAGTGGTCGCGAAATTGGAGAGAAGATTCGAGCTGAAGTCTTTGAGTCAGAGAAGATCACATGCTCTGTCGGAATAGCCTCAACAAAATTTATTGCAAAATTAGCATCTGATCATTGCAAGCCAAATGGTCTGCTTGAAGTTGATCCCGAGAAGGTTATTGATTTCTTGCACCCTCTTCCCGTCAAAGCGATATGGGG
>Ga0214171_1000048_pt1 | contig 44213 bp, 41 predicted proteins | sample TroBogEpilimnion_40_FD_153009 | JGI IMG/M metagenome (GOLD analysis project Ga0214171, IMG submission 153009) | Freshwater microbial communities from Trout Bog Lake, WI - 02JUL2007 epilimnion | ecosystem: Environmental > Aquatic > Freshwater > Lake > Epilimnion/Euphotic zone | place: Trout Bog... | reverse complement strand
AATTCGACCCAATCGCGTGCAAAGTTCGGTGATACCTCAGGCATAGTGCGAGAGCCTACAGGGCATTAGGTAGGCTTGATACATGCAAAAGTGCATCGGGATTATTGGCGTTGGCAATATGGGCGAGGCCTTACTGGCCGGACTCAGCCACGGTGGCGAGATTTGTTTTGCCGAGAAGCGCGACGAACGCGCCGCCGAAATTTCAAGCAAGTACGGCGCCGTCCGCAAGGAGATTGGTGCCATCGGCAGCGATTGCGATCTAATTTTTCTCGTTGTGAAGCCACAAGATTTAGAGAGCACCTTGAATCAGCTGGCGCCAGGCCTCAAAGAGAAGGCGCTGCTCGTCTCTTTGGTTGCCGGTAAAACCACGGCTTTTATCGCTTCGAAGGTGAAGCCCACCAACGCGGTTATTCGCGTCATGCCGAATACGCCCACCTTGATTGGCAAGGGCATGGCCGCGCTCTCAGCTGGCCCAAACGCAAGCTCTGATGACTTGGATTACGTCGCATCGATTCTTTCGAAGAGCGGCGAGGTTGTCGTTGTGGATGAATCGCTGCAAGACGCGGTGACCGCCACCAGCGGATCGGGCCCCGCTTACTTCTTCGCTTTTATTGAAGCGATGATCGCCGCTGGAACCGAATTGGGATTGCCGGTCGACGTCGCTACAAAATTGGCGAACCAAACCATATTGGGCGCGGCGGAGATGTTGGTGCAAACCGGCACGAACCCCACCACTTTGCGCGAAAACGTCACGAGTCCTAATGGCACAACCGCGGCCGCGCTAAAAGTATTTTCTGATTCACAACTATCTGAGATTGTGAAGCGCGCCATGACCGCTGCGCGCGATCGTTCTCGGGAATTAGCGTGACTCGCACCAAGTTTTTCTCAGCAATAGTCGTTGCTTTAGTCGCACTGCCAATTCCAGTTGATGCCGCGACAAAAGTAAAATCAGTACCGCTAAAAATTATGCCCGCTACTCCCGTGACCTTTTCAAATCTGACAGGCGGCACCGGTGACCAAGTGAGCGCGATAGCGCTTTCACCATCGGCAATCATCCTCGCTGGAACTGTCGAATCAAGTAGCGCGACGAGCGCCTGGATTACATCGCAATCACTCGGTGGTACAGATGGCTTTATTGCTGGGCTCGACGCGACAGGGAAACGCTTGTGGGATACCCGCTTGGGCGGTGCACAAGATGATGTTGCCACCGCGATGATTGGCGATAAGCAGGGAAATTTCTGGGTGGTGGGATCATCACAAAGTCCGAACCCCCCTTCGGTTGCGACACCTTCAGCCACACCGGCCGCAGCCCCGACACCAGCTCCTACTATCAATCCGGATGGCGTAAAGGTTCTGCCAGTTAAGCCACCATCAGCCCCGCTCTCAAGATTGATGATCTGGGAAATTAATTCAACCGGGCAGATTATTTCTACTAAATATTTTGAAAACTCTGGCCCGATATTTCCACGTTCGATTGCTGCACAAGGAAGCGGTTTTATTATCAGCGGCCGAACAATCATCGGCAATAATCTCCAGAGCTTTACGATTTCCTTTGATGGATCAAATTTCGGGGCACCAGCGCTCTTTAGCCAGATCTATTCACAGATCGCATTTAATCGAACTTTTAAATTGACCAATGGCAGTATAAAAAGTTTTATCTCGCTCGGCCCGATTCCAGAAATTCCCACCTGGAAATCGAAAGCCGCAATTCCCGTAGTTATCCAATATTCAAAGCTGAAGACCGTGATCGCGGCGAGTTATCTCCATGGATCAGTGATTGATATGCAGTATCAACGCAATCTCGGAGTCGTGGCTGTTACGAGCCAAGCAGGTGGATATGCCGTGTACGTAATCCCGGTATCAAATTAATTCGAATTACCGCTGATGGCCGCCGCCGCTTTTAAGAGCGAGAGCTGTCCATTTGCGCCGACCAACGCATATCGGACGCCCTTGATCGTCACCCATTCGACTCGAGCCGAACTATCGAAGTTAGCGGTTGAAACTAGTGTGATTGTCTGATCAACATTGTTTTCTGCGCAGAGCCGGTTCTGGCACCCAAAGAGAACACCCTTTGCATCTATCGAAAGCGGCCCGGTCGGCGAACCGTAATAGGTAGGAACAATCGTCTGGACTTTAATATTTTGAGAAGTGGGATCGGATACATCATCGGCCCACAGAAATTCTGATGGCTTGGTAGGAGAGATTGTTGAGTCCAACCAGGTCATGGAGAGTTTCTTGCCCAACACCTGCATCCCTACGTCGAATCCGGCCACGCTAATGCCATTACTGGAATCGTCGATGACTTGGTATTGCCAATCCTCTGGATACGCAGAATCGCGATACGCGACTCGTACCGCACCACGAATTGGCAACTTGTCGGCGTTCACTGATTCGACCGAGTCGTAAAGCACATAAACGCGATTACCAATCGATGTGGCGCGCATATGAAATGCAACGTCGCCCGTGGTGCGGCCGTTGATCTGGGAATCACCGTCGACTAATTCATAACGCCAATTGACACCATCTTTGACCGCGCCGAGCAAAATTCCCTGACTCTCGTCGCGATAAAAAACTTGTAGGCCAGAAGGAGTGACCGCGCACGCGCTACTGACGCTGACATCGCTCGCGGTCCGGACACGCACTTTCTCTTGATAAGGCTGGACCTTGGGGCCGTTGCCATCCACGATGCTGTAGCTCCACTTTTTGCCGTTGTACCCCGCGTAACGCAGCCACTTCTTTGTTGTATCGGCGTAGAAAATATTAAGGGTCGGTACTTTGTTTATTGTGCCGATACACATCGAGATAAAGCCCGCGACGTTGTTGGTGGTTTTTCCGCCGGTCGTAGCGTTGCCGTCTACGATCGTGCTTGACCATTTCTTGCCATCAAAGGTGGCCAGCTTTAATCGGCCGGTCTTGCTATCGGAATAGGCAATCACTGGGTTGTTTTGAAAAGTTCCAGTCGCTAGATACTTTGCGTCTGCCGCTGGGTCGATGACCGTGGCTTTCCATGGCGACTGCGGAATGACGCCATTTGTTGTGGATACGGGGGATACGCCCAATATGTTCTTGGCGGTCACGGAGAATGAATACGCGACGCCATTTCGGAGTCCAGACATCGTGACTGGAGAGCCCGTGACAGTTTGGATCTCGCCGGTGACCGCATTTTTCACGTCATAAGAAGTCACCTGCGATACCCGAGCATTCGCCGGCGGATCGAAGGTAATGATGGCTGAGTGATCTCCAACTAATGCGCTGAGATTGCGCACTTGTTGTGGAACGCCTACCGGAATGCCAGCTGGTGGCTTTTGCAACATATCTTTCATCATGCCGAGTAAGAGCGGCCCGGGTTGGTGAAAAATTTCAGCCGGTGCAAGGTTGGGAGCCATCACAGCATTTGCACCGCTCGTCCCGAAGGTTGCTTGATCAAGGTGGCTTACCGAAGAACCCGCTTGATAGGGATTAGGCGTAAAGAGTTTGGGTTTAACTCCACCGTTAGCGGCGACGCCATAGGCGCCGGACCAGACCAACGGTCCGAGCAAGGCTTGCCCAAGTTGGAGCGATGGTGACGGAAGATCCATCAATCGAGTGCCATCTGTTAACTGCGCGTATGCGTCGAACGGTGTTGGTTGATCATCGCTTCCGTAACCACCAAAGAGAACGTTCATGTCGCTCGCGGATAAGAATCCAAGACCGTGCGCCATTTCGTGAAGAATGATGGATTCAAGATCGTATTGATTGGCCGGACAGTTACCATCGGTGCCGAGATAGAGCGTGGGGCCGGTTGAACTATTAATTTGAATTGTTATCTCTGGATTATTTGGATCTAAATCTTTACCCGCTAATGCATTCGCCATCGCGGACGGATACCAAAGATCTGGATCGGGGGCGCCCGAAAAATTGTTGAAGTATTTGACTGGGGTGGCCGACGCAAGAACTCCGATCGGCTGCTTTACAAAATTTGCATTGATGTTAACCGGAACGGTCGACGCCCAATTCTGGGACCAGACATCCACCGCCGCTTGGATCGCGGGTTGGTAGTTGGCTGGTACGCCGGTATAGGTAACTTTGAAAACGGATTGCGCGGTGTCATGCGCAGCGCGCGGAGTCGGAGTAGATGTCGCGACGCGCGTGCCGGCCGGTGCCGCGTATTCATAACCCCAACCCGCGGGCACAGAGCGAACGACCGAAGCAGCGCGGGCGGTAGGAAGGGGAGAGATTGGACTCAATAGCGAGCCCGCTACGAGAGCGGAAGTCAGGAGATATTTAGCTCGCACAACGGAAAACGCTAGCAGTCTGGGAGGATAGGCGTATGCCAACTTCGAGCTCAGGAGCCAAACGCTCAGCATCTCTTCAGGATGCAATACGCGAGGGGATTCTCCGAACCGGCCGTGAAAGTACCGCAGAGGGCCTGCAGAGCGACGCCGCACCCGAACCTACCCTCGATGAGGCGCGTGCCGATCTGGCGCGCGCGGTATCAGCAATCGCGCAAAAGGTTCTGGCCGACCGTTTTGGGCCTCTCACCGGAACGATTACTGAGACCACGGTCATCGCGGGTCTAAAGAATTTTGAAGAGCAGATCGACCGAGCAAAGGGTGACTTTAATCTGGTCGCACATGAATTAGCAGACCGCTTTGTCAGTTCCATCTCAAAAACCAAAATGAAATAACTCAAGAATAATTAAGTCATGAGTATTCCGGTCGTCACGATTTATTCTCGAGCGACCTGTCATCTCTGTGATGTTGCATTGGAAACGTTAACGTCACTTCAGAATCAGCATGAGTTCAGCATTGAAAAAATCTATATCGATGGCGATGCGGAATTAACTGCTCGCTATGGCGAACAAGTCCCGGTCATTTTGATAAATGGTAAGAACCACGATTTTTTCCGGATTGATCCCGAACGCTTTACTGCGGCTATTACTCAGCTGTAAGGACTTCGTCCGCGTCGATGATCCGATAGGCATAACCTTGCTCGGCCAAGAAGCGCTGACGATTCTGAGCAAAGTCTTGATCGACGGTATCGCGGGCAACCACGGAATAGAACCGTGCGCCGCGACCATCTGCCTTCGGGCGAAGAACGCGACCTAAACGTTGCGCTTCTTCTTGGCGCGAACCGAATGTTCCCGATACTTGAATCGCGATTGTCGCTTCCGGCAAATCGATGGAAAAGTTCGCAACCTTGGAGACGACTAAACATTTAATTTCGCCGGTGCGATAAGCGGCGAAGAGGCGTTCGCGCTCTTTGATTGGGGTATCGCCCTTGATCACTGGCACTCCCAGGTCTTCACCGAGAGCGTCCAATTGATCTAGGTACTGGCCGATGATCAGAACTTGCTCTTCCGAATGTTGGCGAGCCAGCGCGACCGCAACGCGACGCTTTGTTTGGGTCGTCGCGCAAAAACGATAACGATCTTCTGGTTCGGCGGTGGCGTAATTCAAGCGCTCTGCATCTGTCAGAGTTACCCGAACCTCAACGCAATCGGCTGGAGCGATATAGCCCTGCGCTTCAATTTCGCGCCATGGCACGTCGTATCGCTTCGGCCCGATCAGCGAGAAGACCTCGCCCTCCATGCCATCTTCTCGAACCAACGTGGCAGTAAGTCCAAGCCGGCGTCGAGATTGAATATCGGCGGTGAATCGGAAAATAGGCGCCGGCAACAAGTGAACCTCGTCGTAAATAATTAGGCCCCAGTCGATGGCGTCGAAGAGATCGAGGTGAGCGTATAAGCCTTGCTTCCGAGTCGTCATAACTTGGTAAGTTGCAATGGTGACCGGACGAATTTCTTTCTTTGATCCTGAGTATTCGCCGATGTCATCCTCATGCAAGGTTGTGCGCTTGAGAAGTTCGTCGCGCCATTGACGCGCGGCGACGGTGTTTGTCACCAAAATAAGTGTTGTGGCCTTGGCGTGCGCCATAGCGGCCGCGCCAACGATTGTTTTTCCGGCGCCGCATGGCAAAACAACAACGCCCGAGCCACCGTGCCAGAATCCTTCGGCGGCGAGCTCTTGATACTTGCGAATCTTCCAGCCCTCTTGCACTAAGTCGATATCGTGGTGTTCGCCATCGACGTATCCCGCAAAGTCTTCGGCTGGCCAGCCTAATTTCAGTAACGCTTGCTTGAGAAAGCCGCGCTGTCCTGGATGCACGACGATTGTTTCGTCATCCAGCGGCAAGCCCAACATCGGCGCAACCTTTTTACCGCGGGTTACTTCCTTCAATACTGCTGGATCGTTAGAGACAAGCACCAACCCATGAACCGGATGAGCCTCGAGTCGTAGTCGGCCATACCGCGACATGGTCTCGGCGATATCGACCAAGAGCGCGTGCGGCACCGCGTACCGCGAATACTTAAGAAGAGTATCCACAACCATCTCAGCGTCATGTCCGGCGGCTCGGGCGTTCCACAAACCAAGCGGGGTTAAGCGGTAGGTGTGGATGTGTTCCGGTGACTTTTCGAGTTCGGCAAACGATGCAATCGCGCGCCGACATTCATCCGACAAAATATGATCAACATCGAGCAAGAGCGTCTTATCGCTCTGAACAATTAGCGGGCCATCACTCACGAATTAGATCCTTAATGAATTCACGGATTAATGTGATTCGGGGTTCGATGCTCGATAGCAAAACGTGTTCATTCTCAGCGTGCGCACCGGCGCCAATCGCACCAAGTCCATCCAGCACATCTGCTCCAGCCGCGGCCGCGAAGTTTCCATCGCTGGCGCCGCCGACAACCGCCGAGCCAATGGGACCTTGCCCAACCCGCAACGCAACTTCTTCCAATCTCGCGTATAACTGTGCGGTCGCTGTGGTCTCGAGTGGTGGCCGATTAATTCCGCCAGTCACCTCAATCTTGGTTTGAATATTCTTCGGCGCAAGCGACTTGATTGCGGAATCAATCCGCTCGAGTTCTGCCATCGTGAAGGAGCGTGCATCCACGTCCACTCGGGCAAGCGCTGGAACGGTGTTGGTGGTGGTTCCGCTCGCCATGGTTGTGGGGACTACGGTGGTGCCGAGCTCAATGTTTTCAAGAGCGGTCAGCGCTAAAACAATATGAGCAATCTCGACCGAGGCGTTGATGCCCTTTTCTGGTTCTAGACCCGCGTGCGATGCGCGACCATGAACGGTGATTTGATACATCGCGGTGCCCTTGCGACCAGTCTTAACCTTTCCGTCGATTGCCGATTCCACAACCAAGACCGACGTACCGGGAGTTGAAACGCGCTTGATGAGATCGCGCGAGCTCTGACTGCCGACCTCTTCATCGGTTGTAGCAATCAGCGCGACGGATTGGGCGGCGTTATCGATTCCTTGCAAGGCATACATCGCCTGCAGAAAGCCAGCCTTCATATCAAAGACGCCCGGTCCGCGAATTACATCGCCATCAATCGACCACAGTGGAGAAAATGAGTTGTGCGGCCAGACCGTATCCAAGTGAGCGAGTATTACGACCGAGGGCTGGCGCGAACCCCACCAAAAAACCGGCCGACCATTCTCTTCAATGACTTCAGCGCTGGTTCCGAGTACTCGATGACAAATCTGATTGGCGAGATCGACTGTGGCGCGACAGGCATCAAGATCCTCGGTCGGAGATTGAGATTCGACCAATAGCTTGAGGTCATCCAAGATGCTCATGGGGTAAGTCTGCCGTATCTCACTCGCTCGCCGCAGGTGCTACCCCGGTTATGCGGGGAATGCGGAAGCTTTCGACCTCGCCGGTGGCATGGTCGCGCGCCATTAAGGTGCCTAATGAAATTTTGAGTGGATCAATGAGTCGGTTGGAAACGCCGCCGTTTGTATCGGCATAACCGATGGTCAGACTCGCCTCTTCTTCAATGTATTGATGCAACAAGGCCAGTGTTTCGTTGGCGGTGGTGCGCGGAACTTCACGCGGCTTGTGGGCGCTCGCTTTTTGTCCTGCACGAAGCGCGCGGACCGCGGATGAAATCACTACATCCGAAGGGTTTTGGAATTCAGAGATGATGCGCGGTGGTTTGGGTCGAGATTTGGCGCGACGAATAGCAGGTGCTGATACCAAAATACCGGTGCTGTTTTCGGCGGCCGGTAAGTAACCCGCTTCGCGCAAGGTACTAATCACTTCGATGGATTCTGCATCCGAAATCAGCACCTGCGGCGCCAACTTACGCAAGCGCAGATGATCAAGTTTCTTATCAACAATAATTTGTTGAATCAGGGCTTCGTCCTCGCATCGAATATATGAATTCGAGGCGCCGACGCGAAGTCGACCATGGCGCTTTGCGACGTCATTAATTAAATATTCCAGCGGTTGCGGCACCGGGGTTTTAGAAGTGCGCTTGAGGAAATCTTTTATTTGATCGCCGGTCTGGCCGTGATCAAGTCCGCGTCGGATGGATGCCTCGCTGAATCGATAGACCGTCGCACCACCGCGACTTTCGATATCGGCGAGCGTTCCAATCATGTTCGAGAGTTCCACCGTTAGCGGCCCTGGTGCGACGGCTGAATTATCGGCTTGAATCAAAATGTGATCGACTGGTTCGGGTAAGGCGCTTTCGACGCCGAGATCATCCGCACCGTCGATAAAAGCTTTACCGAATGAGGAGAGCGCGCCCTGCCCGGTCAGGCCAAGCCATTCCGCTTCGCGCAAAATCCATTCAATATATTCAGAGTTAAACCGACCCGGAGTCAGCCACTTCATACGGTCGAGAAGCGTAGGGACGTTCGGATCAAGCTCCGAATTTTCGTGAAGTAATTGCAGAGTTATGGAGCGCAAAGTCGAGATTCCGGCTCGATCGAGTTCTGGCCCCAATGGCGCGATATTTTTCTGATCGGCCTTGCCGATAAGGCCGCTGACGCGGGAAGTCTCCATCCACAACGAGACCAGACCACTCCATCGTTCTTCATGAGATTTAGTCAGCCAAATATCAAAGGCGGATGTCGGCAATATCTGGTCATCGGTATCGATAACGACCAGCCCCGCAATAAAGAGAAGTTCGGCGATGAATCCGGCGCATACTTCTTCTACGCCGAGATGTTCGGCGGTGTGCTTGAGATCCCGAACCCCAAGTCCGCCGCTGCGTAAAGCAACCGGTGGTTCATCCGACCAGTTGTGAGCCAACTCTTCGCACCAGCGCAACAACGTCGAAATATTTGCCACCGCGGCGCGGTCAATCTCTTTTTGCTTGCGGTGAGTTCCTTCGACTACGGGTGCGGCGGATGAGCTGTGCGCAAAGACTTTGCCAGCGCGAAGGTGGAGCGCGACCTCGCGAGGTAGAACTACCGTCTGCGAGTCCATCGCGATTAAGTAACGATTTTCTAAGAGCCACGCGACCGCTTCGCTCGGCTTCTTTAAATTACCGATTTGTCCGCGCGGTGGTCCCCACGTCAATCGGTCGAGGATTGTCTGCGCGGTCTCCGGTGCGTTCTTTAATTTTGTAAATGTGTATGCGACTTCGGCTGGCGCTTTTGGTCCCAACCCAGCGGGCTCGTCCCCGATGCGGACGCGCACGTTGCTAACGATTCGAAATTTTGTACCGTCTTTATATATAAGGCCGCGCTCGCGAAGTTCGTCGATGACACTCGCCGCGCCCTTTTCGGAGAGGTTCACGACATCCGATTTGGCAAATGGTTCGTTAACGATGCTGCAGATAGTCAGTACATCGAGCTGCCATTTATTGAGCGCGTCCACCGCGCGAATAATCGATGGCATGGAATTTGCTCGAGCCGCTAGCGCGGAAAAATCGGTGGGGACTGGTGTTACTAGATCTGGTCGCAGCGTAAAGAGGCGCGCTAATTCAGCATCGTCGCGAGAACGAAGTTCGTCAGCAAAGGAGACCGTGGACATAACTGGCTTACTTTACCGATGAATCGACCTCGGCGTCATTTCGGGTTAATTGCGCTTGCGCGGACCGATTGCGTTCAGGATTGTTGCGAGTCGGGCCAAGAATGAACCAGAGAGATTCTTCAACCAGCGCGCGCGGCGAAATTCATGAATCGGCCAGTGATCTCGAATCGCGCGAATCTGAAGAAAGGTGTCTGGGTTGATGGCGCGTGGATTTCCCACTGCTTCCAACAAAGGTAAGTCATGGTGACTATCCGAGTACGCGTAGGAACGTGCTAAATCAATATTGTCGGTCGTTGCTAATTCGCGAACCGCGATTGCTTTTTCTTTGCCGTGCAGAAGATTGCCGATGAGTTTGCCGGTGTATGCGCCGTTGACGGCCTCGGCTCGAGTTCCGAGCGCACCAGTAAAACCCAATCTATCTGCGATGAGCTGCGCCATCTCTAACGGCGTTGCGGTAACCAACCAGACTTCTTCACCTTGAATGAGGTGTTGATTCGCGATTTCGATTGCGCCTTGCCAGAGCTTGGGCGAGACAAATTCGTCGTATACCTCTGCTGCCAGACCCTCTAAATCTTTAACGCTATGACCGGCGATGAATTCGCAGGCCGCCTTTTGATACTTGTCGATTTCAACCGCCGCTTCACCATTCAGGCGAAAACGGAGATTGGCCAACATGAAAGTAACGATGTCGTGTTTACTGAAATACCCACGGCGGTACATGCCACGACCAAGCAGATAGAGCGAAGATCCGTGAAGCAAGGTGTTATCAACGTCGAAGAAAGCGACCCGCTTGGTTGCTGTGCTCTCTGACATACGAGAACCTTAACCAATATGAGCAATTTCTCAGGGAAAGCGGGTTGCCAAGCGCGAAGATATGATTACCCCATGGGTTCAACCGTTCATGTAATGCGACATGGCGAAGTCGAGAACCCTGAAAAAATTCTTTATGGCCGCCAACCTGGTTGGCATCTTTCATCCCGTGGTCGCGAAATGGCCGACGTTGTAGCCGAATGGTCTAAGCAATTTAACCTTGGCGCGCTTCATGTCTCGCCGCTAGAGCGAGCGCAAGAAACTGCAGCGCCGGTTGCACAGGCTCATGGATTAACTATTACTACTGAGCCAAGACTTATCGAAGCGGCGAATATCTTTGAGGGCAAGAAATTTGAATTAGGAAGCGGCGTACTTCGCCATCCAAAAATGTGGCGCTATTTATATAACCCTGCAAAGCCATCATGGGGCGAGCCGTATGAAGAGCAGATTGCTCGAATGCTGAAATCGGTCTTCGCTGCTCGGGACGCGGCCAACGGCAAGGATGCCTGGATTGTTTCGCACCAGCTTCCGATTTGGATTCTGCGCTCTGCTGTTGAAGGGCGTCGCTTGCTTCACGATCCTCGCAAACGGGAATGTACCTTGGCTTCGGTCACCAGCTTTCATCTGGACGATAACGGAGACATCGTCGGTACCTCTTACAACGAACCCGCACGACATCTCTTGCCGGTGAAGAAATGAAGAAGCGCTATTCACTTTTAGCCAGCGCGCTATCTGTATCACTGCTCACCGGATGCAGCACGGGTGGAATTTCGAAGAGCAGCGAGAACGCCTTTGTATCGGGAAGCGGATCTGCGCTCGTACTGAAACCGTCGGATCGAAAGCCAGCACCAGATATCTCTTCGCGAACTTTGTCAGGAGCCACATTTACGCTCTCAAAATCCACAGCCACCGTTATTAACGTTTGGGCCTCATGGTGCGCGCCGTGTCGAGCCGAAGCCCCGGTCCTCGAAGACTTTGCTGCAAAAAATCCTGCGATTCAATTTGTCGGAATCCTTACCCGCGATAACAATTCGGCGGCGCAAGATTTTGTCGATCGATTCAAGGTTACATATCCAATTGCAACCGATGACTCTGTCCTTACGAAGTTTCGCGGATCGCTCATTCCTGATGCGATTCCTACAACGATTGTGATTGACGCGCAGGGTCGGGTTGCGGCCCGCATTTCTGGCGAAGTAACCGTTGATATTTTGCAGAAGGTGCTCGAGTCAGTAACCGGAGGCACCGTCAATGCATAATTTCTTCGTCAACCAAGTCTTCAGCGGCAATCTCATCGTCGCGATGGTTGTTGCGCTTATCGCGGGTCTCATCTCATTTTTCTCGCCCTGCGTGCTGCCGCTCGTTCCTGGTTATTTGGGCTACGCCGCGGGCATGACAGAGACGCGAACTCGTGGTCGCACAGCTTTGGGTTCGCTCCTCTTTGTGCTTGGTTTCTCGGCACTCTTTATTTCGTACGGCGCGCTCTTCGGATCCCTGGGATCAAAGATTTCTTCGCACTCGACCTGGATCTCGGTCACACTCGGATTTCTCACCATTGGCATGGGAATCGTTTTTCTCTTTAGCAATCGCTTCTATCGTTCGTTCAAGCCGCAGTGGAAGATCAAAGCAGGATTACTTGGTGCGCCAATCCTTGGCTTTCTCTTTGGAATAGGTTGGACGCCGTGCATTGGACCGACGCTGGGTGCGGTTCAGACCTTGTCATTCGCGAGTTCAAGCGCGCTACGCGGCGCAATCCTTAGCGTCTCGTATTGCCTAGGTCTAGGTATTCCATTTGTTCTAGTTGGAATATTTTTTGATCAGTCAACCAAGCTTCGTCGATTTATTTCTCGGCACGGTAATTACATGACCAAATTTGGCGGCGGCTTCCTGATTCTTATCGGGTTCTTGCAAGTAACCGGATTATGGATTCACGTCATGAACTCGCTTCGCGATCTCATCTCTGGCTTTATCCCGGTGGTGTAAATGAGCAACGCATCGAATTCGGCACCAGAGCTAGAAACTGCTGGTGCGCTGCGCTGGATGTGGCGCCAGCTCACCAGCATGCGGACCGCTTTGATTTTGCTTTTGTTACTCGGATTAGCTTCGATACCCGGATCAATATTCCCGCAACGCTCTCAGAATCCCATGAAGGTGCAGGAGTACTTCACCGCTAATCCAACGCTCGCGCATTGGATGGATAAGTTCCAACTCTTCAGCGTGTACGGATCGCCATGGTTTGCCGCGATTTACATCTTGCTCTTCATTTCGCTTATTGGCTGCGTGCTTCCACGAACCTTTGATCACCTGAAGAAGATTGGCGCTAAGCCTCCGCTGACTCCTCGTTATTTGGAGAAGATGGAGGAGTTCACGGTTGTGTCTGGCGCTGCATCCTTGGATGGTGCCGAGAAGTGGCTGAAGCGAAATCGCTTTCGAGTACGTCGAGAAGAGTCCAGCATCTCGGCCGAAAAGGGATACTTGCGCGAAACCGGCAACTTACTCTTTCATCTTTCTTTGATTTTGATCTTGGTCGCTGTGGCAATCGGTGGCTTGCTGGGCAGTCGCGGTGAAGCAATCGTGAATGTGGGCGAACGGTTTGTTAATACCCCGACCTCGTACGACAACCTCAGCTTTGGAAAGTTTCAGAAAGAGGGCTCGCTCGTTCCGTTCGCGCTTACAGTCACCGACTTCAACGCCACCTATAACATCACCACAAACGCGCCGACTGATTATTCGCTCACGGTTCAGGCCGAAAATCCGGTGGGCTCGAAACCGGTGACTCGGATTATCAAAGTGAATTCGCCACTTACTTATGGCAGCACCAAAATTTATTTGCAAGCGAATGGCTATTCACCGGTGGTCACCGTTCGCAACTCAACTGGAAAAATTACCTTTCAGGGCCCGGTGGTTTTCTTGCCGCAAGACGCAAATCTGACGTCAACCGGCGCGATTAAGTTGCCGGATATGAATCCACAAATTGGATTCGTTGGCTCGTTCGTTCCGACCTATGATCGCAACGCGACTCGTGGCGCCTTCTCGGTATTCCCCAAGGTGCTTGATCCACGTCTATTGCTCTCTGCCTGGCAAGGAAATCTCGGCCTCGATTCTGGCAATCCGCAATCGGTCTATCGACTTGATACTTCGCGCATGAAGGAAATCGGGCTCAAGCAGTTATCGATCGGCGAGAGTTACAACTTCGGTGAGGGCTCCATCACATTTGACGGTTGGAAGCCCTGGGTGAATCTGCAAATTGTTGAAGACCCAGGCAAGATGTACGCATTGCTAGGCGCGATTCTGGCCGTGCTCGGACTGTTGACTTCGCTCTTTACTCGTCAACGTCGCATCTGGGTCAAGGTGGATCCAACCGGAACCGGATTACAGATAGCTGGACTAGCGAAGAATGGAACACCAGGATTAAGCGAAGAAGTTGCGCGCTTGGTGCGAGCGATTGAAGATCGGAGCTAAGAATGTCATCGACATCGTATGCATACCTATCTAATTACTTGATTTATTCGGCGATGGCCGTTTATACAATCGCATTCTTCGCGCACGCCGTAGAAGTTTCATTCTCGGTTCGAAACGTTGAGGCGCCAGAGCTGGTGGCGGCGACAGTAGGCGCGCCTTCCCAGAATCGCGCTACCAAATTTGATTTCTCGCGGACCGAACGCAGTGGTCGTATTGGAACCGCGATGATGATCCTTGGCTTCGGCCTACTCTTCGCCGGAGTTCTCGCGCGTGGATTATCGGCTCATCGCGTTCCGTGGGGCAACATGTACGAATTTTCAATTACTGGAGCGCTCGCTTTTTCAGGTGCGTATCTCTATGCGCTAGCAAAATATAAATTGCGTTGGTTGGGACTACCCGTTTCCATTGCTGTCCTTTTAACACTCGGTACCGCGATTACCGTTCTGTATCGTCCAAGCGCGCCATTGGTTCCTGCGCTTAAGTCCACCTGGCTTGCGATCCACGTCTCGGCTGCGATTATTTCCGGCGGCGTCTTCCTGCTTGCCAATTGCGTTGCTGCTACATATTTAATTCTCGATCGAATGGAATCTAAGGGAGCGCGCCCGGAGTGGGCAAAGAGACTTCCGTCCCTTGAAACGCTGGATCAACTTGCGTATCGGTTGGTCGCATTTGTCTTTCCGTTGTGGACCTTCGCGGTTATCGCTGGTGCAATCTGGGCCGAGAACGCGTGGGGCAGATACTGGTCGTGGGATCCAAAAGAAACCTGGGCATTCATTACCTGGGTTGCATACGCCGCGTATCTCCACGCGCGCGTGACGATTGGATGGCGCGGACGTCGCGCTGCCTGGCTTTGCCTCTTCGCCGGCTCTACATTCTTGTTCAACTATGTCTGGGTAAATATTTGGGGAAGTGGCTTGCACACTTATTCGGGGCTCTAATCTATGAATAATCGAATCACTCTTCCTAAGACAGAATTGTCTGTTCATCCACTCTGCCTCGGCGGCAATGTATTTGGCTGGTCCGCCGATGAATCAGAATCATTCGCGGTGCTCGACGCATATGTCGAAGCGGGCGGTAACTTCATTGATACCGCCGATGTTTACTCGGAATGGAAGCCGAGCAACACTGGCGGCGAGAGCGAGCGCATCATCGGAAAGTGGATGAAGGCGCGCGGCAATCGTTCCCAGATGGTGATCGCAACCAAGGTGGCAAAGCTATCCACGCACCCTGGATTGTCGGCCGCAAATATTCGAGCCGCTGCCGAGGATTCACTTTCTCGACTTCAAACCGATTACATCGACCTGTATTACGCGCACGAAGATGACACAAAGATTCCGCTGACGCAGACGCTTGAAGCTTTCAATGCGCTGGTCGTTGACGGCAAGGTTCGGTATATCGCGGCATCAAATTACTCAGCGGCACGGTTGCGCGAAGCGATCCACATCAGCCAGACCTATAACTGGGCCTCCTATGTCGCACTCCAGAACCATTACAACTTGTTAGAGCGCAAAGAATTTGAGAGCGATGTGGCTCCAGCTCTTTCTTCGATGGGAATTTCGGCCTTGCCATACTTTGGTCTGGCTCGTGGCTTCTTATCTGGAAAATATGCGGCGGGCGCGAAGATTGATTCGGTACGCGCCGATGGCGTTTCGGAATATCAAAACGAACGAGGCTACGCCGCGGTTGCACGCTTGGAAGAATTAGCAAAGGCTCATAACGCGCCGGTCTCGGCGATTGCACTCGCTTGGCTACGCGCTCAATCCGTTGTCTCCACGCCGATTGCTAGCGCTCGAACGGTCGACCAATTAAAAGAGATTGTCCGTGTTGTGAATTTAACGAGCGATGAAGTGGAAAGCCTCTCCGCGATTACGGCTTAGAGCTTTCGCAAAAAGTCGGGATCATCGTCCGGCGCCATAGGTCCTCGGCGTCGAGGTGTTCGTCCGCCAGCGTTGCCCTTCTTGGGGCGACCAGCAATAATCCAAGCCAACGAACCCAAGAGATCAAAGACGAGAATGATCAACAGCCACGCCCATTTAGGAAGATTGCGAACGTTTTCTTGGGGTGTGCTCGCGCAATCGAAGAACGCATAGAGAACTACCGCAATCGGCAAGACGTAGAGCAGGACTCGTAGCATGTACGTAGTTTAGCCAGTTAGCGAACTACGCGCAGAAGGCGATTGCGAGCACGAGCGCAAAGAACATCTGGAGCCGGCCGGTCTTTCCCAAGAGCGGGATGAGATCGCGACCCGCGGCGCCACCGATTACCGCACGAACAATGTCTGTTGAGAGCGGCAGAAGTGCGAGCGTGAGAAGAGTCCACGGCGTAATAAATGCGGCGAGCAATGATGCGAGATGCGCTAATCCCACCAAGGCGACGAACATGTAACGCGCCTTCTTGTCACCGAGTCGAACGGCAAGAGTGTGTTTGCCTACGAGCTCATCTTTTGGCCGGTCGCGCAGATTATTGATGGAGAGGATTGCACAGGACAGCGCGCCCATGGGTATTGAAACAAGTAACGCGCTTGCTGTTAATTTTTGAGATTGCGCAAAATAACTGCCCATCGTTGCGACCACGCCAAAAAAGATGAAAACAGAGAGTTCGCCGAAACCCATGTATCCGTATGGCTTTGCGGTGCCCGTGTATGTCCACGCTGCAACTATCGCAACCGCGCCAACAACGATCATCCACCAGCTGGTGCGGGCGGCAAGTACGGCGCCACACACAGCGGCTAATCCAAAGGTGAAGAGGGCGGCGTTCTTCACTGCACGCGCCGAGGCGACACCACTGGCCACCAAGCGAATCGGTCCGACCCGAACCTCGTCGGTACCGCGAACCCCATCCGAATAATCGTTGGCGTAATTGACCGCTATTTGAAGCAAGAGCGAGACCGCAAGCGCCAGCAGCGCATTAATCCAGTGGATGGCGCCCGAGTGCACTCGAATCAACGAGGTACCAACCAGAACCGGTGCAATCGCAGCGGGCAGGGTACGTGGGCGAGCGCCGAGCAACCATTTTTTTACAGGACCTATATCAACGGTGCTCACCGTCTCATTATTCTCCATTTAATTGGTATTGCCCAATCAAAGCCGCGCGGTCAGCTTTGCCTATTCCGCGCAATGGCAATTCATCGACCTGGAGAAAACCTTTGGGTTGGGCATGCGATCCGAATCGCTTAAGTAAATGTTCGCGAATCAACTCTTTGTTCAGCGAGGTTTCAGAGGCAACACATAACTTCGTACCCCACTCCGCATCCGGTACTCCAAACGCCATAAAAGTTTGTGGCGCGAAGGCATTGTTGAGTTCGGTATCTATCGTAGATAAAGATATTTTCTCGCCGCCAGAAATAATCACATCATCGACGCGACCAAGAATGGTTAGGCGGCCATCGGAAAGGGTTCCGATGTCTTGAGTTTTGAACCAGCCATCGACCATTGAATCGTGCCACAGATCCGGAAAGTTGAGATATCCCGAGGCCATCATTGGTCCACGTAAAAGTGTCAGCCCATCGTCAGAAATCCTCACATCTACGCCGGGCAACGGTTGATTGTTGTAAACACAGCCACCACACATCTCGGACATTCCATAAGTGGTAACAACATTGACTCCGAAATTCTTTGCCTCACTCAATAAGGCATCACTCGTCGCAGCACCTCCTACTAAAACCGCCCTTGCGGCCCGCAAATGCGCAAGCAAATGTGCGTCGCTTGTGAGTGCGCGATGAAGTTGAGTGGGGACGACAGAAGTAAAATCAACGTCGACATATTTATCGGCGGATCGAAGGTCGACGACATCGGTTCCTAGTGCAAGCGCCCGCACCAAAACGTTGACGCCCGCGATGTGATTGATAGGTAATAACAACGACCATTGATCGCCGGGTTGTGCCTCAAGGAAGGCGTGCGCACTGCCAGCCGAGGCGCGTAGCGCGGCCGCGGTGTAAGCAACTTCCTTAGCCGCACCAGTTGAACCGCTAGTAGGGATGACTACCGCAATATCGTCGGCGACCGCCGACCGAGAAATAGGAGCAAAAGCGAGCGCGGGGCCGGTTCCTGCGAGCGCGGCTGCGAGAGCGTCTGCGAGATGTGGCATTTCCCACTCAGGCGGTACCGTAATAATTTCTCGACTCAACATTTCGCTCATGACCCCCATAGGCTACATCTATGAGCAAGCCATTTAAACGCGAACCCGGCAGCCGCACGATCCCACAGTGGAGCACAGCAGAAGGCGGCGAGCACTTCGCCGATGTTATTTATCAAGTCGCAGAAGGCATGGCGAAAATTACGATCAATCGCCCGCAAGTTCGCAATGCTTTTCGCCCAGAAACTCTCGCCGAACTTCAAACCGCATTTAACTTAGCGCGCGATAACGACCAAGTCGGTGTCATCATTTTTACCGGCGCAGGAAGCGAAGCGTTCTGCTCTGGTGGTGATATCAATGTTCGTGGCGACGATGGGTACATCGGCAGCGATTCGCTGGGCAAAAAAGGAATCGGTCGACTCAACGTTTTGGATTTACAGATTCAAATTCGTCGCTTGCCTAAGCCGGTGGTTGCGATGGTCGCTGGCTGGGCGGTCGGTGGCGGTCACGTTCTACACGTGGTCTGCGATTTAACGATTGCAGCAGATAATGCAAAGTTTGGCCAGACCGGTCCGATGGTTGGTTCGTTTGATGGCGGATATGGTGCGGGATTATTGGCCGCGCATATTGGTCAGAAGAAGGCGCGCGAGATTTGGTTCCTATGCCGCCAATATGACGCTCAAGAAGCGCTCGAGATGGGCTTGGTCAACACCGTGGTTCCGGTCGCGGAACTAGAAGCAGAAACGGTCTCGTGGTGTCGTGAGATGTTGCGACACTCACCGATGGCGCTTCGGTTGTTGAAGGCGGGATTGAACGCTGCGGATGACGGCTTGGCGGGCGTACAACAGCTCGCTGGTGATGCCACGTTGCTCTTCTACTTAACAGAAGAGGGTCAAGAGGGTCGTAACGCGTATAAAGAGAAGCGCGATCCGGATTTCAATAAATTCCCCAAGCGTCCTTAACTCGCAATCAGGATTTAACAAACATGACCGCGCAATCTTTGAACTTTCCTACGTCGATTGCGCGAGTTCTCCAGAACGCTTACGTGGTCTCGATTCCTACCAAGACTGACTTCCGAGGAATATCACGGCGCGAGGCGCTGCTCTTCGAAGGTCCTGCCGGGTGGAGTGAATTTTCGCCTTTCATTGAGTACGGGGCGGCGGAAGCATCGCGATGGTTGAAGGCCGCAATCGAAGGTGCGTACCAAGAATGGCCGGTGGCGTTTCGCAATCGAGTCGCGATTAATGCGACGCTGCCGCGTATCGAACCGAAAGAAGTTGCGGCATTTCTCAATAATTTCGCTGGATGTACCACCATCAAAATGAAGGTCAACGACTTTGAAAGCGATGCCGACCGGGTAGAAGCTGTTTTAGACGCTGTGCCAAATGCAAAAATTCGACTTGATGTTAACGGCGGATGGACGCTGGCCGATGCGCGAAAGCACCTTTTTAATTATCACCATCGGTTCGGAGCAGTCTTTGATTACATCGAACAACCATGCGCCGATACCGATGATTTGCGAACGTTGAAGAGCGAGATTCCATATCGAATCGCGGCCGACGAGGCTATCCGTAAAGATTTAGATCGCGACTTCACCGATTTTGCAGACGTTGCCGATATCGCGATTGTGAAATGGCAACCGCTTGGTGGCATCTCTGCCGCACGCGACTTGACTTCTACCATCGGTTTGCCGGTGGTCGTTTCGAGCGCACTCGAAACCGGAATTGGAATCAGCCATGGCGTCGCGCTTGCGGCATCGCTAGAAAATTTGGCTGGTGCATGCGGGCTGGGGACGGTAGCGCTCTTGGAGAGCGACGTCTCGCTTCCTCCACTCGTGCCGAACAACGGTGAGCTTGAGTTAAAGCGAGTGGCGCCAGACCCAGAGCTACTGTCGCGATACGCCGCAACCGACGAACGTCGCGTGTGGTGGGAGAATAGAGTCGTAGATATCTGGAGTGACGTATTCGAGCACGAGTTAAATGAAAGCGGGTGGTTGAAATAATGGACTCCACTCAACTAGCCCGTGGAATCGTCAGAGAGTTACTTGAACTCGGAATTAGCGATGTCGTTCTCTCGCCCGGATCTCGAAACGCGCCCCTTTCCGTCGCGCTCTACGAGGTAGCGAAAAAAGGTTTTATCGATCTACACGTCCGAATTGATGAACGCGGAGCTGCATTTTTTGCGCTTGGTCTAGCAAAGGCGAGCGACAATTACGTTGCGGTGGTCTGCACAAGTGGAACCGCGGCCGCGAATTATCATCCAGCGGTACTCGAAGCTCATCACGCCCACAACAAGTTGTTGGTTATTACCGCGGATCGTCCCGCCCGCTTGCGGGGGACGGGAGCGAATCAAACGACCAATCAAGTAAATATTTATGGTGACGTGAAGAGTCATGACGTTGCTGCGCCGATTGCAATCGCGCCGCTACTTGCCGGTGGTCCGGTCCATCTCAACGTGCAATTCGATGAACCGTTATTGCCGACCGACACCAATGATTGGCTGGACGGTTTAGAGATTGAAATGGCGGCGGATCTGCCCGAATTACAGGGCGAGCTACAAGTCGGCGAAGGCACCGTTGTCATTATCGGTCACGACCGCGGCACGTTCGAGGCCGATTTAATCATTGATGCGCTCTTGGCCGCCGACCTGCCAGTAATCGCCGAAGACCCACTTTCATTTCCGGGTGCGATTCCGCACGCGGCGCTCTTTCTCGCTGATGAAAAGGTCCGGGAAAAACTGCGGCCCACGACCGCCGTTGTTATTGGACGAACCACTTTGTCGAGAAGCATCAATGCGTTGATTGCGAGTGCTGAGAAGACAATCGTCGTCGATCCACGAATGCAAACCGTCGATATTCATCGCTCCGCCGATACAAAGCTTTTCCATATGCCCGCGATAGTCGGCCAATCATCGGCGACGGATTGGTGGAACGCGGCGGAAGCCACCGCCGAAATTATTCGAAGCGACGCGACTTGGTCAGAACAGAGCGCGCTGCGAACCATCGCCGAAGCGGTGCCGGATGGCTCCTCGCTGTTTATTGGATCCTCTCGGCCAATCCGCGACATCGAAGCCTTTGCGGATGTTCGCGATGGCGTGACCACCTTTGCCAACCGAGGTCTGGCCGGAATCGATGGCAATATCTCGACCGCGTTAGGAATCGCCTTTGAATTTGAAAACAATTTTGCGGTACTCGGCGATTTAACCTTTCTTCATGACCTCTCTGCGCTGGGAAATATTCCGGATGTAAACCTGACGCTCTTTATTATTGATAACAATGGCGGCGGAATTTTCTCTACCTTGCCGCAAGCTGGAGTGGCAGGATTTGAAACAATCTTCGGGACGCCACAAAACGCGGACTTGGTGAAGATTATTAGCGGGTTTGGTTTAGATGTAGAGAAAGTGAAAGGCGTATCCGACTTGGAGCGCATCATCAACCACCCACAAAATGGCGTTCGCTTTGTAGTAGTTGAAGTCCCGCCTCGTGAAACGATGGCGAGCGAGTTAATTTCGCTGTATCAGAGCGTCTCTAAAGCGGTTCGCATCGGACTTAATTTAGCCTGACTCTCGGCCAGCTCGTCCTCGGGCACCGATCCAGCGACGATGCCGCATCCGGCAAACAACCGCACTGACCTGGCGTCTTCGGAGAGCAATCCACAACGAAGCGCAATTCCCATTTCACCGTCGCCGCGCGCATCGACCCACCCCACTGGTCCTGCGTAACGATTACGGTTCATTCCTTCTAGTTCTGCGATTAACCCGCGCGCTACTTCAGTAGGCGTACCGCACACAGCGGCAGATGGATGCAGCGATGAAATAACGGTAAAGATATCGACCGGCACCGCTGATTCATTGACCACACCAGTCACGTCGGTGGCAAGGTGCATGACGTTGGCCAAGTGCAGAACAAACGGTGCTTCGGGCACATTTGTCGAGGAACAATAAGGAGCAAGCGCGTCCGCGACCGAACGCACCGCGTATTCGTGTTCCTCTAAATCTTTGGATGATTTTGCTAGCGATCCTGCCAACGCTAAATCTTTTGCTTCGTCGCCGGTCATGCGAATTGTTCCGGCTAGTACACGCGAGGTCACCAACGCTTTACTTAAACGCGCAAGTAATTCGGGAGTTGCACCAACTAATCCAGCTACGGTAAAGACCCAGGTGCTTGGATACTTTGACTCAAGATTATGAATAATTGCCCGAATATCCATCGGCGAATCCGAATCAGCATTCACGTCACGCGCAAGTACGACCTTATCGAGCGCGCCGGTTTTAATTCGCTTAACCGCATCAGCTACTCGAGATTTCCATACTGAATCCTGCAACGAACCTTCTCGCCAAGTGATGCGTGGATGCGAAGTCGGTGCGGAGACCGCGGATAATTCTGGATGAGCATCGGATCCAAACCAGGTGATCCATGATTCGCCATTTTTGCGACCGACGACGATTTCAGGAACGATTAATTCAGTGGGTTGATCGTCGTTGAACGCGAAAGAAGCGAAGAGAACTGGTCCGGTACCCGAGCCGCGGACGTTATTTCGAATGTCATAGCTCGCGAGTTGAGACTTCCACCAAGCGCGCGCGTCATTGAATCGATTTTTTCCGGTGACCGTCGTCCGTGCGCGAACGCCAAAGCCAATGAGCCCATCGCCACCGCGAATCCAGGATCCGCTTACTTCCCGACCAACGTCGATATGACTGAGCTCTGGGTGTTCGCCCAAGAGTTCAGTGGTTACAGGAGTTGTCGGCACGAGCGCGCGATTATTGAGTAGCGGTTATTTAGCTGCGCGATGAATGAAGCGCCACACGGTAGGAAGCGAAGTGCTGGCGATTGCAATCTTCAAAAATTCGCCAAGAAGAAATGGTGTCAATCCATTGTGAATTGTCCACGCCCAACTCTGCGCAGCGGCATGATGCAACCAAATCAGTCCGAGCGAGAAAGTGGCAATTGAACCGAGCAGCATGGTTGGAATCGCGGTCGAAATCTTCTGATCCCACTTGCGACCAGCAAGCGCACCGGTGATGGCAGTGGTGAGAAGCATTCCAACGAGATAGCCACCGGTTGCACCGGTGATGTGTGTAAATCCATGAGTATGCGATGCAAAGACCGGCGCGCCGAGCGCGCCTACGACGAGATAAAAACCAAAGGTCGCGATACCCATGGTCGCGCCAAAACTGGTGCCAATCAGCAACGCAGCAAGCGTCTGGCCCGTGACCGGAACCGGTGAGCCTGGTACTGCAATCGCAATCTGTGCCATCAACGCAATAAATATGGTGCCACCAAAAATCATGCCCAACTTCGATACCGGTGTGACCCGCGGCATAAGCGCAGCGCGCAGTGTGGCTGCATTCGCTGATGGGTAAGTATGTGACATCTGAATCTCCGGCTCCATGCGTTCTCGCACACGATTAATCGGTGCAAAATCTAACTTGTGGGAAAAGGGTACTACCGCGAGAATGTACGCGTGAGTAGAGCGAACCTCAACAAGGAGCCGAAGGATGTATCGGCGATGTTTGATGGCGTCGCGAAGCGTTATGACGTGCTCAATGATCTGCTCAGCCTCGGTCGGACCAAAGCGTGGCGGAAAAAGACCACGGCCATAATTGCGCCGCGACCGGGCATGAAAATTTTGGATATTGCGGCCGGCACCGGCTCCTCTAGTCGCCCGCTCGCTGACGCTGGTGCATCAGTAATTCCGATGGACTTTTCGGTGGGCATGTTGGATGCGGGTCGGTTGCGCCATCCCAACCTTCCCTTCACCCAAGGCGATGCGCTCAAACTGCCATTTGGCGAAAATGAATTTGATGTGACGACCGTCTCATTTGGTCTGCGTAATACCGCTGACACTAAAAAGGCGTTGCAAGAGGCGCTTCGTGTCACCAAGCCGGGTGGCCGAATTGTGATCGCAGAGTTTTCGCAGCCGACCAATCGCGTATTTCGCACCATATATATGCGCTATCTCATGCGCGCGTTGCCGCCTATCGCGCGTGCGGTCTCGTCCAATCCCGATGCGTACGTGTATTTGGCCGAATCGATTATTGCCTGGCCCAATCAACGCGAGCTCGCCGCAATTTTGTCCACCGCTGGTTGGTCGGATCCGACGTGGAAAAACCTCACCGGCGGGATAGTTGCTGTTCACTCTGCGGTAAAGAAATAGTTATCTAAAAGGGTTCTCTCCGCCCTAGCCCTCGGCGTATAGTTCTTAGTCGTGAACCCATACGTTCCGATTTTGGCAATTGGCGCCATCGGTTTTGGCTTCGCCGCTTTTTCGGTAGTCGCGGCAGCAGTATCTGGTCCTAAGCGATACAACCGAGCAAAGTCCGATGCGTACGAATGCGGTATCGAACCCTCACCACAAGCCGCGGGCGGTGGACGTTTTCCGGTCAAATATTTTCTTACCGCGATGCTCTTCATTGTTTTCGATATCGAGATCGTCTTTCTCTATCCATGGGCGGTCTCCTTCGATCAACTCGGATTATTCGGTCTCGTCGAAATGCTGATTTTCATGGCAACCGTTTTCGTCGCATACGCATATGTGTGGCGCCGCGGCGGATTGGAATGGGATTAATTACATGGGTCTAGAAGAGAAGTTACCGAGTGGCTTTGCGCTAACAACCGTAGAAAACCTTGCGGGATATATGCGCAAAAATTCATTGTGGCCCGCCACCTTTGGCCTTGCATGTTGTGCGATCGAGATGATGGCGGCTGGTGCCGGCCGTTATGACTTGGCTCGATTCGGTATGGAAGTCTTCCGCGCCTCGCCTCGCCAAGCAGATTTGATGATTGTTGCTGGCCGAGTCTCTAACAAAATGGCGCCGGTTCTTCGCCAGATCTACGATCAAATGGCCGAACCAAAGTGGGTTATTGCAATGGGTGCCTGCGCCTCATCCGGCGGTATGTTCAACAACTACGCGATTGTTCAAGGCGTTGATCACGTCGTGCCGGTCGATATTTATTTGCCGGGATGTCCACCCCGGCCAGAACAATTAATGGACGCGATTCTCAAGCTTCACGAGCACATCTCCAATGAGAAGCTCGGCGTTAATCGCGAGCAAGTAATTCGCGAGGTGGAGGCGGCGGCGCTCGCGGCAAAGCCAACCCACCAGATTCACGGGTTGCTCGCATGACCGGAGCGTTCGGCGTCACCGGAACCGGTGATACATCTGGTTTCGGCGGCTTGGTTCGTTCTGCTGCGAGCGTGGGCTCGAGCGAGCGTCCGTATGGCGGATATTTCGACGATGTCGCCGATGATTTAGAACGCGCCTATCCAGAATTTTCGCAGGCGATCGAGCGCGTGGTCGTGGACCGCGGTGAATTAACCCTTCACATCAAGCGCGAAAAATTAGTTGAGGTCGCGCAGAAATTGCGTGACACTGAATCGCTTCGTTTTGAAATTTGCTTGGGAGTTAATGGCGTTCATTACCCAGAAGAGAGCGGTCGCGAACTACACGCGGTTTATCCATTGCTCTCGATGACACACAATCGTCGTATTCGTTTGGAAGTTTCGGTACCGGAATCGGATCCACACATTCCTTCTCTCGTAGAAGTGTGGGCGGGAAATAACTGGCACGAGCGCGAGACGTATGACATGTTCGGGATCATCTTCGATGGACATCCTGGCTTAACTCGTATCTTGATGCCGGACGATTGGCCCGGTCACCCACAACGCAAGGATTATCCGCTGGGTGGAATTCCAATCGAATACATCGGAGCGACGGTGCCGGCGCCATCAGAACGTAGGCAGTACAAATGAGCGACTTCACTTCGCGCGACGCATACGCATCTTCCCGCGAAACCACTGAGGGCCGCGTTTACTCCGTCACCGGCGGCGATTGGGATTCGATGGTCACCGAAATTGGTGCAACCAAAGAAGAGCGCGTGGTTGTCAACATGGGACCACAACATCCTTCTACCCACGGCGTACTTCGTTTAGTTCTCGAACTCGAAGGCGAAACCGTTACTGAAACCCGCGCAGGTATCGGTTACTTGCATACCGGCATTGAGAAGAACACCGAGTACCGGACATGGACTCAGGCCACCACCTTCGTTACTCGCATGGATTACCTTGCGCCGCTCTTCAACGAGACCGCGTATTGCTTGGGCGTTGAAAAGTTGTTGGGCATCACTAACGACGTCCCAGAGCGCGCCTCGGTAATTCGCGTGATGATGATGGAGTTCAACCGCATCTCCTCGCACATGGTTGCGCTCGGTACTGGTGCGCTCGAACTCGGAGCGCTCTCGCCGATGATTTTTGCCTTCCGCGAGCGCGAGAAGGTGTTGGATATCTTTGAAATGGTCAGCGGCCTACGTATGAATATGGCCTATGTCCGACCTGGCGGAGTCGCACAAGATTTGCCCGCCGGCGCGGTCGCAAAGATTCGCGAGACCGTAAAGGATTTGCGCGAGTCGTTTAAGGACAACACCAAGCTTTTGATCGGCAATAGCATCTGGATGAAGCGCACCAAGGACATCGGTTACCTAGATCTTGCTGGATGTATCGCACTCGGCGTGACCGGTCCGGTTCTGCGTTCGACTGGAATGCCGTGGGATCTCCGTAAGACCCAGCCATATTCTGGATACGAGAATTACGAATTCGATGTCATCACCACTGATACCTGCGATGTATACGGACGCTTCTTGATTCGCATGCACGAACTCGAAGAATCACTCCGAATCATCGAACAATGCTGCACGAAGTTGGATTTGCTCGAAGGTGCGCCAGTGATGGTTGCGGATAAGAAGATTGCATGGCCAGCACAGCTGTCGGTTGGCGGCGATGGCATGGGTAATTCACTCGATCACATTCGCGACATTATGGGCGAATCGATGGAGGCTTTGATTCATCACTTCAAGCTCGTTACCGAAGGTTTCCGTGTTCCGGCCGGCCAGGTTTATTCATACGTTGAATCACCGCGCGGTGAAACCGGCGTGCATTTGGTTTCAGATGGTGCGACCAAGCCATATCGCCTGCACTTCCGTGAACCATCTTTTAATAATTTGCAGGCGATGTCTGCAATGTGCGAGGGCAGCATGATCGCCGATGTGGTTGCCGCTGTGGCCTCCATCGATCCTGTTATGGGAGGTGTGGATCGCTAATGGCATTCACCGACGACCAAATCGCCACCATGGATTCCATCATCGCGCGCTACCCACGCAAGCGCTCGGCCATCATGCCGTTGTTGCACTTTGTTCAATCAATCTCGGGTTATGTAACGCCAGAAGGCATCGAGAAGATTGCTGAAAAGCTAGAGCTCGCCACCGCCGAAGTAACCGCGGTCTCTACTTTTTATACCCAATACAAAAATAAGCCGGTCGGCGAGTACCACGTAGGAGTCTGCGTGAATACGCTCTGCGCCGTCATGGGTGGCGATGCGATTTATGAATCCGTCACCGAGCATTTGGGAATTGGCAATCACGAGACCACATCCGACGGCAAGGTTTCGCTCGAGCGCATCGAATGCAACGCGGCTTGCGATTACGCACCTGTTGTCATGGTCAACTGGGAATTCTTCGATAACCAAACGCCGCAGTCGGTTCGCGATTTGGTCGATGCTGCTCGTGCCGGAAATCCACCAGCGCCAACTCGTGGTCCAAAGACGTTGCGCACGTGGAAGCAAAACTCTGCCGTCCTTGCTGGCATTTCAGATGGTCTAGCTGGCGAAGGTGTCTCGGCCGGCGAGCCATCAAAACTCGGCCTCAAGATTTCAAAGGAAAAGAAATGACCGCATCGAAGAAATTATCGCCGGTACTTTCCGCGACGTGGGATCAAGACGACTCCTTCACGATTGACGGCTACACCCGTAACAAGGGATACACCGCGCTGAAGAAGGCGCTCAAGATGCAGCCGGACGAGGTCATCCAACTCATTAAGGATTCTGGACTTCGTGGTCGTGGCGGCGCAGGATTCCCCACCGGAAACAAGTGGGGATTCATTCCACAGAACGACGGCAAAGAGCATTACTTGGTTGTAAACGCGGATGAATCCGAGCCTGGTACATGCAAAGACGTGCCGCTGATGATGGCCAACCCACACGTGCTTGTTGAAGGTGTCATCATCGCCTCGTACGCGATCCGCGCCAACCATGCATTTATTTATGTCCGCGGCGAGGTTGTGCACGTTGTGCGTCGTTTACAACAAGCGATTGCCGATGCATACGAAGCCGGACATCTCGGAAAGAACATTAAGAAATCAGGATTTGATTTGGAGCTCACGCTTCACGTCGGCGCCGGTGCATATATTTGCGGCGAAGAGACCGCGTTGCTCGATTCGCTCGAAGGCTTCCGTGGTCAGCCTCGACTACGCCCACCATTTCCAGCAATCGCGGGACTGTATGCAAAGCCAACCGTGGTGAATAACGTCGAATCTATTTCCAGCGTTCCAACGATCGTGAATAACGGCGCCGAATGGTTTGGATCGATGGGTACCGAGAAGAGCAAGGGATTTACCTTGTATTCGCTATCGGGTCACGTCGCTAATCCAGGACAGTTTGAGGCACCGTTGGGAATCACCTTGCGCGAATTGCTCGAACTCGCTGGTGGCGTACGCGCCGGACACGAACTGAAGTTCTGGACGCCTGGTGGTTCATCGACACCGATTTTCACCGCAGAACATCTCGACGTACCACTGGATTACGAAGGAGTATCGGCCGCCGGATCTATGTTGGGTACGAAGGCACTCCAAATTTTCGACGAGACAACCTGCGTGGTTCGCGCCGCGCTTCGCTGGAGCGAGTTCTACAAGCACGAGTCGTGCGGTAAGTGCACGCCATGCCGCGAAGGCACATGGTGGTTGGTACAAATGCTCAAGGATCTTGAAGCAGGCAAGGGCACCGAAGCAGACCTCGAGAAGTTGTTGGACGTCTGCGACAACATCGCAGGACGTTCATTCTGTGCACTGGCCGATGGAGCGGTCGCGCCGATTATCTCCTCGTTGAAGCATTTCCGTTCCGAATACATCGCGCACCAGACAAACGGTGGTTGCCCATTTGATCCAGTCGCCTCGACCATCTTCGAGAAGGCGAGCGTCTGATGACCCCAGAAGTATTGACCGAGGTCGAGATGATCACCGTTGTTATCGACGGTTTCGAGGTCACCGTTCCAAAGGGAACGTTGGTAATTCGCGCCGCAGAAAAACTAGGAATCCAGATTCCGCGTTTCTGTGATCATCCGTTGCTTGATCCCGCTGGCGCGTGCCGCCAATGCTTGGTCGATATTGAAATTAACGGCCGCGCCTTTCCGAAGCCTCAGGCCTCGTGCACGATTCCGGTGGAAAACGGAATGATTGTTAAAACCCAAATCACCTCACCAGTCGCCGAGAAGGCGCAAAAAGGTGTGATGGAGTTGTTATTGATTAACCACCCATTGGATTGCCCGGTCTGCGACAAGGGCGGCGAGTGCCCATTGCAAAATCAAGCGATGAGCGCCGGTCGTGGCGAATCTCGATACGAGGGCGTGAAGCGCACCTACGAAAAGCCAGTCGCAATTTCTTCACAAGTGTTGTTGGACCGTGAGCGCTGCGTTCTTTGTGCGCGTTGCACTCGATTCTCTGAGCAAATTGCCGGTGATCCATTTATCACCTTGAACGAACGCGGCGCGCTTCAACAAGTCGGCATTTACGAAAAGGATCCCTTCCAGTCGTATTACTCCGGTAACACCGTTCAGATTTGCCCAGTAGGTGCGCTGACCGGTGCCTCATATCGTTTCCGCGCGCGGCCATTTGATTTGGTCTCGGTAGATTCGGCGTGCGAGCACTGTGCTTCCGGTTGCGCGATGCGCACCGATATTCGACGTGGCAAAACGTTGCGACGTTTGGCGGGCGATGATCCTTCGGTCAATCAAGAATGGAATTGCGACAAGGGTCGTTGGGCATTCAAGTATCTGACCTCGCGCGAGCGCGTCTCCGCGCCTATGGTACGCGGCGATGATGGCGAGCTGCACGAAACTTCTTGGCCCGAGGCGATTGCCGCGGTTGTTGCCGGCATTTCTGGCAAGCGCACCGGCGTGCTCGTAGGAGGTCGTGTGACGCGCGAAGATGCATACGGATACAGCAAGTTCGCACGCGTAGCACTCAAGACCAACGACATCGATTTCCGCGCTCGTGCACATTCGGCGGAGGAAGCAGAATTTCTCGCCAGCACCGCGATTTCGCTCTCTGCAAATTACAAAGATTTAGATAAAGCGGATCAGGTCTACTTGGTCGACTTCGAACCCGAGGAAGAATCACCCATCGTTTTCTTGCGTTTGTATAAGCAAGTTCGCAAGCGCGCTCTCGCGATTGCAACCAATGCGCCTCTTATTAGCACCGGCAACCACAAGTTGAAGGCGGTCCGCACCGCGTTTGACGCTGTCACTCTGACAGAAAAGTCGGTCATTTTGGTTGGCGAACGAGCCGCCGAAAGAGCGGGAACACTTTCAACCGCTCGCGCGCTTGCCGAAAAATCTGGCGCAAAGTTGGCGTGGATATCTCGTCGTGCTGGCGAGCACGGTGCGTTAGAGATGGGCGCAATCGGAAATCTTCTGCCCGGCGGACGACCAGTATCGGATGCGTCAGCTCGAGTTGATATGGCCACGATGTGGGGAGTTAAAGAACTTTCTTCCGTACCCGGCCTCGACACTAATGGAATCTTGGATGCGCTCGCTTCTAAGTCATCGGCTTCAATCGACGCGGTGATCATCGGTGGCGTTGATCCAATGGATATTTCGAATGAAGCGCTCGCTTCGCTTCTGAATTCCTTCGTCGTCTCGCTAGAAATTTCACATAGCGCTGTTACCGCGATTGCGGACGTTGTACTTCCAGTAGCTGCGGTTGTAGAAAAGCGCGGCACTTTTGTTGACTGGACCGGCAAGCCACGTGAATTTGATAAGGCGATTGCGGATTCGCTGACGCGCAGCGACGTGCGAATTCTTTCGATGATTGCGGATGCGATGGGGTCTCCTATCAACCTTCCAACCGTTTCGGCGACACAGCGCGAGATTCAGAGCTTGGGAGTCTGGGATGGCGTCCGCGTTTCTGCCACTGCAGTCGCATCAACTCCGGCGCCTTCGGTCGCTGGAAATGAAGCAATTCTCTATAGCTACCGCCAGCTCCTTGACCTCGGAGCTTTGCAAATGGGCGAAGAAAATCTCGCCGGCACCGCGCGGCCATCGGTTGCACGCATCAGTGCGGCACGCGCTGCATCGCTCGGAATCGCCGACGGTGCAATGGTGAAAATTTCAAACTCAAACGGATCGCTGACTTTGCCAGTCGCAATTTCGGATATCGCAGACGATTACATCTGGCTACCTCGGAATTCTCGAGACTCACAACTCATCCCAACACTGGGAACGGTTGGCGGCGTAGTAACGGTGGTGAAGGCATGAACACCAGCCAACTCTTAGGAACCGATCCTGGTTGGATCATTTTGGTCAAAGGCTTAATCGTCTTCGTTTTCTGTGTTCTCTGTACCTTGCTCGCAATCTGGGCCGAGCGCCGAATTGTTGCTCGCATGCAAATGCGTCTTGGTCCAAACCGGGTCGGCAAATTTGGTCTTCTCCAATCACTCGCCGATGGCGTAAAGCTTGCGCTCAAGGAAGATCTCATTCCGAAGGCTGCGGACCGCGTCGTCTTCGTGATTGCGCCGGTTATTAGCGCAACCACCTGCTTTATTTCGTTCGCGGTTATTCCTATGACTGGTCGGGTATCGCTCTTTGGACACCGCACCGCTATGCAGTTAACGGATCTGCCGGTCGGCGTTTTGTATGTTCTCGCGGCCGCTTCGGTCGGCGTTTACGGAATCGTGCTCGCTGGTTGGTCTTCCGGTTCTACTTATCCACTTCTTGGCGGATTGCGTTCCAGCGCACAAGTAATTTCCTACGAAGTCGCGATGGGGCTCTCGTTGGTGGCCGTCTTCATTTACGCCGGTTCGATGTCGACTTCTGACATCGTTGCTGCACAACATCACTGGTGGTACTCGGTCGTGCTGTTCCCATCGTTCTGTATTTATGCAATTTCGATGGTGGGCGAAACAAACCGTGCGCCGTTTGACCTTGCCGAAGCCGAAGGCGAACTCGTTGGTGGCTTCCATACCGAATATTCATCGCTGAAATTCGCGCTCTTCTTCTTGGCCGAATATGTAAACATCGTTGGTGTCTCGGCGCTGGCAACCACCTTGTTCATGGGCGGCTATCACGCGCTTCCTGGACTTACCTTCACTGAGAACTGGCTTGGCGGTTGGTTCACAATGGTCTGGTTCGTCGCAAAGATTGCCGCCTTCTTCTTCCTCTTTATTTGGTTGCGCGGAACCCTGCCTCGCATGCGTTACGACCAATTCATGAAGTTTGGTTGGAAAGTCCTTATTCCGTTCAGCTTGGCGTGGATCATGATTGTCTCCACCTTGCGCGTCATGTCTCAACGCGGCACGTCTCGCGCGATCATCGTGGCCTTCACCGCGGGCATCGTTCTTCTTATTCTGCTGGTTTCCTCGCTCTATGAATCGTCGAAGAAGCGGGCCGAACGCGCCAATGAAATTGGCGAAGTTCCAGCACCGTCCTTCCCTGTCCCTGACCTAGCTCGATTCACACAATCAGAATTGGAGCATCGCAATGTCTGACATTGAGAAGAAGACATCCAACGGACTCGAAGCGGCGGCCGCGGCAAACAAGCCATTGACCAAAGAAGAGCAAGCAACCGCTGGTTTCTTTAAGCAGCTGCTTGGATTCTGGGTGACCTTCCGCACCATGTTCAAGAAGGTCAACACCGTTAACTATCCAGAAGTAAAAGAGCCGACCGCGGCACGATTCCACGGCCGCCATCAACTTAACCGGTATGACGATGGACTCGAGAAGTGCATTGGCTGCGAACTCTGTGCGTGGGCTTGTCCAGCGGACGCGATTTTGGTGGAAGCCGGCGACAACACCGAAGACGAGCGTTTCTCGCCCGGCGAGCGTTACGGCAAGGTCTATCAGATTAATTACTTGCGCTGTATTTTCTGCGGTCTATGCATCGAAGCATGTCCTACACGTGCTTTAACAATGACCAATGAGTACGAACTCGCTGATGACAAGCGCGACAAATTGATCTTCGAAAAAGAGGATTTATTGGCTCCGCTTCGACTGGGAATGATTCCGGCACCACACCCGATGTATCCAGGAACAACGGATACCAACTATTACCGCGGTGAAATCAAGGGCCCACATCCAGATCAAGAGGTGAAGAAGTAATGCTGAACCTCGCACTGGAAGCCGGCCGCACCCATACTCCGGAAGCGGTCCTTTTCTGGTTCCTCGCGCCACTCGCTGTAGCAGCCGCGCTTGGAATGTTGCTGGTGAAGAAGGCGGTTCACTCCGCGCTCCTTCTGGCTTGGGTGATGATCAGCCTGGCGATTATTTATATCGCGCAAGACGCGCTCTTTCTCGGAATTGTTCAGATCGTCGTCTACACCGGCGCGGTCATGATGCTCTTCCTCTTTATTTTGATGCTGGTCGGCGTCGATAGCTCGGACTCGTTGAAAGAGACGATCAAGGGGCAACGACCTGCAATTATTTTTGTTTCGGTTGGTCTCATTGGACTATTTCTCTCGTTGTTGGGCCGCGCGACAATTGGAATTCCTGCGGTTGGATTAAAAAACGCCAACACAAATGGCAATGTGCAGGGATTGGCTTCCGAACTCTTCACCAAATATGTCTGGGCTTTTGAAGTCGTATCTGCGCTCTTGATTACTGCTGCGCTTGGCGCGATGGTTCTCGCGCACAGCCAGAAGTCCAAGTCGAAATTTGCGCAACGCGATCAGGCGATTGCTCGCTTCCGCGGAAAGTCGCTGGCGACCGCTGCTGGTTTGCCGAGCTCCGGCGTGTACGCGCGTCACAACGCGGTCGATGTTCCAGCGCTATTGCCTGATGGCACCGCCGCCAAGCTCTCCATTTCGCAGACACTGGATGCGCGCGGCGACATGATTGAGTCAAAGGTCTTCGAACTCAAAGAGCGAGAGCAGGAGGAGGACTAAATGGATATTTCAAATTACCTCTACCTCTCCATCATTCTCTTCACGATTGGTGCAGTGGGCGTGGTCATTCGTCGAAACGCAATCGTGGTCTTCATGTGCGTGGAATTAATGTTGAACGCCGCGAACCTAGCCTTCGTTACCTTTGCTCGCATCAACGGCAATCTCGACGGCCAGGTCGCCTCCTTCTTTACGATGGTTGTAGCCGCCTGCGAAGTAGTAGTTGGACTCGCCATCATCGTGACGATTTATCGATCCCGCCGATCAGCATCCGTTGACGATGCTAGTTTGTTGAAGCGATAACCATGACGACCAGTACTCATTTGGTTTATTTAATCGCGCTGCCGCTCATAAGCGCGGCGGTATTGCTCGTGCTCGGCCGATTGGCGGATAAGTGGGGGCACCTGCTCGCGACGCTGATTTCCGCCAGCACCTTCGTGATCGCGGTTTCAGAATTCTTCGCCATGCACGGTCGCTCTGGTGCGGCTCGCGCCACCACCCAGAAGCTGTTCGATTGGATCTCGGTCGGCACTTTTAAGGTTGACGCGGCACTGCTTCTCGATCAACTTTCCATTTGTTTCGTTTTGCTCATTACCGGCGTCGGCACCCTGATTCATATTTATTCCATTGCCTACATGTCGCACGATCGCGATCGCCGTCGATTCTTCGCGTATCTCAACCTCTTTATCGCGGCGATGTTGCTCTTAGTACTCGGTAATTCCTATCTCAATCTCTATGTGGGTTGGGAGGGCGTCGGCCTTGCCTCTTACCTCTTGATCGGATTCTGGAATCAGAAACCGGCATACGCGACCGCCGCCAAGAAGGCCTTCGTCGCAAACCGAGTCGGCGACATTGGATTGTCGCTTGCCATCATGATCGCATTCGCGCAATTTGGAACCGTTTCGTTCGCCGGTGTTGCCGCAGGTGCACCACACGCGTCGAGCGCGGCCCTTGCAGGGATCGGCGCGATGCTGTTGTTGGCCGCGGCCGGAAAGTCTGCCCAATTCCCGTTGCAGTCATGGCTCGGCGACGCGATGGCCGGACCAACGCCGGTATCGGCGCTTATTCACGCCGCGACGATGGTGACCGCCGGCGTCTATCTCATTACGCGTTCGAATTTCATCTTTGATGCTTCGTCTACTGCACGATTGCTCGTCGTTATCGTCGGCGCAATCACGCTTCTCTTCGGAGCGATTGTTGGTACCGCAAAAGATGACATCAAGAAAGCGCTGGCGGCTTCGACCATGTCTCAAATTGGTTACATGATTCTTGCTACTGGCCTTGGTCCAGTCGGCTATGCATTCGCCATCATGCACCTCTTAACGCACGGATTCTTTAAGGCCGGAATGTTCTTGGGTGCCGGATCGGTCATGCATGGCATGAACGACGAGGTAAACATGCGGAAGTTTGGCGGGCTCAATCGATTCTTGCCGATTACCGCGATCACCTTTGGCTTCGGATATCTCGCGATCATTGGCGTTCCACCATTCGCTGGGTTTTACTCGAAGGATAAAATTATTGAGACCGCGTTTAACGCCGGTGGCACTAAGGGTTACATTCTCGGTATCTGCGCGCTGCTTGGTGCGGGATTAACCGCGTTCTATATGACTCGTCTGATTGTTATGACATTCTGGGGCGCTCCTCGCTGGTCAAAGGACGAACAACATCCGCACGAGAGCCCAGCGCTGATGTGGGTCCCAATGGCAATTTTGGCGGTTGGCTCGATCGCGTCAGGATTCCTCTTTTCGCATGGAAGCTCGATGGTTCATTGGCTGGCACCAGTTGTTAATCCATCGGGTGCTGAAGGCGGCGCAGAATTGATGAAACCGATTGTGGTCTCGTTGCTCGCGCTTGCTGTTGTCGTTATCGGAGCGGGATATGCAATGCTGAAATATCGCACCGTGTCGGTTGAAGCGCCTGCCAACGTTACGGTCTTCACCCGAATCGCGCGCCGAGATTTGTTGCAGGATGCATTTAACGAAGCCGTGCTTATGCGCCCTGGTCAAAAGTTGACGACCGCGCTGGTCTGGGCTGATTACAGCTTCATCGATGGTTTGGTTCGCGCGGTTGGATTCACACTCGGCGCGACCTCGCAGGGTCTGCGCAAAATTCAGAACGGCTACGCCCGTACTTACGCGCTTGTTATGTTGGTCGGAGTGCTCGCTCTCGCCGCAACGATTTGGATGGTGACCTTGTGAGCATCTTGACCGTACTCGAACTTCTGCCGCTGCTCGGCACGATCATCATTGCTTTTATCCCCAAGAGTCAGAACCGGGTGATCAAGCAGATCGCCTTTGCAATCTCGCTCGTCGTTGCGGCTGTGTCAGGCTTGATGGCCTATCGCTTCCGTAGCGGCACCCCAGGTTTTCAATTTGTTGAGAGCCGGCCATGGATTGCGGCCTTCCACATTAACTACGCGGTCGGCGCGGATGGCATCGCGTTGGTGCTTATTCTTTTGACGACGATCCTTGTTCCAATTGTGATCTTGGCTGGCTGGAATGAAGCCGAGGGCGGACGTTGGAGCGTCAAAACCTATTACATGTTGATGTTGGTTCTGGAGACGATGATGATCGGCGTCTTCGCCGCCACCGACGTCTTCCTCTTCTACGTCATCTTTGAAGCGATGCTGGTGCCGGTCTACTTCTTGATTGGTGGGTACGGTCGCGGCGAACGCGCCGCCGCCGCGCTGAAGTTCTTGCTTTATAGCCTTTTCGGTGGACTGTTGATGTTGGCCGCGCTGATTGGCACCTACATCATCTCTACAAATCAAGGCGGCGGAACGTTCGACGTGACACGGATGTCGATGCTCCATATTGATAAGCCAACTCAGAATTTCTTGTTCCTCGGCTTCTTCATCGCCTTTGCGATTAAGGCGCCATTGTGGCCATTCCATACCTGGTTGCCTGGCGCGGCAAAGTCAGCGACCGGCGGAACGTCGGTTCTCTTGCTCGGCGTTCTCGACAAGGTCGGCACTTACGGAATGATCCGTTTTTGCATGACGCTCTTCCCGGATGCGACCAAGACCTTCACGCCGGTCATCATCGTGCTGGCGATTATCTCGATTCTGTATGGTGCGATTTTGGCAATCGGACAGAAAGATATTAATTCGCTGATCGCATTTACTTCTATTTCGCACTTTGGCTTTATCACCTTAGGAATCTTCGCGATGACATCCCAGGGCCTTTCGGGCGCCACGTTCTATATGGTCAATCATGGATTTTCTACCGCGGCGCTATTCCTGACGGCAGCGTGGATGGTGAAGCGACGCGGCTCTTCTCAGATCGACGATTTCGGCGGCCTACAACGCGTGACGCCAGTTTTGGCGTGGTCATTCTTTATAGCTGGCCTATCCGCGCTGGCGTTGCCGGGTCTCTCCAGCTTCGTCAGTGAATTCTTGGTCTTGGTCGGAACCTTCACGCGTTATCCAGTCGCGGCGATTTTTGGAACCTTGGGAATTGTCCTCGCGGCGCTCTACGTCTTGCTCGCGGTGCAACGATCGCTTCATGGCGAAACCAAGCCGGGCAACGAAGGGCTCAAGGATCTGAATATTCGGGAGAAAGTCGCCATCGCGCCGGTTATCGCGGTCTTGGTTTTCCTTGGCTTCTATCCAAAGCCGGTACTGAATGTCATTAATCCAACGTCGACCGCGGTCATGCAACATTCCGGAGTCACGGACCCAGCAGTAAAGGCAGGTAAGTAATCGTGTCAACGCTTGCGACTCCGATCCTTAACTACGCGCTTTTGGCGCCAATTCTGATTATTTTGGGCGGCGCTGTACTGGGAGTTATCGTCGAAGCCTTTGTGGGCAAGAGCTATCGCGCGCCCATTCAGCTCGCGATTGCGTTGGCCTCGGTTGTGATTTCATTTGCGCAAATTTGGCGTATCCGTGGTGAGAGTTCTACTTCTGCCGCGATTGCCTCTGTCTCGATTGATGGCGCCGGTCTATTTATGCAAGGCACCATTCTTGTTCTTGCATTTATCGGACTTCTATTTATCGCCGATACGGATAACTTCACCGCTCAGGCCTCGGCGATTCCTGGTTCCGCGGAAGAGAGCGCCTCAATCGCATCTGGTCGCCAGCAAACCGAAGTATTTCCTTTAACGCTCTTTGCTATCTCGGGAATGATGCTCTTTCCCATCGCAACCGATTTAATCACGCTCTTTGTCGCGCTCGAAGTCCTTTCGTTGCCGCTCTATTTGATGGCTGGACTTTCGCGTCGCCGTCGCTTGTTATCTCAAGAAGCGGCGCTCAAGTATTTCTTGCTTGGCGCATTTTCATCCGCTTTCTTCCTGATGGGTGCAGCGTTCCTCTACGGATATTCCGGTTCGCTCAATCTCAACGATATTGCGACATCGATTTCGGCCAGCGGTGACAACAGCGTCTTTTTGCTGATTGGTATCGCTTTCCTATCGGTCGGATTGCTCTTTAAGGTCGGCGCTGCGCCATTCCATCAATGGACACCCGACGTCTATCAAGGCGCCCCGACGCCGATTACTGGATTCATGGCCGCCTGCACCAAGGTCGCAGCCTTTGGCGCGACGCTGCGAATTTTCTATGTTGGTTTGGACGCGGCCCAATGGACATGGCGTCCGGTCATTACCGCGATCGCCATGATTACGATGATTGGCGGCGCAATCGCCGCTATGGCACAACGCGATATCAAGCGCACCTTGGCCTACTCATCGATCACACATGCTGGCTTCTTGCTCGTTGGTGTTGTTGCGCTGAACAAGTCCGGCCTATCAGCTTCGCTCTTTTATTTGGTGGCGTACGGATTTGCGACGCTGGGTGCCTTCGGAATTATCACGCTTATCCGCGATTCGGCCGGCGAGGTCACCGACCTCAACCGCTGGGTTGGACTCGGCAAGCGATCGCCTGTTGTAGCGACCGCCTTCTCCTTCTTCCTATTGAGCTTTGGTGGCGTTCCTCTAACCGCTGGCTTTATAGGAAAGTTCTCGATTTTTTCTGCAGCGTATGAATCCGGCAATATCGCAATTGTTGTTGTCGGCGTACTGGCCAGCGCGATTGCACTCTTCTTCTACCTGCGCGTCGTTCTGATGCTCTTCTTCGCCGAGCCAAAAGATGATGCGATCTCGGTGGTAATTCCTTCACTTTTCACTCGGATTGCGATCACCATCTGCTTCGTGATGACCGTCGTTCTCGGCGTTTATCCGTCGCTTGTGCTCAACATGACACAAACCTTCGGCACTTTCCTGCACTAATCTCCAATCCCCGCTCGCAGCCATTCATACCCGACACTAGAATTAACTCATGGCTTCGATAGGTATTCCCGGCATTGATTCGGGGCTCGAGGCATCGCTCTTGTCGGATATGCAGAAAGTCGAAGCACTTCTCCGATCTCATATCGAGGGCGACTACCCACTAGTGGTGGAAACTTCTCGTCATTTGGTTGAGGCAGGAGGCAAGCGACTTCGTCCGATGTTGGCCTTGTTGGCAGCTCAATACGGAGACCCAAGCCGGAAAGAAATTATTGAAGCCGCCGTTGTCTGCGAACTCACCCATCTCGCAACGCTCTATCACGATGATGTTATGGATGAAGCTCCGCTACGACGCGGCGTTGAAAGCGCGAACAATCGCTGGACTAATACAGTCGCGATTTTGACCGGCGATTATCTCTTTGCCAAAGCATCCGACCTTTTGGCGGATCTGGGACCAGAGGCGGTACGTCTACAAGCGCGCACCTTTGAACGACTTGTGATTGGCCAGATTACTGAGACCCAAGGTTCGACTGCTGGAAAGTCTCAACTCGATCACTATCTCTCGGTTATCGCGGATAAAACCGGATCGCTGATTGCGACCAGCGCTCGGTTCGGCGCTCTACTCGCTGGCGCGGAACCATCAGTGGTTGAAGCGCTGACCACGTACGGCGAGCAAATCGGCGCGGTCTTTCAATTAGCCGACGACATTATTGATATCGAGAGCACCTCGAACGAATCGGGTAAAACGCCGGGTACCGATTTACGCGAAGGAGTTCCGACGCTGGTCACGCTCTTTGCGATGGCCTCCGAGGATCCGACCGACGCAGAACTCAAGATTCTTTTGGCTTCACCCATTCATGACGAGAGCGTCGTTGCAGAGACTCTTGCCAGACTTCGGGGACACAAGGCGCTTCAGCAATCGAAAGCTCTTGTTCAAAAGTACGCCGATGCTGCGAAGGCAACGCTTGCCAGCCTTCCGGCAGGTCCAACCACCGATGCGCTTGTGGCTTTGACCGACGCGGTTATTACGCGGACTGCTTGATTTCCTGCGGCTTATATAAATCGTAAGCCAGCGCGCAGAGCGCAATCCAGATAACAAAGAATCCAATCCACCGCGCAGCTGGCATCGATTCGTGGCGAACAAATACGCCGATCAAAAATTGAATCGTGGGTGTAAGGAATTGGATCAGGCCCAAAATCGATAACGGGATGCGAGTAGTGGATCCGTTGAACAAGAGCAATGGAATCGCGGTCACGGCGCCGCCCAGAATCATGAAGAAGGTGACCTTGCCGTTAACGCCGAACGATCCTTGGCCCTTGTGAGCGAGCCAGAGAATGTATGAAGTAAAAGGAATGAAGAGAAGCAACGTCTCCATAGTGAGACCCTGAAGCGCGCCTAAATTCAGCTTCTTCTTTACAAAGCCGTAACTGCCAAATGAAAGTGCCAACGTGATGGCAACCCAAGGGAAAGTGCCTGCGTCAATGGTAAGGATGATGACACCGATGGTCGCAACTCCGACCGAGAACCACTGCAACGGGCGCATCCGCTCCTTCAACGATATGACGCCGAATCCGATGCTGACTAATGGATTCATGTAATAGCCCAGCGACGCGTCCACGACGTGATGATGATTAACCGCCCAGATGTAGACCAACCAGTTAATGGAGATAAGTACGGTGGCGAGAAATAGCCGGCGCATGATGCGCGAATCTTTGAGGAGAGCGAAGGTAGGGGAGAGTTGTTTGGTGAGGGCGAGCGCGATGAGGCAAAAGACGAGCGACCATACGGCGCGATGCGCGACGATTTCAAAGGCGCCAGCGGGATCGAGGAGTGGCCAGTACAGTGGAAAGAGGCCCCAGAGAATGTAGGCGGCAAAGCCAAAAAGTAATCCGGCGCGGTGTTTGCTCACGAGGTAATTACGCCTTACCGATTAACGGTAGTTCGTAAATTGAACCGCGAAATCCCAGTTGCCGGCCTTGACCATCGCGATTGCCTCTTGCAAGTCATCACGGCTCTTGCTGGTGACGCGCAAGGTCTCGCCCTGGATTTGGGTCTTAATGCTCTTTGGGCCTTCATCGCGCAATAACTTGGCGATTTTCTTGGCGTTCTCGGTGGAGATGCCCTCCTTGAGTGAGCAGTTGATCTTGTAGACCTTGCCGCTGAGTTCAGGATTGGAGGCATCCAAGTGCTTGAGCGAAACGGTGCGCTTGACCAGCTTGTCCTTAAAGACATCCAGCGCGGCCTTCGCGCGCTCTTCGGTATCGGCTTCGATTAGGAATTTCTCGCCCGACTTCTCAATCTTGGTGCCGGTATTTTTAAAGTCGAATCGGGTGTTGATTTCACGGTCGGTTTGGTTGAAGGCGTTATCAACCTCCATGTGGTCAACTTCGGAGACGATATCGAAACTTGAATCTGTAGCCATGGCGGTAATTTATCCGATTCTCAGGAAAAAGGTCTTGGCACGGGTGATGAAGCGGGTTAGGTTCGGCACGTGGGGAAGCGGGGCGGGATTCGGCAAAAAGCCAGCAATTATCGCGCCGATTTAGAGGGCCTGCGCGGCATCGCGGTTTTACTAGTACTTCTCTTTCACGCCCATTTCGCAATTATCAAGGGTGGATTCGCGGGCGTAGATATCTTCTACGTTCTCTCCGGATTTTTCATCACCGGCCTCTTGCTTCGTGAATACGAAGAATCGAATCGAATATCGCTCGCTGAGTTCTACGCGCGTCGTATTCGAAGGCTGATGCCGGCGGCGACGCTAGTACTTCTTGCAACTCTAATCGCCTCATTTTTCATCCTGCCGAAAATTCTGATTCCTGGTGTGGCTGTGGATACGACGGCCGCTGCGGTGTTTATAGCCAACATGAACTTTGCTCACCATGCCACGGATTACTTCCAGAGTGCGACGACTCCGTCACCGGTGCTTCACTACTGGTCGTTGTCGGTGGAAGAACAGTTCTACATGATCTGGCCCGCGCTCATACTTATTACGACCAAGGTGGGTAAAGCGCTCCGGCGAAATGTATTCATTGTCATGACGGTTGTTACGGGGACATCCTTCTGGTTTGCGATCTATCTCCTGCATCGCAATGCAATCTGGGGTTTTTATTCGTTGCCAACCCGCGCCTGGGAGTTAAGCCTCGGTGGCTTATTGGCGGTATTGGCCCCGTCCTTTAAAAAGATTCCTAGGCTTGTCGCGGCGGTTGGATCATGGCTCGGATTATTGGGGCTTACTGTCACTGCCTTGTTTATTCCGGAGACAGCCCTCTTCCCAGGCGTCCCTGCTTTATTACCAACGTTAAGCACCGCGCTTCTTGTTGTCTGCGGTTTGCGAGTACCGCTAGAAGTCTTAACGAATTCGGTCACGCGATACTTTGGGCGAATAAGTTATTCGCTCTATCTATGGCACTGGCCAATTCTTATTCTCCCCAGCGTTGCACTCGCGCACTCGCTCAACGTGTATGAGCGAATTGCGGCAATTGCGGCTTCAATCCTCTTGGCTTCTCTGACGACTCGTTGGATTGAAGCCCCGATGCGCCGCGGGCAGGTACTAGGTCTTATTCCTCGTCGCAATGCATGGACCGCGGCCACTGCGGTAGCGATGATTGTCGTGGCGAGCGTCGCGGTTCACGCAGATACCGCGGTTACGGGCGTAAAGACAAAGAGCACGTTATCCAAGGATCAAAAGGCGGCGGAGCTCAGTACATTATTGAAGTCGGCCTTACCAGCGACCGCGACTCCAACATCATCGCCCAGCGCCACGCCTAGCGCCGTGCCCAGCGCGACGCCTCCGACACCGACGTACCAACCTAATTTGCCCGCGGATTACGCGGCGACAGTGACTTCTGGCGTGCGCGCGGCGACGCAAGATTTCCCGGTGCCCGCCGATTTAGATCCATCAATTCAAAGCGCGTCGAACGACAAAGCAATTACTTACAAGGACGGTTGCCACACCGAACTCAACGAGCCCGCATCGACAAAACCGTGTGTATATGGCGATCCGAATGGAAATCAAACGGTGGTTCTTTTTGGTGATAGCCATGCGTTGAATTGGTTCCCTGCATATAACGCGGTCGCAAAACTCAAGCACTGGCGGTTACTCAGTCTGACGATGTCGGCCTGCACGCCCGCCGATATTCCTGCCTACAACCCGGCAACCAAGGCGTTGATGGCTAATTGCCCGATTTGGCGAGCCGCGACGATAAAACGAATTAACGCAGAGAATCCGTATCTCGTTCTGATCGCAAGTTCGCGCAGTTGGGCGACAACAGATGCGAATGGCGCTGTGCTTGCCGGTGATGCTCGCACCGCGGTCTTTGATGCGGGGATGAAGCGAACGATCGAGGCAATTAAATTAAACGCACTTCATGTTGTGTATTTGGAAGATACGCCAGCTCAAAGCCAGGACCCAACGCTCTGTCTTTCACAACATCCAAAAAGTACGCTGGCGTGCGCGACTCCGGCATCGCAAGCAATAAATGCAGCATGGCAAGCAGAGGAACACGCGATTGCCAGTTATGAAGGAATTGGCATTATGGATCCGAGCTATTGGGTATGCCCAACCGATCCATGCCCAGTGGTCATCGGTAATCTCGAGATTTTTCAGGACAACTCGCATTTAACCGCCACGTATTCCGAGGCGATGGCGCCCATCATGGCGAGCGCTCTGGCTAGAGCAATTTCCTAGCTACCCCCGCGTTGAGGTAATCTACGCAGGCTGCTTCACAGATAGCCCTGGCGGGTTGCCCGAGCGGCCAATGGGAGGGGACTGTAAATCCCCCGGCTCTGCCTTCGAAGGTTCAAATCCTTCACCCGCCACCAGATAGACCTCATGAGAATGAGCGTAAGTTCCGT
>Ga0214171_1000047_pt1 | contig 44397 bp, 60 predicted proteins | sample TroBogEpilimnion_40_FD_153009 | JGI IMG/M metagenome (GOLD analysis project Ga0214171, IMG submission 153009) | Freshwater microbial communities from Trout Bog Lake, WI - 02JUL2007 epilimnion | ecosystem: Environmental > Aquatic > Freshwater > Lake > Epilimnion/Euphotic zone | place: Trout Bog... | reverse complement strand
GGCAAGGTTGGAAACGGAACTACTGCTTGGAACTCTTTGTCCTATGTTCTTGGTTCATTCCCAGCATCCCAGCTCTCTGGAACTTCTTTAGCCTCTAACGTTGTATCTTCTTCTCTGACCTCTGTAGGAACCCTTACCTCCTTGGCTGTTACAGGTAACGTGGTTTACCACCTACCAACAAATGCTCAGGGTGGCGGAACATATACTCTTCAAGCGTCAGATGACGGAGGCATTATTGAAATGTCTAACTCATCTGGAAACACGTTAACTGTTCCCGCAAACGCATCTGTTCCTTTTGCAATTGGAACACAAATCCAGATTCTTCAAACGGGTCAATCGCAAATTGTTGTTTCCGCCGCCTCTGGCGTAACCATTAACGCTAACCCCGGCCTTAAAACCCGTGGTCAGTGGTCCTTTGCAACCTTGTTAAAGCGTGCCACAGATACTTGGGTACTCGTCGGCGACATTACTGCGTAGGAGGTTTAAATGCCGATTCCAGCAGCAGCTTCTGCAAGCGGTGAGCACGGTGCCGTAGTTCAAATTGGAACACAGACACTAACCTCAGCGACTATTCAAATCGCCTTTAATAACATTCCTCAAATCTATCAAGACCTTCTGGTGGTTTGTTCTTTAACAAAAGTGGGCGGTGCTTACGACCCATGGTGCTCTTTTAATGGTGATTTTACAGCCAACACAGTGGGTAGAACACAATGGTATGGGCTTGGCGGGTCTACCTCCTACGAGCGTAGAACAAATGACAGCACTATTTATATGCCTATGGGTTTGGCAACACCTACGCTTAACTCCTATTGTCATGTAACATTGCACATTCCTAACTACACATCTAGTTATAAAAAGACCGTTCTTATGGAAATAGCAAGCGAACAAAACTATCTTGGTTGGACATCTTTAGCTATTGCCTCAAAAACAATAGGTGCGGTCAACTCTGTAACTATACACGGCAATGATGCGAACTTTGCTGTAGGGTCAACAGCAACTGTCTACGGCGTAAGGAGCGTAAACCAATGAGTATGTTTCCTATAGCAAGTCAGACGGTATCTGGCTCATCTACCAATGCTATTACCTTTAGCAACATACCCCAAAACTTTACTCACATTCAAATACGTGCGTTTTGGAACAATACGGCGTCAGTATCTGGAGATTACCAATTAGCTATGGCTTTTAATGGGGACGGGTATCCAGGTACAAATTACTCTTGGCACATTATGAACTCATACGGTACGGCTCTTGGGGCTTACGGAGCAACTGGTCAGTGGAACTGTTACTTAGGTAATCTTGGTGGTGTATCTGGTTCTGGCTCAGCTAACTACGTTACCCCCACCTCTACAGCTACAACTTTTGCGTTTTCGTTGTCAGATATATTTGATTACTCAAACCCAAACAAAAATAAAACAGTAAAGACTTTATCTGGCGTTGACTATAACGGTGGCGGAAACATAATGCTCTCGAGTTCTGCTAAGGAAACTTCAACCTCTGCAATTACCTCAATTATTTTCCAGACGGCTGGAAGTGGTGGAAACTTCCTTGCGGGAAGTCGCATTGATTTATACGGATTGACGGTGGCTTAGCATGTCAGTATTTATGCAACCCATAGCCTATCAACAGGTGGGCGCTACACCAGTAAGTTCTATTACCTTTTCTAATATCCCACAAGGTTATCAAGACCTTCATATTGTTATGAGCATGCGTTCATCTAATGCCGCATTTGATGATGGAGTAAACGTACGTTTTAACGGTGATGGTGGTTATAACTACAATTCACAAGTTACTTATGGAGCCCCTAACGGAAATACTGGGGCTTTTAGAGGTATTAACTCTTACTATACAAGAATTGGTTACTGTGATGGAAACACAGCCACAGCTAATACGTTTGGAACTGCTCAAGCAACAGTATCTAACTACTCCGGTGGCGCTTGGAAACAAGTAAAAAGCACTGGAAATGATGAGAATTCTTATGCCGCTGGAACCTATCCTTTAATTCAAGCGGGTCTATGGAAGTCAACGGCTCCAATTACCTCACTATCTTTTTATACAGATAGCGGAGCTACTTTCCTTCAATACTCTAGTATCACGATTTATGGTGTTTCTGCTCAGTACTCAACCTCTGCACCTACAGCCCCTACTATTGGAACACCTGTAGACCAATCTGGTTTTGTATCCGTTAACTTTACCCCAGCACCTAATGACCAAGCAACTGTGTATGCGGTTACTACAAACCCAGTCACAAGCACAACCTATGGAAATCAAAGCCCTATCGTTGCCCCCGCTACTCTAGGAACATCTACAACCTATCAGATTTCAGCAATTAACAACAACGGAACCACACTATCTGGCTCATCATCCGCTATAACAACAAACAACAATTATGTAGCTATAGCCACAGCTGTTGTAGGTGCTGGAGGACTTGGTACTATTAACTTCACTAATATTCCGCAAAATTACACACATCTTCAAATTAGAGCGACTATCAGGTCTAGTGTTACGAGTTCAACTGACCAAAGCATTATGTTTAACTTTAATGGGGATACCAGCACTTCATACAATGTTCACCGTATCTATGGTTCTGGTAATGCTAGCCAAAGTTTTATTGGTTTAACTGGAATGTTTCAGGTAGGCGTACCTACTGCTATAGAGTTAGCGAACGTATATAACTATAGTATTACTGATATTCATGATTATACAAGTGGTTATAAAGGAAAAACTATAACCTCGCTTGGAGGTTATAGCAATAACACTGGGGGAGAAATTATGTTCTCTAGCGGTTATTGGTCAGGAACATCCCCTGTAACTTCTATTGGTTTAGGTACTGCTAATACCTTTGTTCAGTACTCTCAAGTAGCACTCTACGGAATTGCATAGGAGGAATAATGGCATTTCAATCAACCTATACGCCGTTAGCTACGTATACAGTACCTAGCGCTGTATCTAACGTAACTTTTACCTCTATATCTCAAGACTATACAGACCTAGAGGTAGTTATAACTGGTTCATTTACAACACTTGATGCTATTAACATTAGAGTTGGTAGCACGGTTTTAGATACTGGTTCTAACTATGCCGCTGTATATGCTTACGGAACCAATACCACATTTTCTGCTGGAAACTTTCAAGTAAACCAAACTTCAGGAAATGCCGGAGTCTTGGGTACAAACATTAGTACAGCCCGTATTTATTTTGGCGCTTATTCCAATACTAACTTTTATAAAACTATGATTAATAAATGTGGGGATGGAGCTACTCAAGTAAAAATGGGAAGTACTTTGTGGAGAAGTAACGCAGCCATCAATACTATTCAGTTCTTCTCACCTAGTAGCTACAACTTTACAACAGGTACTACGTTTACTATCTATGGAATAGCGAGCGCATAATGGCGAATACATATGTAAAACTAGGTTCCTATACTGCACCTTTTGGCGGGGGTAACAACATATCTTTTAACAATATACCTCAAACATACACTGATTTAGAGGTTCATATTTCTGCTAGGGGGGCTTCGGCAAATACTTATGACTCAATAGGTATATATTTTAATGGGCTTCAAAGTTCACAGACTCAGCAATCTTTTACAGGGAATGGTACTTCTATGTCTGCGGGCACTAGTACATATAGAGCTATTGCTACTATAACTGCTGCTAACTCTACTGGGGCTGCTTTTTCAAATGTTGTAATTAATATACATAATTATGCTGGAAGTACAAACAAAAGTTTATTTATCATGTCTGCTCAAGAGCAGACCTCAACCTCTTCTAATAATATATTAGCTACTATGCTTTGGTCAAATACAGCTGCTATAACTTCTCTAACCTTTGATACAGCTACTACTGGCCAAAACTATGCACAGTATTCAACCTTTACCTTGTACGCAATTAAGAACCAATAACCTAAGGAGAAACAAATGGCGGATACAGCCACAACACCACAAATTGTGGAAGTAGATTGCTCAACAGGAGCTGCTACACAAAGAGATATGACAGCGGATGAACTAGCGGCTCAGGCTAAAGCTAAAGCTGATTATGAAGCAGCCCAAGCAGCTCAACAAGCAGCAGCAGACGCTAAGGCTGCTGCCAAGGCATCTGCTGCCGATAAACTAGCCAAGCTAGGCCTAACAGCAGACGAAATCGCCGCGCTACAGGGGTAGTCACACCCCTATAGTTGTGGCATAATAAGGCGGAACACTAGACGGTAAACGGGGTAGTAGATGAGTTTCTTTAACATCTTTGGTATTGAGGCGTCGGCTCGCTTGACTAAGCCGAACGCTCCTACTATCGGTACCGCAACAGATGTGGGAACCAACCGCCCTTATAACAATGGCGTGGCTACCGTTACCTTCACCCCCGCTACTACTGGTAAAAAGGCTACCTCTTATACCGTCACCTCTAGCCCAGGCGGTTACTCAGGTCTGGGCTCTTCTTCACCTATCACCGTTGCCGGCCTTCAGTCAGGTGTTGCCTACACATTCACAGTGACCGCCACCAATGGTGCGGGAACCTCGTCACCTTCTGCTGCAAGTAACTCTATTACAGCAACCACTGTCCCCTCTGCTCCTACTATTGGCTCAGACTCAGCGGGAGACACCACAGCCTCAGTTAACTTTACGGCTCCTGCATACGCAGGCCCTGGAACTCTTAACTACACAGTGACCGCAAATCCGGGCGGGGCAACGGGTACAGGTTCGGTTAGCCCTATTACAGTTACCGGCCTTACAGATGGAACGTCCTACACATTTACCGTAACCGCTACTAACCCTAACGGAACGTCGCAACCAAGCGGACCGTCGTCTGCGGTTACCCCGACTTACTACAACCCTTATTACAATCCTTACTACAACCCTTACAACAACCCACCCCCATACAACAACACGTATAACAACCCTCCTCCTTACAACAATACGTACAGCAACCCACCGACATACAACAACGTCTACACCAATCCTCCTCCTTACAACAATACTTATTACAACCCTACCTATGGTGGATGCTGGGCTATCGGCTCCAAAGTCACCTTGGCAGATGGCGTTACTGCAATGCCTATCGAGCAGATTCCTATTGGTACAGAAGTTCTTACGGCCAACATTCCAACGTATCCAAACGGAAACGACAGCAGTAAGTGGTATCCAGCAAGCGTTTGGTCAATCAACACTCTTGAGGGAATGACTAAGCAAACCACTAAAGTTACTGAAAACGATGTTGTTACTGAGCCGTACTACTACGTTGTAAATGGTCAATACCAACTTACATGGGAACACTGGATGTTCATCCAGCGAGACGGTATTTGGCAGTTCCAGCAAATGGCAAACGTCGTTGTTGGAGATAACCTTGTAGACATTAACGATGCGGTAATTCCTATTACCACCATACAGGTAGTTCAAGAGTCTATAAAGGTAGCCCGCTTTACTGTCCAACCTAACGATATGTTCTACTGCGAAGGTATTTTGAACCACAACTACCGACCACCTACTAAGTCTTAAAATATATAAAGGAGCACAATATGATTATTCAAATCATCGGACTACCCGGAAGCGGAAAGACAACGCTAGCTAAAGCCTTATCAAGCCGCATCAATGCTGTGCATTTGAACGCTGACTACGTCCGCTCCACTATCAACTCAGACCTAGGATTTTCCCCAGAAGACCGAGCAGAGCACTCCCGCCGTTTGGGAGAGATGGCTCGCATGCTCTCTGGTCAAGGATTAGATGTAGTAGTTGACTTTGTCTGCCCAACACAAACAACGCGTGAGGCATTCGGTAAACCGGACCTTTGTATATGGATGGACACCATCCAAGAGGGTAGGTTTGAAGACACCAATAAACTGTGGGAAGAGCCTAAGGACTTTAACCATAGATTTAAGAGTTATGACAGCGAGGCACAAACAGACCTCATCATTGCTGTAAATGGCTTGCATGATTGGAAAGCACCGACCACTCTCATGCTTGGACGCTACCAACCTTGGCATGAAGGGCACCATGCGCTGTATAACGAGGCTAAGGTTCGCACTGAACAGGTCATGCTAGGTGTAAGAGATACTCAGGGCACTAGCCCTAAAGACCCGCTTTCCTTTGAAGAGGTTAAGGGCTACATCTCAAAAGACCCCCACATGAATCGCGCAATGGTTGTTAAAATGCCGAACATTACCAACATCGTGTACGGTAGAGATGTTGGCTATAAGATTGAACAGATAAAGCTAGGAGACGACATTGAAGCTATCAGCGCTACTCAAAAACGCCACGAAATGGGCATTTAAAGTTTTAAAAGCAATTGGCGGGTACTGTTGGAAAAGCGGAGAAGCAATAGGAGATGCAGAAGAAAGGTTCTGGTCAACACAGATGGACATTAAGCCTATCTTCTGGGCATCTCACGCTAGGTCTTTGGCTAAATCCGTTAGCTGGAGATTCTTTGGAACGTTAATCTCATGGATAGTTATTTTTGAGCTAACTCATAAAGGTAAGCTCGCCTTCATAGCCTCAGGTATTGAGCTAGTGGTGAAGATTGCCCTCTACTATTACCACGAACGGGTATGGAACAAAATTAAGTGGGGGAGAGATGAAGTATAAGTCTTTCTACCACCTTCATAACCCGAAGACGGGCGGTAGGTTCTTAATGAACAACGTCCTAACCTTTCTCTATCCTGTTATGCACATGCAGAGGATTAAGGTAATTAACGAAGTTCCTCTAGGTAATGAAACAACCCACAGCGGTTGGCATAGGGATATTGACGACGATACATACGTGCTATCGACATTTAGAGAACCGTTTAGTCATGTACTTAGCCTGTACTTTTATATGTGTGTTGCCCAAAAAGAACCTCAATACTTTCCGGACAGACTAAAGTATATTGAGTCTGAGTTGGACAAAGAGAAGTTTTTAAATAAGCTTTTTGTCTCTCCGTACTATGGGTATATCCTTAGCAACCATCAAATTAAAAACTTTTTGTATAACCACGGGGTTATCAACGGTAAGTTTGACCCTTACCTAGACCCGGAACTTCGCATTGAAGATGTTCTTGAGAAGGCAAAAAGAGTCAATTTTATGATGAGGATGGATGAACTTCCACAAAACCCTTTACTCATTGCTGAAAAAATAATCAATGATATGGAATTGGACATCACGATAGAAGAAGTTGCTGAGAAGTATAGGATTAGAAAACCCTACCTAGACCAAGTAAACCCCCTCACAATAACCCCGCAGACTCAGCAGTTTGCCAACGATTTCACCCTAGAGGAACGCAACATGTTGTGGACTCGCATTCGGGGAGACTACCATATATACTCCATGGACAGTTTGTACCACAAGTTTAACGAGGAGAACAAATGATAATCCCAATTAATAACTTCTTAGATAAGAATAGTTTTTTGTGGTTGACAGACTACGCGAGAAATACCGATAGGTGGGAGCCCGCAAACACCCCTCTGTGGAACAATCGTTGTATCAACCTCAGCAACATTGAAGTCCCTGAGGTAATTGGTGCTTTGGAAAACTTGTACGCGGGAATTAAAGATAAAATTGTCCAAAACCTTAAACCTACTGGACCTATCTACCCAGAACTGTTGCAAATTGTAAGAAGTCCAGTTGCTGACACCAACCCACCACACTCAGACTCCACTGGAAATGACGGAGAAGATAACGGAACAGGGTTCCGCGTCTTTTCAAGTATCCTTTATCTGAACAGAGAATTCTCCGGCGGGGAGTTGTACTTTCCTAATCAAAAGACCACCATTACCCCAGAGCCAAACCTATTAGTCATCTTTCCAGCTACTTTTGAATACATGCACGGGGTTCAGGCCATCACAGACGGAATGCGTTATACCGTAACGTCTTTTTGGACGTACGAACAAGAAAGAGACACGACAGTAGGTATCTTCAATGTCTAAGGAAGATATCATCCTCATCAATAACTTTATTACTCAGGAAGAGAACGACGCCCTTCTAGAGTACGAAAAGTATCTTACAGAAAATGAACTGTGGGAAACCTCAGACCTAAAGGGTGACCCTTATCAGCAATGGACTAAGCGTTTTGTTGGTGTGCAGAACTTGGTGCTAGAGGAACGCGGTTTTAACAAGCCTTGGGATTTAGAGATTAAAGAGCTCGCAATTAAGATTCGTAAGAGAGTCAGAGCAGCCATTGAAGAAGCCTACGGAGTTGAAGGCCGTATTTGGGCAGACTCCTTAAACCTTATTCGTTGGACTGAGGGCGTAGAGCAAACCCCGCACTCCGACTATGAAAACCTTAATGGGGAACCTCATATCTATAACTGGAGAGATATTGGGGTTGTTATCTACCTTAATAACGACTTCAAAGGCGGACAGATTGCTTTCCCTCAGCACAGGTATGCGGTAACTGTCGAGCCTCGTCTTCTAGCGTTCTTCCCCGGAGATGTTAACCACGTGCACGGCGTAACCATGATTGAAGAGGGTGTACGCTACACATTGAACATGTTCTATACATTTACTGAGGCGCACAAAGACCAATTGGAGCAATAAATTGTTTAAAAAGCACTCTACCGAGAACGTCTTAAAGTTTTATACCTTAGATGAAAAGTCTGAGAACCTAACTAACCCCCCTGTTCCAGCGTCTTCTGAGATACCCTCTGAATGGAAAGATACTCATCGATTTATTATTAAAGATGCCACAGTTAAGGTGGATAAAGACAAAGTCAATCTAGGGTTAAAGCATTGCATGCCTTACTACGATGCTATGACCTCTGGTTACATTCAGCCTACCCACGGGGATATTCTTGTAGAGATATTTAATGGGAAGCCTGTGTTGACCTTTCGCTCAGAGTTGCCGGTTGTGCACAAGCTACCTAATGAACAGATTAAAGCACCTCAGGGTCACTATGAGGAGCACTGGTCTTTTAACATGTGGTGGGGTCTAAAGACTCCTAAGGGGTATTCATGCCTTATCACCCAGCCGCTAAACAGAAATCTTCCTTTTACTATTAGTTCTGGGATTATGGACACTGATAATCACACAGCCCCCGGCAACATCAGTTTTCACATTAAAAAGGGATTTGAAGGGGTAATCCCAGCAGGCACACCAATGTTCCACATCTTTCCATTTAAGCGAGAAGCATGGCGTGGAGAAGTAGACCACTCCCTTCGTTTAGAAGGACACTACATGTCCCGCAGAAAACTAAACTATCTGTACGGGTACTACAAGAAAAACGCTTGGGTTAGAAAGGAATACCGCTGATGCACGACCCTAATGTACGACATTGGAAGTTGATGGACGTCATTGCTGTGCAGAACGTTCCTAACGCTAAGCACCTACTTGCTAGAGTGCAGACTATTTACACCTCTGCTCAGAAGTACGAGACCACAATCCAAGATTGCGATAAGACAGGGAATCCTGGAAACTGGGATTTTTATTCGTATTTCATCACACGGGACTTCAAGGAAGCTGAGGAACACCACAAGGCGCTTGTAGAAGTGCTTTCAGATTACGACAAAAGCCATCCGCTTGGGAAAAATTACGATTCTGTTAAAGAATTAATGGTTGACTTACGCGGAAACGAGCATATTAAACCGTACTTTTTAGATTAAAAACCCGTACCCTTGGAGTATGACTCGCTCGTTCAACCAAGGTGGCCGCTTTACCAGCGGGTTTGAACAGTCATCCATTTTCTCTGGGATTGACGCTGACCTCAAGAATCAAGTAGGAACGGCTGCCGAATGGTGGCTGTTTGACTCTGCCCTAACAGATGTCGACCCTATCTACGATGTGGGCGATAACATAACCAGCGGAACAAATGGCAAGATTTGGACAGGTCCTTTTCCTATCCCTGTCATTAGGGCAGTGATTGAGCAAGGCGCGACTGGACAATCCCAACAGGGTTTCTATAACGCGGATAAGCTTCACCTGACGCTCAATGCGCTAGACATCGAGAAGATTGCCCCCGGCACAATGGAAAACCCTGACTTCCAAGACCGCAGCCGTGTCGTATGGAAGGGCGAGGTGTTCCGCCCCTACCAGTCCCAGCAACGCGGTATTATTAACGAGACCTTTACGCTTCTTGCCGTCGACCTAGTACAGGTAATGCCGGAAGAAATGCAGAACGACCCACAGTTCCAGCAGTACGCCAACTAAGGAGAACCATGGCACTCACCCACGCAATTGTTGCGCTGAACAGCTCAACAGCGGTACAACTCAATACAGACGCGATTCTGACAAACTCAGTTACGGGTGAGCAGTATCCAACATGGTCATACGGAACCATCTCGGTTCAAAACGTTGACCCCTCAGCCACTGTCTATCTCGGAGCCTCAACAGTGTCTTCTACTTCTTATGGAATTAAGTTGACGGCGGGCTCCTCTATAACACTAGACAGCCTCAGCCAAAGCGAAGCGCTTTACGCTATCTCAACAGGTTCTTCAAACGTGGCTGTTTTGATGGTGACAACAGCATGAGTATTAAAGTAAACAACATCAGTAACAACGCCCCAGCCGTTCTTTACTACGGGGCTTTTTACGACACTACCACCCAGACCACTGGCGGCACTTCTACTGCTAACCTTATTACGTTTAACACTACAGATGTAGCTAAGGGAATTTCTGGAGGCACCAGCGCCCTAAATGGCAAGATTACGTTTGCCAATGCCGGTACTTATGCAATCAACCTAGACGCTCAGATGTTCCTCAACGGTGGCGGCGGAGGTACTAACTTTACCTTTTGGTATGCGGTCAACGGAACAAATGCAACCGCTTCTTCCTTTACATACAGCCTTGCCGTCTCTGGCGCTCAAAACCTTGCTAGCTTAGAAGATATCTTGACGCTAAACGCGGGCGACTATATTCAGATTTACTGGTGGGCGTCTACGGCGACTTACCCACAACTATTGCATACCGCAGCGGGTACAAACCCAACACGACCTGAGACACCTAGCGTTAACCTCAGTATTTGGAATGTTGGTTAATGCCTTTTAAGTCTCGCGCTCAAGAAAAATGGATGTGGGCTACCCATCCTCAGATGGCACGTCAATGGCAAAAAGAAACCCCAAAAGGTAAACTACCTGAGAAGGTTAAGAAGGAGAAGAAGTATGACAAAGGCTAAACTAGGCTCAGGCTCACGCTTCAAGAAGGTCGAAGCAGAGGCTGCTAAGTCAGGAGCTAAGAACCCAGCGGCTGTTGCTGCTGCTGCTGGCATCAAGAAGTACGGTCAAAAGAAAATGACAAAAATGGCAGTTGCTGGCAAGAAGCCAACAATGAATCGTAAAAAGGGGATGTAAGTATGTGCATGTCATGTGGTTGCGGTAAGAAAAAGGGCGAAGCTGGCTACGGCAAGGGTAAGTCTGCCGATAAGAAGCAAGATGCCAAGGTAATGAAGGGCATGTCCCCAAAGCAAAAGGCAGCTTTTGAAAAGGCTGACAAGAAGATGGACAAGAAGAAGCCATCTGCTAAGGCTGATGCCAAGATGGACAAGGCTCTTGCTGCTAAAGTAAAGAAGTCCAAGTAATTAGATAAGACTTAGCCCCGCTTCGGCGGGGCTTTTTCTTTATACTTATAGTAGTTCCGTGCGGGACTAAAGCTCCACCCACTTGCGCTTTACCTTGCTGCTCCATAGGAGATAACCATGTCTGAAAAGATAGACAAGCCTTCTGATATTGAATTCGCCAAGGCTCTTGTCGCTCATATCCCACAGCCAAATAAGCGCATGGTAAAAGAATTTGGAGCCGCTTGGATTGCCGCAGAGGTGTGGAAACATGTCACAAAATCCAAGTAACATTTCTAAACTTGCCCAAGATATCGGGCAGTCTCTCTCTGAAGAGCTCACCGTACAACTCAGATTTTTAGGAGTTACCTCTGGCTGGCCTATGTCAGTCCTTGGAGGTATGCGGGTATCAGTAGATAATCAAGGTAGTCTCAATATCGTCTACCCAGAGTCTTTGGCTGAAGAGATTGAGAACCTTGAGTACGGAACCCTTAACACTCTTCCAAATGCCGTCATCCGCCCATTTATGTTGCGGGCTGGGGACACAATCGCCTCGACTATTGAGAGCATGGCTCTTGTCCCACTACTTGAGGATGCGGGGATTATTTCGTGACTGCAAATAACAACCCATTTATTATTGCTGAGGACTTAGCGCTTAAGACTCTGCTTTCAGGCGTCACCGTCTCAGACGACAAGCAGGCTACCCGCCCAGTTAAGACGTGGTTCGGATATCCGGACGTTGAAGTACGTGACCAAGCATTCCCATATATCACTATTGACCTGATTGACATCATGGCCGCTAGTGAGCGCCAAACCTACGGGTACTTGGTGGACAATGACTACCAAGGAACTATTGCCCCTCAAGCTGGAGTTTCGTACCAGTACCAGATTCCTGTGGCTTATGACCTTGTGTATCAGGTAACTACCTTTGCTCGTAACCCTCGACATGACCGTGCGCTCATGTACCAGCTCTACAATAAGTTTCCATCAAAGTACGGATATCTACTTGTACCAAATCAATTAGGTACTGAAACAAGTAGCCGCTCCATGTTCCTTGATGGGTTTGTTAAAAGAGATGCGGTGGAAAGTGAAACTGGAAACCGTCGTCTTTTAAGAAACGTGTTTACTGTCCGAGTAGTCAGCCAGATGACGCCACAAGTGGCTAACGCGGTTGCTTCTCAGAGGGTACAACATGTTGAAATCAACGCTACCACTTCGTACATCCCGTCTGGTCTCACATCCCTACCACCACTTGTTAATTAAGTAATCAAATAAGGAGATAGTTAATGGCAACTTATCAACACCCTGGGGTGTACGTCCAAGAGACGCTGAACCCTCTTGCACCAGTGCTTGGCGCTTCGTCAAATACTGTTGCTGCTTTCTTTGGTGCTAGCGACCGCGGACCAACAAGCCCTGTTCTTTTGACTTCATGGAGTCAATACGTTCAAGTATTTGGTGGTTGGAACACTACCCAATCTAACGCCCTTCCACTTGGCGTCTATATGTACTTCCAAAATGGCGGAAACCAAGCGCAAGTCTGTCGCGTAGCTGGTACCGGCGCAGTGGTTGCTACAAAGACCCTTCAAGATACAGAAGGAACACCTGCAAGCACACTTCGTGTATCTGCTGCAAACGCTGGTGCTTGGGGTAACAACATCAACATCAGCACCACTGCTTCTACAATTGCTGGTTACTTTAACCTCATCGTTTACTACGGTGGAACCACCGCATCTAACATTGTTGAGCAATGGTTGAACCTAAACATGACCCCAACAGACCCTCGTTATGCTTTGTCTATCATCAGCAACAACTCAAACTACATCAGCGTGTTTGACCTTGGCTCAACTGCAACTGGTGCTACCCGTAACCCAGCAGTTGTTGCTAACCAAGCCCTCAGCACAGGGGCAGACGGCTCAGCAGTTACAGGTGCAAACATCGTAACTCAGTTGGCTCAGCTTGACTCAATTCAACAATCTCTAGTCCTTAACATCCCAGGATACACAGACGCTACAACAGTAAACGGAGCAATTTCTTACGCTACTGGTTCAACTCGTCAAAACGACGTGTTTGTAGTTATTGATGGTGTAAACGATACTGTGGCTAACCAACTTACCTTGGCATCTAGCTATACAGCAACTTCTTATGCGGCTGTGTACTACCCACAAGTTGTTATCTCAGACCCAACACAAACATCAGCATCTGTTAACTCAATCCTACAGGTCGGAGCAGGCGGAGCTGTTGCGGGTATTTATGCCGCTACAGACACCTCTCGTGGAGTGTTCAAGGCTCCTGCTGGTCTTCAGACCCGCATTGCTGGAACTGTTGGCGTAGCCGCTTCTCTAACAATGGCTAACTTAGATTCTCTTAACAGTTCATCAGCCCCTGTTAATGCAATCCGCTACATCCCGGGCTCTGGTGTTGTAGTTATGGGTGCTCGTACACTTCAACCAGGATTTAGCACCCGCTACGTCCCAGTCCGTCGTACCCTCATCTATCTTGAGAAGGCTCTTCGTGACCTTACTCAATTTGCAATCTTTGAGCCAAACGATACCCGCCTTTGGGCTCGTATCAATGGGGTGGTAAGTAACTTCCTTACTTCTTTCTGGCGTCAAGGTGGTCTATCAGGTACAACACCTGGTGCTGCGTTCTTCGTTAAGTGTGACTCAGACATCAATACCCCTACTTCAATAAGTAACGGGTTCGTTAATATTCAGGTGGGCGTTGCTTTGCAAAACCCAGCTGAGTTTATCATCATCAATATCGGTCAGTTTGACGGTGGTGCCACCGTTACTGTCGCCTAAGGAAGGAAATAGATAATGGCAGCAAGTACATTAAGCACGTACCAATCATCACTAGCTACTGACCCGTTACGCTCGTTTCGGTTTACTGCAACTTTCACAGCAGCTGGTAGTGACGGAACATTTGACCCACGCATTGTAGATGCCGCTACAGGCGCATCTTCATCAACTGCTGGAACCTCAAATGGTTGGATTGGCGGATTTACCACTATCAGTGGTCTAGCCATCAATACCCAAGCAATTCAATACCGTGAGGGTGGCTTCAACACCACTGTCCACCAGATTCCTGGCATGACAACCTTCAACCCAATTACATTCAGCCGTGGCGTTATCTACGGAAGTGACCAAGCAATCACTTGGATGCGCGGTATGTTCTCAGCAGCAGCGGGAGCGGGTCTTAACACAGGAACTAAGGGTTTTCGTGTAGACATCGCTATCACTGTTAACCAGCACCCAAATACAAACGTTACAACTGACACCCCACAAATGGTGTTCAAGGTTCACAACGCTTGGATTACTGGTCTAAACTACACAGACCTAGACGCTACAAACGGGTCTATCTTGTTTGAGACAATGCAGGTTGTACACGAAGGTCTATCTGTTGCATTTACAGATTCAACAGGGGCAAACGTGTACTCAAGCTCTGGAACAACACTCCCTCTATCATCTATCTAATAAAACTATAGGAGCATAAATCGTGGCAAACATCATTACAGATGCAGAACTTGTAAACCAGTTCGCTAAGCAGGCCATGGAGGAGCCCGAGTCAGTAGTTGAGACAAAGGCTCCTCTTGGACCTGAGGTTCACCTTCCTGGTGGATTTGTAGACAAAAACGGAGAAGTCATCAAGACAGCAGAAGTCCGTGAACTAAACGGCATGGACGAAGAGATGATTGCTAAAGCCTCTACCACCGGTAAGGCTCTAGGAATCCTTCTTCAACGCGGTCTTACTCGACTAGGTTCCCGCGAAGTGACAAGGGATGACTTTGACTTACTTCTATCTGGTGACCGTGATGCAATTCTTCTTGGTATTCGAAAGGTTACCTTTGGAGAATCAGTAGATTATAAAATCCGTTGCGGTGCTTGCGGAGAAGAGCAAGTAGCCTCAGTAGACCTAAGTAAAGATATCCCTGTAAAAGAACTTGAAGACCCAATTGCTGACCGTACATGGAATGTAGAGACAGCAAAAGGTATTGCAGTAATTAGCCTTCCAACTGGCGTTACACAACGAAAGTTGTTGGAGAATGCAGACAAGACTTCCGCTGAAATCAACACACTTTTGCTATCTGGTTGCATAGTGTCTGTTAACGGTATCCCTTCTATGGGTGCTACTACAGCGCTTAACCTTGGAATGGCTGACCGTTCAAAGATTGTAGAAGAGATTATTGACAGAAACCCAGGTCCACGCCTTGGGGAGGTGTCTAAGACTTGCAAGGCATGTGGTGAAGAAATCGCTCTACCACTCAGTCTTGTCGATTTGTTTCGTGTATAGAGAAGACGATTACAAGAATTTACTTGACCAGTACGAATATCTAACAAGAAGTTTTACTGGTTGGACGTTAGAAGATATACGTTCCCTCTCATCTCGAGAGAGAATGAACTGGATAGAACGAGCTAGTAGAGGTAGGAGATAACGATGGCAGCAAAAGACTCTAAGTCGGCCTTTGGTATTAGTTCTAACTCTATTACTAATATCAAAAACGACTTGCTTGGGCTTGTTACTCTCCTTGAGAGTTCTTTGCTTCCTAAAGTTCAAGCCATTGAGAAGTCTTTCCTTAACATCTCTAACTCTATTAAAAGTGTTAATGGCGCTGGCGGTCAAGGTGGAGCCAATAAAGTAGCGGTTTCACCGCCTCCTCCATCAACACCAGCAATCGGTAATGGTGGAACCCCTTCCAACCCGTCAACTAATGACACTGGCGGTGGAGGAGGTGGGGGTGGTAACCGTATTGCATCTGTAGCGTCGGCTGCAAGTGCCGCTGCTTACGTAGGAAGTGCTATTAGCTCTATGCTTCCAGGCGTGCCAGATTCTGTTATGCAGGACTTGCTGACCGTTCGTTCAGGTTTTTACGGCTTAGGTGGTAGTTCTGGCACCCTTGGCATGCAAACTGCAAACATTAGAAACTTGCAGAACAGTATTGCTAAAAACGGTACTGCGCTTAACAGCATGGACTCTACTCAGGCAATCATTGCTGCACAAAATGCTGGACTTGGAGGGGCAAAGAACTTCAACCAAGTCATGCAAGGCGCTGCGAGCATTTCTAATCTTGAGCCGGGTATGGGACTTACTCAAGCGGTTCAAGCACAGGCAACCGCTAACAGGCCGGGTACAGTAAACATGTTGCGCATGATTGGTATCAACATGCGTACCCCAGATGGACGTGTTTTAACAACTGGTCAAATGATTGATGAAATCTGGAACTATCTCAGCAAACACAATAGCGGTGGTGGTACAAAAGCCATGACCAGAGAACAGATTCAAATGTCTTTGATGCCTGGTAACGGTATCTACAACATGTTGAGCGGTTTGTTTAATGGTGATGACGCCATGATTAAGATTGTTGGAGACGGTCTTATCCTTAAAGCTCAAACTGGCGGTCAAGCAATTGACACTATTAGTAAAAAACAAATGCAGGCTCTAGGTGTTACCTCAGCAACTGTTAACAAACTTGCTGCAAAAACCGCTGCTCAAACAGACCTTCTTACGACAACCGCGTCGTCTACAGCAGCTGGTTTTGGTGACACCCAAGGACTTCAAGCGGCTCTTATTGGATTCACTGCTTCATCTGGTGAACTTGTTAAGGCACTTGGTTTCTTTAATGGATTATTGAGTAACCCATCGGGCACTATTTCAAGTGCGCTTGGCGCTTTAGCTGCCGGTGCTTTTAAAGGTATAGCGGGACTGTTTGGTTTTGGTGGCGCTAAGAAACAAGCTATGGGTGGGCCAACCGAAGGTGCCATGCCTTATATTGTTGGCGAGAACGGTCCAGAACTCTTTGTTCCTCAAACAGATGGCGTGATTGTTCCAAACCACGTACTCAGCAATCCACACCGAGCTATGGGCGGACCTGTAAAGAGTCCAACTGATTTCTCTACTCAACTCCTTCAAAGCCTAGGCGCACCTGTTACTCAGTCATCTATTGATGCGCTTAACACATGGCAAGCCTACGAAGGCGGTGCGTGGAAGAACAGCGCCCACTACAACCCGCTTAATACATCTTTGCACATGGCTGGCTCCACTGGCATGAGTGCTCAAAACCAACTTGTACAGTCTTACGGTTCTTGGGCACAAGGCCTGCAAGCAACTGTAGATACCCTTACTGGTAGCAACGCTAAGGCTATGGGTTACACACAACTTATTGCTGATTTAAAGAGTAAAGCGTCTTCCCAAGCCCTTCTTTCAGATATCAGCAACTCGGGATGGGTTTCTGGCCACACAGGAAGAAACTCATACAAGTTTAAAGGAGTAGTTGGGTATAACCCAGGCGGGACAGGTGCTGAAGGTAAATCTGGGGTTGCTACTGGCGGGGTCGGAAGTTCTGACATTCAGTCTTTGTTAGCCCAATCAATGTCTTTGGCTGGAGGTAGCGCCAACGCACCAGCCGCAAGCACAAATAACCATTATGGAGGAGTAACCATTACTATTAATGGTGCTAACCAAAGTCCAGACCAAATTGCCGCTGCTGTTCAAAAAGCCCTTAACTCAAGCAATCTAACATCACAGGTAGGAAACTAAACATGGCAACTCCAGCTTCCGCAACTGTACTTGCTAAGTATGCGAACATGACTGCTGCGCAGTATGCAAAGTTAACCCCTGCCCAAAAAACAAAAATTATTAATTCGTACAATAACCAACAATTTCAAAAGAAAGTAAATGGCGTACTTCCTTCTTTACCTGCTTTAATTCACGGTGTGGGAACCAACTACGATAAGACTAGAGGTGGTCCTGGAGGTGGTGTAAAACCTAAGAAAGACCCAAATGTTGGAGACTTTACAACCCCATTTAATATCAAGTTTAACCTTCCACCCCATAAGTGGAGCCTTCCAGTAGACCAGTCTTTGTTGAACTCAAACTGGGGAACCTCAAACTACGCCTCACCAAAGCACAATGTGCGCCGAGGAATGCTCTGGTATTACCAAGGTCTTACCTCTAACACTGATGCTACCTCTATTAATAACCAGATTACTAACACGCAATCAGCTTCTACAACCACACCTTTTGATTCATTTTGGGGTTTTCAGTTCCTTTATAACCCTGAATCTTTAAATAACGTGTCCGGTTTTAATGCCGCTGTTACACCAGCAGTTACCGACGTATTTGCCCAAAACTCAAGCCTATTTACTGGTCTTGAAAGCTTTACAGTCAGCTTATTCATCGACCGACGCAATGATTTTGCTTGCTTTAACACATTGTCCCCAACGGTCTCTTATTCGGAAATCGCCAGCAGTTATTATGCAGGCAACCAATACCCATCAAAGCCAAGTCCTGCTGAAAAAATGGAAGACCAAATTAGAGACCTCAAAAAGCGCGGAACTATGGCGGACATTGAGTACATTTATAGGGCAATCAACGGCTCCGGCCGTGGTGGTACAAAAGGTACGTGGAAAAATGCCTTAGGACGTGAGACTGCTGATATTGGGTTCTTAACCCCTACAGCTATTGCCTTTAAATTTGGTCCAAACCCAGACAGTTTGTCGTATGTGGGTTGGGTGCAAAACATGTCTATCCAACACACTTATTTTACTGAGGACATGATTCCAATCAGTTCACAAGTAGACTTAAGCGTTCAAGTGTTCTCTACAAGCACCCTTGGAGGAGGCTCATGACCATTTATAAAGGTTCTAGGTACGAGTACTCTAAAATTGACTTCGTACAAACAGCCGCTAATGCTGATGCTAACCCTATAGTGTTTTATCAAATCTCTTCAATACCCACGTTATCGTACTTTGAACACGTGTACGTTGAAGGCGAGCGCCTAGATGAGATTGCCTACAAATACTATAAGAGTTCCTCATACTGGTGGATTATTCCTGAGTTTAATACTCAATTAACTGACTTTACTAATATCCCAAGCGGAACAGTATTGAAGATACCAAATGTTTAGTCACGTAAAAGTTACATTTCCTAACACAACAGTACAACCTACTCTTGTGTATAAGGCATCCCTTCACCAAAGTAGGTACAAGCACGAGGTGCTTAACCTTACCTTTAGAGACTGGGGTGTTGATTACAACGTTGTGGCCGCAGGTTCCCCTATTCAAGTAGAACTATCTGGCGGTCTGCACGGTTCAAGAACTTTTTATGGCTATGTTCACCACGTTTCTGTAGACAGAACCCCAGGCACCTTTACAACAGAAGTAACGGCACTTAGCGCTTCTATGGTCATGAAAAACCAGTCTCAATACATCTATAAAGGTCTATCTGCTGATGCTATTGTTCAAAAGATTGGTAAAAAGTATAAATTTGCTGTTTTTACAGTGCCTCACCCAAGAATTTATCCTCAAGTAGCCCAAGCAGGCCACACTGATTGGGAACTTCTTGTAAGACTTGCTAAACAGTCTGGGTACAGCCTTCGTACTCAAAATACGGAACTATATTTTCAACCTGTTCTGCACGAATACACAAATTACAGAGAGCAGTCAATTGTCTTTACAATGAGGCAATCAAATGACCCTAATGGAAGCACCATTTATTCTTTTACCCCTGTAATCGGTGAGTCTATGCCGTATGACAATGAGACAAAGGCTGCTATTGCTGTTGGCGGGGTAGATAAGACAACCACTAGTTCCATATCGATTACAAATCAACTTAAGAATAAGAATACAAAAATTATCTCTTCTCCAGAGTTCTTTGACCGATATGAGACCTCAGTCGTAGCTAGTAGCCCTGATGTTGCTAAGTATGAGGCTAAGGCCGCTGACGACCGCGCCTCGTTCCCGTACAGAGCTACTGTTGAAGTGCTGGGTGAGCCTACTTTGCGACCAGATATGCCTGTGTACTTTAGGGGAATCAGCGATGTTTACGACGGGTACTGGACTATCTTGGCTACCGAGCATAAAGTTTATGAAAAAGAAAGAAACGTGCAGGTCTACACCACGGTTCTTCATGTGGGAACAGACTCCCTAGGTCAAGCAGGCACTTGGACGGACAATAAGACAGTAATTGAACCTAACACAACGCCAAGAAGAACCATTATTCCTGGTGTTAAGCAAACAGTTATTGTCCCAAAGACAACACTACTTAAAGCAACACCTATTTACAGCCCTCAGGCAAAAACAGCTTTTGGAACTGTAAACAATAGAAGTAGTAACCTGCCTCCATCTCCAGTATGGGTTACAACAACCGCTACACTAGACCCAATCAACCTTACTGCTGGAAGCACGTTGCCAAACGTGTCTAGGGGATAGTAATGAACAACTCATATGACAAGCGGTTCTATGGCATTTATGAAGGCGTCTGCACCAATAATGCTGACCCTGACAAAAAATCAAAAATTAAGTTACAGATTCCTCAAATTTTGGGAACAAGCGAAACGGATTGGGCAAAGCCTTGCCTGCCCGTAACAGATAACTCCACCCACACCAATCATACGGATACTTACACAACAAGTTCTGTAAATGATGGGGGTACGGGCTCTTCGTCCCACTCCCACACAGTTACTTTAAACGCGGCTCATAGTGCTCATAACTTGGTTCCTAAACTAGGTCAAAAAGTGTGGGTTATGTTCATCGCGGGAGACCCAAATTACCCAGTATGGATTGGAGTTGAGTTATGACAACCAGTAGCGTTATTTCTCTACCGTTTTCTTTTGATTCAAACGGTGCTGTTGCCTACACAACGGATAGCAAAAAGATATGGCAGGACAGGATTGTTCTTGTTGTCATGACACTTTTTAAAGAGCGGGTGATGAGACCCACTTTCGGAAGCGGTGCTAGACAAGCCTCTCTTGAGCATTTCAATACAGCATTGACAATGATACAAACCGAGATTCATGCAGCATTTTCTAAGTGGTTACCGGAATTATCCCTGCTTGATGTAAACGGAACATTGGACACATCAAATGTTTTAAATATTGTCGTTACATACAGATACGGGCAGCAGAATTCTGATACAGTAACTCTTCAGACTGCCCTTCTAAGTTCAGCAGGAGACGTCATCTCGGAGGTTTCAAATGTCAACTAACTCGGCAAGTTCGGTCAACTACGTACCGGCTATTGACTACACCTCTAAGGATTATGCTGCAATTTTGCAGGATATGGTTACCCTTATTCCCACATTCTCTCCACAGTGGACTAACCGTAACCCATCTGATTTTGGAATGACCTTGCTTGAGTTGTTTGCCTACATGGGGGACATTCTCAATTACTACATTGATAGGTCAGCAAACGAAGCCCTTATCACCACCGCTACCCAGCGCCAGAGCGTCCTAGATATCGCTTCCATTCTTGGCTACTCACCTACCCCAGCAACAGCGTCTACTGTAACCCTGACTTTTCAAAACTCTTCTTCATCACCAATCGCCGTGCCTGCTGGAAGTCAAGTAGCTACATCCCTTGTGGCAAATGCTACGACCAGCCAGATTATCTTTGAAACTAACTCTTCAATTACCGTACCCGCAGCCTCAGGCTCTACAAACGGTACACAATCCGTTTTGGCTACACAAGGAACTACTGTTTATAACGAAGTTCTTGGTGTTTCTAACGGAACCCCAAATCAAACTTATCAGTTGGCAAATGCTAACGTTATTTTTGGAAGTACAAAAGTTGTCATTAACGGAGTTACCTATCAATACGTTGAGTACCTTGTTGATTCCAGCGGTTATGCACCTGTATACACTACCGCAACAGATGAAAACAACATTACGTACATCGTGTTTGGAGATGGCGTAAGCGGCCGTATCCCACCAACTGGGGTGTCTATATACGCAACTTACCGTATTGGCGGGGGTTCTGTAGGAAACGTGGCTACCGGTCTTATCCAGTACATCATAGAAATTTATGGCTCATCAACAATCCCAGTAGGTTTGACAGTAAGTAACCAAGACATCTCTGTAACTGGCGACGGTGCGGCTACTGGCGGTTCTGATGCTGAGTCTACTGACTCTATTAGAACAAATGCTCCGCTTTCAATCCGAGCCATTAATAGAGCGGTTTCTATTAACGATTATGCTTATCTTGCCGTACAGGTGAAAGGAGTAGCAGCGGCGATTGCCAATGCTGACGTGTTTACTTCTGTAACTTTGTACCTTCTTCCTTCTGGTGACGCCGGAGTGCTTTCAGACAACTTTACTCTGAGTACTGTGTTTAACAACCTCACCACAAGCGTACAGAACTACTTAACAAATAAATCACCAGCAAACACCACAATCACCTTCCAACCACCTCACTGGGTTGGTGTTAACATTATTTTGGCTATTACAGTTGACCCGCAGTACAATCAAACAAACGTAACAACTAACGTAAAAGCTGCAATCAACAACTTGTTTTATGTAGATAACGTCTATTTTAACCAAACTGTTACCCCAGCGGATTTGTATAAAGCCGTTAATGATGTCGATGGCGTTGCATACCAAAACTTGTTAAAGTTTGTACGCGCTGACCAAGACCAAACCTACTCTGTAGTTGCTAAGTCTCAATCATCCGGAAACGTAGCGACCCTATACACAGGTCTAACGGCAACTGTTACGGCTGCGTCGGCTTCTGGCGGAACAATTACCTACACCGCCAATAACTCTTTTGTTTCTGGTCAAACAGTAACGATAACTGGACTATCCACGTCTGCATTTAACTTAACAAACGCCACTATTGCTAGCGCCAGTTCTACGCAGTTTACGGTCACAAGTGCGGCAACAGGAACAGGAGTGACTGGGGCAAGTGCTACAGCATTGGTTGGTTCGGCTAATACATTTACTGTTGGACAAACAGTATCCGTATCGAGCGTAGATACCACTTTTAATGGTACCTTCGTAGTAACGGCGGCAACGACCTACTCATTCTCTTATGCGCTAGTGGCCGCCACTGTTGCTCAAACAAGCATTAGCTCAGGAGCAGTGACTGCACTTACTGTAGGTAATATCGTGTGTGCAATTAACGAACTGCCTATGATTTCCTACTCAACAACCTTTACCTTAGGAAGTTTGACAATCAATCCTACCGGAGGTGTTACTAGCTAATGTCACGGTACGGAATTGATTACTACGGTCTTGCGTACTACGGCAGTGCTAACCCTGTTCAGTACGATGCTAACCCATTTACCGCGATTCCTTATGGTTATGGGAAGATACTACTAAACTGGACTGACCCTTCAGGTAGTTGGTCTCAATTAATTGTTGTCAGAAACGCTTACGGGTACCCGATTGACCCTTGGGATGGAACAACCATCCTTACTGTAAACAATGGTCTTGACCCAGTTACTTTTGTTGATAATTATCAAATTAACACTGGAAGATTTTATTACTATTCTATTTTTGTATTTAGTACCATAAGTTACACGTGGTTTACAGCGGCAACTGCCGCTTCTCTTGCTGTAACCAACTACGGCAACACCGATAAGTTGTATAACTACCTTCCAGAAATTTATAAAATGACTACCCCATATGTTGCTACGGCGGATATGGATAACCAAGCTTTGTACGGATTCTTAGCCAATTTTGGATTTCAATTAGATACTGTTCAGACCTACACGGATTTGCTAACCCACCGATATAACGTGGAACTTATTAGCGCAGATTTGCTTCCTACAATGATGAACCAGTTTGGCTTAACATTTGAACCGTCGCTTGGATTACAGCAAAACCGCATTTTACTTAGGGATGCTGTCGCACTGGCTCAGCAAAAAGGAACATTGGAAGGCCTTGTTGGTTTTATTAAAGATTTCTCGGGCTGTACTGTCCCTCAACCAATCCCAAACCCTACATTTACTTTGACAAACAACGGACAATACACGGTTACCGCTTCTTCTCAAAGCGCTGCCCCAAACCCTAGCGTTGCAGGAATTGTCATTGGTCATAACTTAATGCTTAGTGCTCTCGACTCTTCTTTTGAGAAGATAGGTGGAAGACAAAACACAGGACACTGGAACAGTGCAGACGGAACAGCGGATTTTGACTTCTTAACATCATTTAATGTTAAAACCGCTCAACTTACGTCAAACGTTGCAACCCTTACCCTTACAGAATCCCCATTAACCTACAGCATCACATCTGCTGTTCTATATGCAAACGTTGCGACCTTTACTACTTCTTTTACCCATAACATGTTAGTTGGAGACAACGTAACAATCTCTAACTTAAGTTCTCCTTACAATGGTAACCAAACTATCACCGCGGTTACATCTAATACCTTTTCCGTGCCTATTACTTACACCAACGTACCGATAGCCACAGGTCTTTCTGGAACAGTTCAAGACTATGTTCATATGTGGGACGTGGGGAACTTTATAACTGTAAGCGGTCTTCCAAGCCCTCTGTTTAACTCAGCAACCCCTGTTCAAATCACAGCGGTAACAGCTAACTCAATTAGCTACGCTTTAACAGGAACAAATACGGGTGTTTTATCTGGGTACAACAACGCTAGTTTTGCATACGGAATTGTAACCCCGTACCCAACCCCTTGGGTAGAGCCAACAGCACCAACGTTGTTTCCCAACCTAGCAGCTGGAATTATGGCTGTGTACAACACATCAACAACTGCGCAAAACATCGATGCGTATTGTGGGGACTCTAACCCAGTAACTATGGGAATCCCTGTTACTGCCGGAACAACCTATACCTTTAGTTTTTACGCGGCCAAAGACTACGGCGGAACTGCTAGAAACGTACAGGCTTCTATCAAGTGGTACAACCGCCTTGGTGTTTACATTTCAACTAGCACGGGAACAGCGGTATCAGACAATACAGCGGTGTTTGCCTCTGGGTATCGTCCGTATATCTCTGCTGTCGCACCGGCAAACGCTTACTATGCTACTTCTGGAGTTATCGTTCAATCTATTGGAGGCTCTGCAACTAAAGAGCACCATTATGTAGACGCTTGCCAGTTTGAAGCGGCTTCCTCTCCTACATCATTTGATGAGGCACGACAGTTGCACATCACTCTTCGTGCAAATCGCATCAATGAATTAATTAACCCAAGTTTTAACTCTCCTACTACCCCTTGGACAGCTACAGGGGCAACCGTTGGAACTAATACAACAATCCCTGAGCCTAGCGGTTCGTACTCAACTGTTTACAACGTAACCGCTACTCAAATTTCTTCTAACGTGGCTACGGTTACTGTTAGCCAAGCACACACACTTCGTGTAGGAAACGTTGTTTACTTAACTGGTATTTCAGGTACTGGGGTAACTGCATCTAACTACAACGGTGCACGAACAATCACAGCCGTTACGACTACCACATTTTCTTATGCGGTTACTGCAACTAATCAGGCATTAACTACAACAACGGGAACGGCTTATTACCAAGCACAGGCTCTTTCCTTAACCGCTACTGGTACATCAGTATCTTTGAAATCTTGGGATGGCGCTACTAACTCACAGCAAATGGGTATTTACTACCCAGGCACTGACTACGCATTTAGCGTTTATGTGCGCCCACTTACCGCTAATGAAACGGTTACGGTAAAGATTAACTGGTACAACACTTCCCACACACTGATTAGTACAAGTTCTGGAAACCCGACCGTGGTTACAGCAAACGTATGGAACCAACCTTCGGTGATTGATATTGCCCCAACTACAGCAGCGTATGCAACTGTAGAACTGGACTACACAACTACCGTGGGGAACGTGGTGCTTGTTGACCAAGCGTTATTTGAGAATGCCGGTTCGGTTCTTAGTTACTTTGACGGTTTTGGCGGAAACGGGGCTACCTCAGACTTCTTCTGGGAAGGTGGGGTTACTAACGCCGCCCGTAGCCACTACTACAAGAACCGCTTTGCCATCCAGACTCGGCTATACGGAGCCACACTGACATCCCAGTTAAACCTAGGCTCCACGGCAGCGATTTACTTAGCACAGCCTCAGACGTAGTATGCTTCGGGCATGGACGTCCTACTTGTAAGCGCCTTTGCCGCATTTATCTTAGCTTTGCTCACACCACTAATTGACTTAGTAGCCCTGTTCATCGGGGCGACATCAACCAACGCTGTCTTCTCCCTGCTTTGCTCTGCTGGCGGGAACTTGTTTATCGGCTACTCCGTTAAGTCCTATATCTTGCACGTGGTTGCAGACGCCTTTCTAGGGCGCCTGCTCCTCACCGTGGCGGAACGAGTTTCGACATACCGCCCTACAGTTATCAATCCTTCAAGATAGTGATAGGGTGTCGGCATGGATAAGTACTACGTTCTTGTAATCGGCAGTGGCCGTACGAGCCGTGCCAACGTTGACGCGCTTTTAGAAGATTACTTTTACGCCAAGGGTAAGAACGGAAATCTTGTTCTTGCTTTTGATGGTCGTCCTAGCGAGGGTCAGATTTATGCAGCCCAACTAGCTAGAGACAAGGGCATAGATATTGTCGTATTTAACTCCGCCACAGATGCCCCCGGTCTTCCTGCGTGCAGCGTCGTTGAGGGGCGGGAACCGATTGACCAAGCTTTGAGCCACATCAAAGAGAACAACGGCTCCGTTTTCTTTTTATGGGACGATAACAGCAACCAGACACTTGTTACGTGTGTCCAGCAGGGAATCCCAGCCTTTGACCTTACCGAAGGTCTTAACGCCCTATCCCCCAAGGCCGTAGAGCCACAGGGAACCGTAAAGACCCCAACTCCTCAGGAACTAGAGGACTTATTCTCAGTCCCTGCTGAGCCAACCCCACATGCGGGAGAATTGTCACTTGAAGAGAAAGTCTTTGAGATTGTCAATAAGCACCTGTTAAGCGCCATAGGCGTGATTACAGAGGAGGTAACCAACCTGATTAATGCCTCTAAAACGTCCTCTAAGGGGTTTTAGAGCGTGTTTACAGAGTTGCACCTCAAAGTACTACGAGCAATGCTGGCTAGCCCCTCTAGAAGGGGTTCAAGAGCCATAGCAGGAGATGTCGGTATTGGAGTCAACAAGACCCAAGGCATCATCAACAACCTCAAAGATTTGGGGATGATTGAGAGCAAAAGAGTTCGAGACTTAGACGGGACTGTTCGTGGGGAGATATCCTTCACAGAACTTGGCTACCGTGCCGCGGCAGTAGACAAAGCAACTATAGATAACAGTAGTCTAATAGACAGTAGTTATCTATTAAAGTATACCGAATATATCGACGAGGTCGATAAGGAGAAAGCGCATATGACTTACTTCGAGTTCGCAGAGGACCGGGAAGAGGCCGCCCGCCGCGAGCGCGAGCGTAAGCACCGCGAGAAGCAAGAGGCTCAGGAGAAGAAAGCCGAAGAGCGTCGCATGAAGAAGCGCGACAAGAACAATCCTTCCAGCTGGACTATCACAGACACCGCGTTTGAATTTGCCGAGCAGATGCACAAACTTTGGCACGTTAAGCCTTGGCGAGTTACCACCAGCCGTTTCCGCGTAGCACTTGCTAAAGCGCAGGCTGAGTTCGGTACCAGCGGACCTATTGAAAAAGTGATGATTGACCTGTACTTTAAGCAAATCAAACACAACACCAGCATTACCGACCCCGAGCATGTCTGGAAGCGTTTTATTGCTCAGTACGGTAGTCTCATGATTGAAGCTGAACGTCAGATGGTTACACCTGATGACATTCAGCAAGCAAAAGAGAAGTCCATGAAGTCAAGAGGAAGGTTGCGCGATGTATAACGTTAAAGACGTTAAGGTTCGTCGCCGGCACTGGTTACAGGCCGCATGCTTACCGCCTGCTCGTATTGGTTGGACTTTAGAAGATTGTTCCGAAGTTGAAGACGACATCATGTTGGATGTTAAGTCTTGGATTGAAAAAGTTAAGCGTGGAGATGTTATCCGAGCAATCGGTCACAAAGATTGTGGTCTCGGTTTGTTGTTATGGGGAACACCTGGTTTAGGTAAGACAACTCTTGCGTTATCGATTATTCAAGAGATGATGTTGAATTTTCCTATTGAAGCCTTTGATGTTCGTGAAGGAAACACTGTTATTACTCCGTGTTACTTTTCAACCTTTAACGATATTTTATATTTAAAGGGTCGAACAATGGATGAAGAAGTAAATGATTTAGATGTAAATCTTTACAACGGAATTCTTGGCGAATGCCGTAACGATGCTTTTAATGTTCGTGTGCTGATTATAGATGACATCGGTAAAGAACACGCTAGCTTAAGTGGTTGGCAAAAGAACATGCTTCACCACATTTTAAGGACACGATTTAACAACGGATTGCCTACCATTATCACTACAAATATTGAACTAGATGATTGGGCAGGGCTCTACGGTGACGCTACAGAAAGTTTTGCGCACGAAGCCTTTGTCTACCTTCCATTGGACTCTGGCGGTAAAGACCTACGCAAATGAGTGGTTTTGCCGTGGAAGATAAGCGTCTGCTACAGATATTTTTGCCAGATGTCAAGGGTTCTTTTGAGATTTATGAAGTCTACGCAAAGGCTTCAGGTGAACTAACGTGTAACTGCGCTACACATGAGAAGAGAAACTCATGTAAGCACACACGGTTTATTCAAGCACGAATTGACGCCAACAAAGGTCGGTACATTCCAGAGATTTTACGCTCAGCCACGCCGGAAGAAACTGAGTTGGCAAAGACATCAAATCAAGAATACAATCAATTTCTCAGACGATACGGAAAAATAGAGGTTTACTAAATGCGCAATGGGGATATCAGCAATGAACTCCCCAAGCGAGTTTTAGTAGTAGCTGAGGTTTTTTTAGAAACAGAAATCGTTGTAACAAAAAAACTTAAGTTTTTTAAAGTACCTGAGGCTAAACAAAAACTACGCAGGGATACTTTAAGTCGATTTTATTTATATACATCTAATCGTGGGGTAACTCTTGAGTTAATCTCGTACACCCTAAACGATGAAGACCTAGGTCTTTTTATGGATTCTCTTGACAGAATGGGTACTAATCCATTTAGATACTACACATCATACGAATCCATTAATCATTTAATGAGCGAACTACCATACAGACCTGAAGTTGTCGGAGTCATCGATGTCCCCGAGAATCTGCTACGGTACGGTCACTGGGGATTGGACTTTAATCGGTTATGAACAACGAAGCACGACTACTTAGCAGAGTCATACAAGAGCGCAACCTTGGAGAAATTCTTGAAAGGGGTGTTGCCGAGTCGTGGTTTGCCGATAACTTTGACAAGAACTTATTTAAGTTTGTTCGTGACCACTACGTAAAGTATCAAGAGACACCTAGCATCTCTGTAGTTCAAGAGAACTTTCCTTCTTACCAGCTTCTTCCTATTGATGACAGTATCGATTATTTAATCGACACCATTGTTGAGCGTCGCCGTAAAGCGCTAATTGTTAACAGCATTGGTAATGCTCTTGACCACGTAGAGAAGAACCAAGACCACGAGGGTGCCCTCCTTGCTTTGCAAAACGGGATAATGAAACTTGAGGATTCAGGTCTTAATAAGACAACTGATATTGAAGTTACTAAGGCCGCTCAGAACGCCCGTGCAGAGTATGAGTTTCGCAAGAATAACCCTGGCCTTTTAGGGCTTCCTACAGGATTCCCGACAATGGACAAGGCGACCTCAGGTCTTCAGCCCGAGCAGTTAATTGTCATCATTGCTCCTCCTAAGACAGGTAAGTCCACCCTAGCTTTGCAGATTGCTATTACCGCACACTTGCAGGATAAGAAGCCGCTTTTCATTTCTTTTGAGATGAGTAACAAAGAGCAACTAAGCCGTTACTACGCAATGCGTGCCCGCATCTCACACAAGCGTCTTATGACAGGTACTTTAACTGACAAAGAAGAAGCCACCTTTAACACCATCACCCGCAACATTGAACATATGCGTGAGGAGTTGTGGTTATCAGGTTCCGCAGAAGGTCAGACCGTCAGCGCCATTGCCGCAAAGATTCAGAGTAAGAAGCCCGACATCGTGTTTATTGATGGAACATATCTGATGATTGATGAGCAGACCGGTGAGTCTAATACTCCCCAGGCAATCACTAACATCACCCGTTCCCTTAAGCGTTTAGCGCAGAAAACCAAACTTCCTATCGTTATCTCTACTCAGGTTCTTACATGGAAGATGAAGGGCGGTAACGTAAGTGCCGACTCCATCGGTTACTCATCTTCTTTCCACCAAGATGCAGACGTTATTTTCGGCTTACAACGCGAGAGCGAGAACGTAGACGACACTCGTCTTCTCCGTGTAGTTGCAAGTCGTAACGGCGGTCTTGTGGATGTGTCACTTGTATGGGATTGGGAAACTGGGCAGTTCCGTGAATTAGAAGCTGGCGACCTATGACCCCCGAGGATATGGAAGACCTTCTTGACCGTATCGGGATAGAAGTTATCAATACCCGCGGTGATGAAGTTCAAGGTGCCTGTCCAGCACATTTAGAACGCACTGGTCACGAAGACCGAAACCCTTCATGGTTTATTAATGCTGAGACCGGCGCACACATTTGCTTCAGTTGCGGATTTAAAGGTGGACTGTATTCCCTTATTAGTTATGTTCAAGGTATTGACTATGAGCAAGCTAAAGAATGGATTGGTTCAGACTCAGAACTTCTTTCACGATTTAACAAGATAACTAAAGAAGAGAAACCAGTTATTAACGAACAGATTCGTATAACTGAGTCAATGCTTAGCGCATTTGTAGACCCACCTACAGAGGCTCTGCTCTCCAGGGGTATCAGCATTTATGCGGCACACAAATATGAGATTAAATGGGACAGGCTTAAGAACTGTTGGATTATTCCAGTAAGAGACGCCGTTACAGGAGACTTGTGCGGTTGGCAGGAGAAGGGCTATCAAAGCCGTTACTTTAACAATTACCCCAAAGGTATGAAGAAGAACGTTTCCCTATTTGGATACCAGCAGTACGAGGGCGGGGACATGGTTGTCGTTGAGTCTCCACTAGACGTGGCTAGATTGGCTTCAGTAGGCGTTAGCGGGGGCGTGGCCACTTTTGGGTGCTCTGTGTCCTCCCACCAGATTAATGTCATCAGAGGGGCGGATAGAGTAGTGTTCGCCATGGATAACGACGACGCAGGTCGCCAGTCCAGTAAAGATTTATTAAAGGCTTGCAAGGATTACTGGTTTGAAGCGTGGTTCTTTGACTATTCAAAGACCGACCGCAAGGACATCGGCGGTATGAGCAAATCAGAAATCGTAGAAGGTCTTGTAAATGCAAAGCACGCTTTTAGAGGAGAGAAGGCAATTCTATGATTATTGGACTCACCGGCTACGCACGTTCCGGCAAAGACGAAGTAGCGAAGATTCTTGTTGAGCGCTTTGGGTATCAGCGTCTAGCGTTTGCTGACCAAATCAAAGACATCCTTATGCTTGTCAACCCAATTCTTGAAAGCGGGCACCGCCTAAACGAACTTGTCACCGAATATGGTTGGGAAGTTGCTAAGGCTAAGACAGAAGTTCGCCGCCTTCTTCAAACTCTCGGCATGGCCGTCAGAGAGATTTTAGACAACGAGGTGTGGATTGTTGCCGTTATGCAACGTATGGACGAGGACGTTGACTACGTTATCCCAGATGTGCGTTTTTACAATGAAGCCGCGAACATCAAGTTGATGGGTGGAGAAATTTGGCGAATTAATCGTCCAGATGTTACAGCCATTAATGACCACATATCTGAGTCTGAGATGGACTCTTACACTGTAGACCGCGTTCTTGAGAACGATGGCACACTTGAAGACCTAGAGTTGTCAGTAAAGACCAGAATGGCTACGCTTCTTGAATGACCTTCAAAGGAACTCTTCTTCCGTACCAGCCTGAAGCAGTAGATAAGATGTGCGAGCGCTCTAAGATGCTCGTAGCTTACGACTTAGGGCTAGGTAAAACGGTTATTACGATTGCCGCTATAGAACGCTTGATGGATGAGCGTAAAATTAAAGAGCCAGGTCTTATCATTTGTTTATCCTCACTTAAATACCAGTGGGCTAATCAGATTGAGAAATTTACCGATGGTACTTCACACGCTTTGGTCATTGATGGAAGCCCGAAGAAGCGAGCAGAGCAGTACGAGCAAGCACTTGACTGGAGAAACTCCGGCGTGGATTACATCATTCTCAACTATGAGCAAGTTGTTAATGACTGGGACTACATCCAAGACTTACCAAGAGGATTTGTCGTCCTTGACGAAGCCACAGCGATAAAATCATTTAAGTCAAAGCGCTCGCGTGCTGTAAAGCGGTTGAGCAACGCTCCTTATCGATTTGCTCTTACGGGAACTCCTATTGAAAATGGAAAGCCTGAAGAGTTGTATAGCATCATGCAATTTGTAGATGCTCCTGTTCTAGGTCGTTTTGATATTTTTGATTCCACATTCATCATCCGTAACTCGTGGGGCGGGGTGCAAGGGTATAGAAACCTACCTACTCTTCACACTAAGATGAAAGAGGCATCAGTTCGCAAGTCCCAAAAAGACCCAGACGTTGCCCCGTTCTTGCCCGACTCAATCCACAAAGACCCAGTAAGAATTGTTCTTGACCGAAAAGCTTCTAAGCTCTACTTCCGTATTGTGGACGACCTTTTAACTGAACTGGATGATGCGCAAGCCCTATTTGGTTCCTCTTTTAATCTGATGGCTCACTACGGTTTTGAGTCCAGTCGCGGAGGCCCAGAGGACGAAGTGCGAGGTCGCATTATGTCTAAGGTTGGTTGCTTAAAGATGTTGTGCTCCCACCCAGAACTATTAAAGATTAGCGCCCGCAAATTCGCCTCTATGGAGAAGAACGTTTTATTTGAGGATGAGTTTGAGGACGGTTCAGTTACCCGCTTCAGCGAACTTGTCCCCACCCTTGGAACTAAAGGAGGTTCTTTGTATGCTCACGACCTTGTTTCTTCTGGCGCTCTTGACGGGATTAACGATTCACCTAAACTGGACTACCTTGTCCAGTATGTTAAAGATTTTCTCGAACAAGATGACGCCAACAAAGTAGTCATCTTTGCAACTTATGTTGATATGTTGGAGATGATTGCAAACGCGCTTGGACGAGAGCAATGCCGTCTATATTCCGGCAAGTTAGATGCCAAGACTAAAGAGGAGAACAAGATTGCTTTTAACACTAACCCTGATATTCGTGTGCTCATTAGTAGCGATGCTGGCGGGTATGGTGTTGACCTGCCGGCTGCTAATCTCTTGGTTAACTACGACCTACCCTGGAGTAGCGGAGGTGCTACTCAAAGAAATGGAAGAATCAAGAGAGCGTCGTCTACGTGGGAAACGATAGTCATTCAAGACCTACTCATAGACGGGTCAATCGAACAACGCCAGTGGGAGGCTCTACAGCATAAGAACGCCGTAGCAAGCGCTGTTATTGACGGTGAGGGCATAGATTCTGAGGGTGGAATCCCCATGACAATTAGCAGTTTAAAGCAGTTTTTGGAGCTGGCTAGCGTATAAAATATACGAATGCCTAACGCACCTAAGACCCCTACGCGCACAATCCGCGTCCCTGATGACCTGTGGACTGCTGTGCAAAAGAAGGCCGCCTCAGAGGGCGTCACGGTCACAAGCGTAATTATTAAAGCTTTGGAAAAGTACGTCGCAGAGGTTGACAACTAACCTTCTCGGTATTAGGTTCGCCTTATGAACCTTGAAGACATAAAAAAGAACGTACGCCAGTACTTAACAATCAAAGGCGAAATAGAACTTCTTACAAAGCGTCAGTCTGAGTTAAAGTCCCGCCTTACCGAAATCCTCGACTCCGATGGAGAAGCCGACGACCGCGGTCACCTTAAATTAACTGTAGAAGACCCTTTTAAGGGCGAAGTCACCCTAGTCAAACAACGCCGTGTCTCTAAGAATCTTGATATGAACGTCGCCGAAACGCTCCTCGAGGAACGCGGAATCAAGGACTCATGTATTAAAATGGTTCCGACCCTAGACGAGGCGGCAATCATGGCATCTTTCTACGAAGGTAAACTTACTGAAGCAGACATCGATGCTATGTTCCCCGCTAAAGTCAGCTACGCTTTTATATTGGATGTTAAGTGACAGATGATTTTATTGACGCAACCTTTGCGGATTTAGACGAGTACTACCCAGGTAGTAAGCGTAAGCGCAAAGCAGTTGTTGTTAAAGAGCCCACGATAAAGCCAGATGCTACGTGGGATAGTCGACCTTACAAGAAACCTTTGCCTAACGGTAAAGAACTTGAATTGTTTACTATCGGCGCACTTGCTGCCGCATTGGGTCGTCCGGTAATTACTATCCGACACTGGACAAAAAAAGGATACTTACCCGTATCTCCATATAGACTTCCCTCGACTACAAATCGTAAGGGAGGCAGCCACCTTGGACGCAGACTTTATTCTCGCGCCATGGTGGAAGCAGTAATCGAGTTATTCGAGAAGGCTGGTGTTTTAGACATCGACCGGATAGAGTGGCTCAACAACCGACAACTCAGCAATGAGATTGCCGAGGCATGGGGTCAAATCCGTGCTACCGAAACCAACTAACCACAAGGAGAAATCAAATGGCTGTAAGCCGCACAGATGAATACCTTCCTGAGAACGATAACTTCTCAGCTGAAGCCATCGAATCACGTCCAGCAGGAACCCCATCAGTAACAGTAACTGACGATAAGTCAGGTTGGGTACAACCAAAAGAAATCAAGCAAGGAACTGGAACCTACGATAAAGAATTTAAGCCTGAGGAGAATATCTTTCAGGTAATTAAGTTCTTTGGCGCAGGTCCTTTCTTCCGTTACAAAGAGCATTTCATCAATCAGATTCGTACCGGCAAGCGTTCATTCATTTGCCCAACATCTGTAGATTCCAACATTAAGTGCCCTATCTGTGCAACTAACGCAGGTAAGTTGCCAGACGACCAAAACAATCCTTCAGACAAGTACGCGTTCACCGTGCTTAACCTCAGCTGGCCTGAGGGTCCAAAGCGTCAGCAATGGATTGTCGGTCCACAGATTTATAACATTCTTTTCCCACTAGAGCACAGCCCTCAGGGTCCTCTATCACGCAACTACTGGGCAGTGACCCGTACCGGTCCTGCTGGTCTTTCAGCAAAGTACACAGTACAAGCTGTAAAGGGTCGTGACCTTGCAGAAGATTGGCAACTCGATGAAGAGACTGCTGAGCGCGAAGTGGCAAAGGTAGTCCCATTCACAGCAGCGGATATCACCCTGCCTACAATGGAACAACTCCAAGAAGCAGCCTCATACCTCTAAGTCTGTTTCGTTTAGATTTGGGGAGTCTTACGGCTCCCCATTTCATTTAAGGAGTTAAAGTGAACATTGTTACCACAGAAGAACAATTAAAAGAATTAGTTGATTATTATCTAACGCAGGACGCATTTGCGTTTGACGTTGAAACCGTTGGAGAACAACGAGGAACACCCGCTGTCAATGAGGTGTTATGGATTAGCCTTGCCACTCACGGTAGGGGCGATGTAATTCCTTTGGGTCACCCTAACGGTGAGTTTATTTCCGAGAATTTCCCTCTTACGGGTCAAGGCGAGAAGCGTGTCCTTGCAGGATTGCCAGCACGACCTAGCGATTATTCTCGAGATAAGAAGAAAGCTACAAAGGTATTTGGAGAGCCACCCGCTCAGTTGTTTCCAGCACAGGTGTTTAAGGCGCTTAAACCATTATTCTTTAAAGAAGATATCTTAACCATAGGTCACAACCTAGTATTTGACCTTTCTTCTGTTGCAAAGTACTACAACGGTGAGATTCCTGTTGGTCCTTACTTTGACACACTCATGGCGTCTTTCCTTTACGACAATAAGAACAAAGGCAAACTCGGTCTAGATGATTGTTTAAAGCGGGAACTTGGATTCAGTATGACCAAGGGCATCGGGCACAAGGTAGAGATTTACTCCTTCGATGAAGTTGCTAAGTATGCCTACCTAGACGCTAAATACACATTCCTTTTATGGAAGACACTAGTTTCAAAGATTCAAGAGGCAGATGTAGAGCGTGTTATGAAATTAGAGATGGACGTCCTTCGAGTCCTTTGTGACATGAAGTTAACGGGCGCTCCAATCGACACAGAGGCTTTGCAGGTACTGAACGATAAGTTAGAGATTGAAATTGAGAACGCAAAGGCGGATGTATATCGAATCGCCGGTCGAGTTTTTAACCTCAACTCTAATAACGAGAAGCAGTATGTTCTGTACGGCCCAAAGGAAGAGGGGTGTCGCGGTCTTCGAACACCTGTTCTAACAGGTCAAGGTGAGAAGAAGTCTGTCAGCCAAGGTGAGGAGTCACTTGATTACGGCGACTACTCCACCTCAGCTGAGGCGTTAGAGCCTTTGAGAGAGAAGGACGAACTTGTAGGCGCCCTGCTTAACTACTCAGATTTAAATAAGTTACAAAGCACTTACGTTATCCCATACTTGGGCGGTGAGGTTGTAAAGACTACCAATGGTAAGTCCAAGGTAGAGGAGCGAGAGAGCCTGCTCATCAACGGTCGCCTGTACGGAGACTTCGTGCAATGGGGTGCTGAGACTGGACGTTTTTCTAGCCGTAACCCAAACCTTCAGAACGTCCCAGCCCCTAATAAAAAGTTACCTTTGGAGAAGGATTACGGAACCCTTATTCGTAACCTGTTTTATGCACCTAAAGGCTACAAACTTATCGTGGCTGACTACTCGCAGATTGAACCCCGGGTTCTCGCTGCAATGTCCAGTGACCCTATCCTTATGAGCACCTACAACACGCCTAACGTTAAAGGTGACATCTACACCACTATCGGTGAGACCATGGGTGTAGACCGCAAAGCGGGTAAAGTCCTCGTTCTAGCCATGATGTACGGCGTAGGTCCAGACAAGATTGCCACACAGATTCACTGTAGTGTCAAAGAGGCGCGGGAACTGTTGTCCAGCTTCTCTGAGAAGTTCCCTGATGTAGACCGATATAAGAACCTAGTTATCGGCGTATCCCGTAAGTTGGGGTATGTAACCACCATCATGAACCGCAGGCGGTATCTGCCGGACATCAATTCCCGACAAATGGGATTTAGGTCTAGCGCAGAACGTCAGGCCTTCAACACGCGAATCCAAGGCTCCGCGGCCGACATCATTAAACTTGCTATGATTAGGGCTCACGACATGCTCCCTAAAGAGGCGAAATTGATTCTTACAGTCCACGACGAACTGGTCACCCTAACACCTGACCATCTTGTGGATGAGTCACGTGCCGCTATTCAAGAGTCCATGGAGGGTATCAAGATACTTCCAGTACCACTCATTGCAGACATCAATGTTGTGCAGACATGGGGCGACGCGAAGTGAATTGGTTTAAGAGGTTATTTAGTAATCAAGAGTATGAAGTTGTTGAGACAGAGGTTCCCCTAACAACCATTCTTAGATGGTATTTATACGACACATCTTTTGAAGAGCAGAACGCTATTGCAGAACTCGTAGGTCTAACTCCCATCAGTGAAGAGGGAGAAGCCAAAGAGTTAGAAGATAGTGAAATCAGACTTCAAAATATCAACACCATACTTCCTTACCTTGACGCGATGTCTGACATAAGTTCTAAGTTCATGACAACCATGCACCTTCGACAGACAGAGGAGTTGCGGGCAGAGAGCGGTGATGACCTCAGTGAAGAGGACATAGAGGCTATGATGTCTATTTACAAGAACGTTGCCTTTGCCGCTTTGGTCGGCACATTTTCTATCGGGTTGAATCTTGGCTTAATTCAACTAACTGGTGTAACATCTGAGCCAAAGGACACAGGAGGTTTCTTCGATGAGCAGCTCTAACTGGTGGGCTAACAAGTTGGGTACACAACCTGTCCAACCTGCTTCAACCCCACAATATGTAGCACCACAACCGGCTACTTATGTACAACCAACGCAGTCACAATACCCACCATCACAGCAAGCCACACCGCAGGCACCTCGTTGTCCGGGATGCGGTAGCGGTAATTATGGTGGAGCAACCCCAGAGAGCCGACCACGTTGTTACGACTGTGGTTACCCAATCCAACAATCAGGTTCTGGAATGGGAACAGGTATCACAAGCGGACCACAAGCATCCGGCCCAGCGCAAGCAGCAAAGCAAGTACAACCAGGCGGATGGAACCCAACAACAATCATTGGACACATTTAATGGCAATCACTGGAGATTTAGCAAAAGTATTTAGCGCCATCAATAAGAAGATGGGTTCAGACACCATCGTTCTTGGCTCAGACATTACAGAGACTGGCGGTCGTTTGACCACCGGTTCTATCGCTGTAGATGTCGCACTTGGCGGGGGCTGGCCAGTCAATCAATGGCATGAGATTATCGGTGAGGCCAGCAATGGTAAGACCGCATTAGCATTAAAGACTATTGCGGCCAATCAAAAGAAAGACCCAGACTTCACAACCGTGTGGGTTGCTGCTGAGGAGTGGGTATCCGAGTACGCAGAAATGTGCGGAGTAGACACGTCTCGCGTGTATATCGTTGCTACAAACATTATGGAGGAAGCGTATGAAGCGGTTATTCAAATCACCGAAAGCAAAGCTGTTGATTGCATTGTTATCGATAGCCTCCCTGCTTTGGTTCCTGTCTCAGAAGATGAAAAAGAAATGGAAGAGTCAACAGTAGGCCGTTCAGCCTTGATGACTAACAAGTTCTTCCGTAAGGTAGGTAAGGCGTCCAAGCGGTCACTAACGACCCCTGAGCGTCCTTTTATCGGCATTATTATCAATCAGTGGCGCTCAAAGATTGGCGTCATGTACGGTGACCCACGCACCACACCAGGCGGTCTAGGTAAGGACTACGCGTTCTTCACCCGCATGGAGGTCAAGCGTGATGACTGGCTAGAAGAAGGCACAGGTCAAGAAAAGCGCCGTGTCGGTCAGACAATCAAGGTACGCGTATTAAAGAACAAGTCAGCCCCACCAGCGCAAGTGGCTGTAGTGGACTTTTATTTCTCAGGCGCTATGGCGGGAGAGTTCGACTTCGCCAAGGAAGTCATTGCCATCGGCAAGATGAATAAGGTCATCGCACGCGCCGGCGCGTACTATCGGTACGCCGATAGACAATGGATGGGTGAGGATGCTATGCTTGCGTCTATTCGGGAAGAGATTGACTTAAGAGAAACCCTTGAACGGGACGTCTTGGATTCCATCAAAGCGGGGTCAAAGTACGTAAGTGAAGAGTAAGGGTCAAAAGCAGTCTCAGAAGCACGAGGCACGGTTAGCAAAAGTATTCGATGGTAAGCGCGTAGCTGCCAGCGGAGCTTTCTGGAACCGTAAAGGTGATGTTAGAACACGCGATTATTTAATCGAACATAAGTGGACTGGCAAAGCCTCCTTTACCGTTAAAGCAGCGGTTCTGGAAAAGATTGTCAAGGAAGCAATCCTTGAGAGTCGCACACCTGTCCTCGGCTTCAGTCTCAACGATGAGAATTATGTAATGCTTACGGAAGATGATTTCCTTGAACTGCTCCAAACTCTTCAGGAGCATACTTGTACGACGACGACCTCGGACCCGAACCTTGGCGATATAGAGCCAAGTGTCGAGGAAAAGACACAGAACTCTGGTATCCACCACGAGATAAAAACCAATACAAAGATATAGCTGGTATTTCAAAAGCTATTTGTACAGGTAAAGACGGATACCCTGAATGTCCAGTACGCAAAGAGTGTTTGCTATATGCAGAAGCACTTAACGACACACACGGCATTTGGGGCGGTATGAGTCACCGCGAGCGTAACGCGCTTAAACGTAAAGCAAAAAAAGTAGGACTTACACTCGAGGGCTGGATAAATACCCGTAAGTGGTGATAGGGTGCACTCATGGCAAGAGCACCTAAATTATCTGGAACATTCAAAGACTTCGTAGACGCGAGTAAAAAACCTACGCGTGTGCTAGGTGCTTTAGAACGTTACGTATTATCAATACCTGATGACGAACGCAGTCATACAGTCCTTCACCCTTCAGACATGGTAAGTCCTGATTGGTGCCACAGAGCTTCTTATTTTCATTTACTTGGCGCACAGCCTGTTAAGCGCCCAGCAAGTTTTAGACTTCGTTCAGTATTTCAACAAGGTCATGCTATCCACGAAAAGTATCAAAATTGGTTTGCCGATATGGGTAACCTTTACGGAAACTGGTACTGCCCAATAACTAATGAGTGGCAGTACATGACACTATCTAAAGACCTAAACCCTGACCAAGTGTGGGAATACCGAGAGGTTCCTATCAACTATAAGCCATTGCGTATTGGGGGCAAGTCAGATGGTTGGCTAGTAGGTCTAGGTGACCCGCTAATGCTTGAGATTAAATCTATCGGTCCAGGAACCTTCAGCTGGGAAGACCGTGCCGGATACCGTGAGTTTGACTATAACTTTGAAAAAGCGTGGGACGCGCTAGATAAGCCTTTCCCTAAGCACGTTTCCCAAGTACAGATTTACATGAAGATTGCAGAACTTATCAGTGAGGCGAACCCAGATTATAAGAACTTTCCTGAAGAGGCCGTTCTTATTTACGAGAATAAGTCCAATCAAGACGTTAAAGAGTTCGTTGTTCGCAAGAGCGATTTCAGTGTATCCCACCTGCTAGAGGCCGCAAAGAAGATTGTGGACGCTGTTGAAGCAGGTACACCTTTGGCGTGTAATATAAGTTCAGATGGTTGCCCACGATGCAAGGAGTATGTCAATGAGTCCAATTGAATTGCAAAAGGCTGAAGCCAGTAATCGTGCAATAGATAAGTTAAAAGACCAAGGCCTTACTTTAAATGAGAACTATTCGTACGATGCCCCTGTGCTACCGCAGGACGTAACCTCCATGGCAGACCAAGACCTGATGGACTTATACGCCAAGTACGTTGCCTACCTAGAGTTCATCAACCTTCAAGTCTGGTGCGCTAATACCGACAAAGCGGAAGCCGAGAAGGATATGACCTTAGTAAAAGCACAAAAGAAGTTATCACTTAAGGCTAACGGAACACCACTTGCCTTAATTGATTCGGAGATAGAGGTAGACCTAGACTATCGAGCAGTTGCGAATAAGTTCCAAGAACTGTCTAACTATCATGCCCTCATCGATATGATGTCTGAGCGCCTATCTAAGGACATTTCATTTATTAACCGTGAGATTACTCGCAGAGTTAACATCAATAAGGCGACCGGAAGAGCCACCTGGCTGACCCCATGAAGTCTTTTAACGGAGGGCTTGACTTAACGGACGAAAGCCCTATGTGGATGGGTATAGACCAGTCCTATAGCGGATTTGCTATCACCCTGCTTCGTGACGACACCTACTGGACTACTGTCTATAAATCTGAAAAGCGGGGGATTGACCGCCTAAGAGATATCCAAGCCCACCTTATGGAGCGCCTTGTCCAGCACCAAATCAAGGATGTAGCCATGGAAGGGTACGCTTTTGGTTCCCAAATGGCCAATATGCTGGGGGAACTAGGCGGTATGGTCAAACTTACTTTGCTAGACTTCGGGATATACCCGCTCATTGTCCCGCCGACTAACCTCAAAAAGTATGTTACCGGCAAAGGTCAAGGGGTGTCCAAAAGCCAGATAATGCTTCAGGTATATAAAAAGTGGGGCGCAGAGTTCACGGACGATAATGCCGCGGATTCCTACGCATTAGCTAAGCTCGTGTCGGGTACGCATAGTCTCGAATACGAGCGCGACATTTATGATAAATTACAAGACCCAAAGTTCAGAGAGCGATAAATGACCACGATAGCCGCTATTCAAGGTAACGGTTGGGTAGCCATGGGTTCCGATACCCAAGGCACTTACAACGATGCTAAAGCCCTCTTTATGAAGGGCGATAAGGTTTATAACAATAACGGCATTTTGATTGCAGGTTGCGGTATGGGTCGCGGTCTCGATTTGATGCACAAGGCGTGGGTTGCCCCTAAGCCTCGTAAATCACGGATGACTGTTGATGAACTTGATATTTGGATGGCCCGTACCTTTATTCCTAGAATGCGCCAACTTTTTATTGACTCCGGCTATGACATGAAGGATGATGGGGACTTTGCTCAGCACGAGTCCGTATTCCTTATTGCTGTCCAAGGCATCCTATACATTATTGATGACGACTACTCCTTCGACCGCGAAACACGGGGAACCATCACTTCTGGTTCTGGCGGGGACTTCGCCCAAGGAGCTTTGCACGCACTTGGTGAAGGCATATTTAGTTCCGTAGAGTCCGCAAAGAAAGCCTTGACTACGGCTGTGGATGCCGCACGAGCATATGACGTATACTCAGGTGGAGAGACAAGGATTTACGTACAACACGCAAAGTAACACTAATTAGGAGCACAACATGGCGTCAAAGAAAAAGTTAAAGAAAAAGATTGAACTATTAGAGTACGAGTTGACAGTAAAGTCAGACCGCATCGCTCTATTGGCTCGCGTTGCTAAAGCCGCTGCAGATGATTTGAATATGTGGCGTAAAAAGTATGAACTTTCTCAATTAACACCAGAGGTCAAGGTTGACACTGAAGCCGCATTTAAGCGCGGAGCAAACTACGCTGTAACAAGCATGCGCAATGAACTTATCAGTTTCATTCAACGTATTGAAGCAACCGCACATAATGCAAAAGAGAACTCAAATGCCTAATTACGATTTTAAATGTTCTGAGTGCGGCGGTATTCAAGAAATTTACCGAGAGTTCGGTGAAGATACTGTTCCCGTATGTTGCGGTAAATCTATGGAACGTATCTACTCAGCGCCTGGCGGTATCCACTTTAAAGGTGGAGGGTGGGGCGGTCAATGAGCAAGCGCCAAGAGAAAATAGAACGCGCTCGTCAAGCACAGGAGAATTACCTCATAGGTCAATCAGCGTATCAAGGTCTTCGTATCCTTATTCAGTTACAACAAGGGTATGAAACAGGCTTGCATTTGTATGAGTCCCAAAAAGAAACCCTCAGTGAGGAAGAGATTACCCAAATCGAGGGCATGAAGAAAGAACAAGAAGAAGCCCTAATCAAACTTAAGGAGCAGTTGGGTCTGCCAGCAGATTGGCACTACTCAATGTTGAACGATGAACCGCTCAATACGCCAGCTGAAGCCTGATTACACAGGCACCATGGACTACGCAGATACCATCTGCCATGAGTGCCCTAAGTGCGAGTCCAACCTCTGGAACCTGAAGGTATCCTTTGACGACTACGAGATAGCCCAATATATGCTGGAGATGGAGTGCGCCATCTGTGGCTCCTACGCCTTAGCCCCTACCCCACTTGATAAACCTCACACACTGTAAGGTTTAGGCTGTAAAACCTCACACAAAACCTCACACTTTATACCGCGGGACGACCACAATTCGTTAAACGAGGTATAAAACATGTCAGAAGTAACAAAGGACGATGACGTATTACGCGTCAAAGCCAGTTCTAATCCACAATCCGTAGCATCAGCAATCGCCCACTCCATCTATGAAACTAGAACTTGTAAAGTTCGTGCAGTAGGTGCCGGTGCGGTTAACCAGGCAGTCAAGGCTATCGCTATTGCCAGCGGTTACACAGCCCCACGCGGTCTAAGAATCGCAGTTATCCCGGGCTTTGCCACAATTGACAGTCGAGAGGGCGAAATCAGCGCTATCGTCCTTACAGTGATTGTCATTTAGGCTGTATTTCAGATGCAAATACCGTACATTTATTTAAACCCTTCGGCCAAAGGATAACAATGAAAGATTCATCTAAGAAGAACCCGGCGCCACTTGCGCCAGTAGACGCAAAGAAGACAAAGGTTGACTTTGTTGACGCGTCTTCAGCACCATCAGCAAACACAAAGCTTGAGAAGAAGAAGGGCGCACAAGCTGGCGACCCAACTAAGCAAAAGCCAAGCATCCGTAGCCATGTCAAGAGCCCAGACGCAGGACACGCAGGCGCTCGCTATGGTATCCGCGTTAAGTTCCAACGCCAGACTGCTCCAGAAGCAGGTGCAACACAGGCAAACGGACGCCTACTTCCTTCAGCAATGAAGTCACAGGCTCCTAACTTCTCAGCAGGTATGCAAGAATAAGTTCAACAGAAATAGCTCCCCGCCGTCCTCAGGGATTGGCGGGGTTTTTCTTTGGAATAAAGACCAAAGGTTTTATGTTAATATTTTCTAGAGACGCCGA
>Ga0214171_1000046_pt1 | contig 44582 bp, 60 predicted proteins | sample TroBogEpilimnion_40_FD_153009 | JGI IMG/M metagenome (GOLD analysis project Ga0214171, IMG submission 153009) | Freshwater microbial communities from Trout Bog Lake, WI - 02JUL2007 epilimnion | ecosystem: Environmental > Aquatic > Freshwater > Lake > Epilimnion/Euphotic zone | place: Trout Bog... | reverse complement strand
CTCGCCTTTTTGCACAAGCAACGTAAGCATTACCTGGACCAACAATTTTATCGACCGCTGGAATTGTTTGAGTTCCATAGGCTAGCGCTCCGACTGCTTGCGCGCCCCCAATAGTAAAAGCTCTATCCACTCCTGCAACATATGCCGCAGCTAAAACAAGTTGATTATGCAAGCCATCAGGTGTTGGAACAACCATAATCACTTCTTGAACACCTGCTACTTTTGCAGGTATTGCGTTCATTAACACTGAGGATGGATAAGCAGCTTTGCCGCCAGGTACATATAAGCCTACGCGATCTATTGGCGTTACTTTCTGACCAAGAGTGGTTCCATCTGCTTCGGTATATTCCCAAGAATGACATCCAGACTCTTGTTTTTGGCGCTCATGATAGTTTCTAACTCGCAACGCTGCTGCTTCTAAAGCAGATCTTTGTTCTTCTGGCAAAGATTTAAAAGCTTCTTGCATTTGAACTTGAGTAAGCTCTAAATCTTTCATTGAGCTTGCATCAAGACGATCAAACTGCTTAGTCATACGAAGAACAGCTTCATCACCATTGTTCTGAACATCGCGCAAAATATTGGCGACACTTAATTCAATAGCGCTGACATCCTCTTCAGAGATTTGTAAAAGCTCTTTCAGTTGCCCACTGAAATTTTCATCAGTCGTACTAAGTCTTCGCATCATGATGATTTTTTTTCAGTTGCTGTGGCAAACGCATCTAAAAATTCTTGCATTTGAGCACGGTTTCTTTTGTGTGAAGCCTGATTAACAATTAGTTGAGCACTAATTGGCATAATTGTTTCCACCTCAACCAATTGATTGGCTTTAAGCGTATTACCAGTGGAAACAAGATCAACAATTGCGTCAGCAAGTCCAACTAACGGCGCTAATTCCATAGAGCCATAAAGTTTGATCATATCTACATGAACGCCCTTGTTGGCAAAATGCTCTCTTGCACACTGTACGTATTTAGAGGCTATTTTTAATCTCGCACCCTGCTTTACAGCAGAACTGTAGTCAAAACCAACTTTGGTAGCCACAGACAATCTACATTTTGCTATACCTAGATCAATGGGTACATATAAACCTTCAACACCGTTTTCTAAAAGAACATCCTTACCAGCAACGCCAATGTCAGCTGCGCCAAATTGCACATAAGTAGGAACATCGGAAGCACGAACAATGATTATTTTTAGATTAGGGTGGGAGGTTTCAATGATCAATTTACGAGTTGACTCTGGATTTTCTGCAATAGAAATTCCTGCCCGCTCAAGCATAGGCATGGTCTCTTCGAAAATTCTTCCCTTTGAAAGTGCAAGTGTCAACATAACTCTATTATCCTACAGCCTTGTAGATGATGCTAAAAGGATCTATTTTACCCTTGTAATATCTGCGCCAAGAGCACTTAATTTGCGCTCCATACGATCATATCCACGGTCTAAGTGATAAATACGATCAATCAAGGTTTCTCCATTCGCAATTAGCCCTGCAATGACAAGACTTGCAGAAGCTCTTAAATCTGTGGCCATCACATTTGCGCCAGACAAGTACTCAACTCCTTCGATAATGGCTGTATTACCCTCAATACCAATTTGGGCACCAAGGCGATTCATTTCCTGAACATGCATAAAGCGATTTTCAAAAATTGTTTCTGTAACTCTAGAGTTTCCAAGCGCGATTGTGTTTAATGCCATAAATTGAGCTTGCATATCCGTCGGAAACGCTGGGTACTCAGAAGTTCTAAAACTTACAGGTCTCGGACGCTCTTTCATGGTTGCTTTGATCGTCGTTTTTCCAATTTCCATCTTGAGACCAGCTTCAGTTAATTTTGTGAGAACAGCATCTAGTGTGTCTGGTCTGCAATCATGGATAGTTATCTCTCCACCAGTAGCGGCAACTGCACACAAAAAGGTTCCAGTCTCAATGCGGTCAGCAATGATGTCGTATTCCGTACCATGTAATTCAGAAACACCTTCGATTTTCAAATGGTCTGAACCAATACCAGTAATTTTGGCACCCATTTGATTGAGTAGCAAAGCTAAATCAGTGACCTCAGGCTCTCTAGCTGCATTTTCAAGATAGGTTGTCCCATTAGCCAAAACAGCGGCCATCATTAAATTTTCAGTTCCTGTGACAGTAATCATATCCGTAAGAATATGCGCGCCATGTAACTTGTTTTCTGGCTTAGGAGCGTCTGCTTGGATATATCCATGCTGAATCTGCATACTGGCACCCATTTTCTGCATGCCTTTAATATGTTGATCAACTGGCCGAGCGCCAATTGCACAGCCTCCCGGTAAGGAAACTCTTGCATTACCAAAACGCGCTAACAATGGTCCTAAAACTAATATGGACGCCCGCATTGTTTTTACCATCTCATAAGTTGCTTCAGCTTTTTCGATATGCGCAGCTTGTAATTCAACTACAGAACGATCATTTGGGTCAGGGAAATTAATGTTAACGCCCATCTGAGTCAGGAGCTTAAGCATTGTTCTTACATCTTGCAAATCTGGCAAGTTACGCAGAACAATCTTTTCTGGCGTTAAAAGTGCTGCACACAACATAGGCAAGGCAGCGTTTTTTGCTCCCGCTATCCTCACATCACCATGCAAAGGAAGCCCACCCCTAATTAATAACTTATCCATACTTAATTCTCTTAAATTTATTTCAATGAATCAATACAGCACTAATAAAACAATAATGTTTAGTTACTGCTATTTTTTGCAAACTCTTCTGGAGTCAGTGTTTTGAATGACAAAGCATGAATCTCTTCTTTCATCCGCTCGCCTAAGGCTGCATATACCTTTTGATGACGAGCAATCGGGCGAAGACCCACAAATTCAGGACTAACGATGGTTGCAAAAAAATGCTGCCCATCTCCCTCTAAGGATATGTGGGTGCAATTAAGTCCTTCTAATATGTAAGCTTTAATTTGTTCAGGTGTTGGGTACATCGAAGATCTCTCTAGTTAATTTCTAATTTTATAACCTTTTTTTAACATGCCAAGCGCTACTCGAGTAACGATTAGCAAACAAAAAAAGATAACGGCTAAGCTATGAAAAGGGGAAACATCTGATTGACCAAAAAATCCGTAACGAAAGCCATCAATCATATAAAAAAATGGGTTGAAATGAGACACTTTTAACCAAAACTCTGGCAATGAATGAATTGAATAAAACACGCCAGATAGCATTGTTGCTGGCATGATGATAAAGTTTTGTGAAGCCGCTAATTGATCAAACTTATCTGCCCAAATACCAGCAACTAAACCCATAGCGCCCAGAAGGCTAGATCCTAATAAAGCAAAAACGAAAATCCATATTGGCGCGGCAAAAGGAATCTTCGCAAACCATATGGTCACCATGAATACTCCAAAGCCAACACAAAGTCCTCTAATCATTGCTGCACCTACATAGGCTGCAAAAAACTCAATATGTGACAATGGCGCAAGTAAAACAAATACTAAATTACCTGTGATTTTTGATTGAATTAATGATGAAGAAGTATTTGCAAACGCATTTTGCAAAATACTCATCATGACTAAGCCAGGTATTAAAAAGGCTGCATATTCATAACCATAGATTTTGGGACTATTAGCTAGAATGTGCCCAAAAATTAACAAATACAAAACTGCCGTAAGAATGGGTGCAGCGACAGTTTGAAAAGCTACTTTATAAAAGCGTTTTACTTCTTTGCGAAATAGAGCTGGAAAGCCACTTTGTATTTTCGCTTCAGGCATTTTTTTCCCTGCAATCAAAGGCTGGATCTCTGACATTTATTTAGCCTCCGACATAATTTTTACGAATACCGCCTCTAAATCAGCTGCGCCATCATCTCCTAAAACTTTTGGTGGGACGCCTGGGGGCCTATGTTTTGCTAATAAGTTTTGAGTTGTATCTAATGCAACAACCCTACCCTGTTTAAGCATCGCAATTCTTCCGCACAAGGATTCAGCTTCCTCTAAATAGTGGGTAGTCAACACAATAGTATGTCCAGCTTGATTCAATCGACTAATAAACTGCCACAAGGATTGACGTAATTCCACATCAACTCCAGCTGTAGGCTCATCAAGAACAATCACTGGAGGGCGATGCACTAGAGCCTGAGCAACTAAAACACGTCGCTTCATACCTCCTGATAAAGAACGCATATTTGCGTCGGCTTTATTGCTCAAGTCTAGATTGGCCATTACCTCATCAATCCAATCATCATTCTTATTTAAGCCAAAATAACCCGACTGAAAAGTTAATGTTTCCCTTACTGTAAAAAAAGGATCAAAAACAAGTTCCTGAGGCACTACGCCTAATTGTCTTCGCGCAATACGAAAATCTTTTTGAACATCGTGCCCCATTACTTCAATGACTCCAGAATCTGGAGTGCACAGACCAGCCATGCTGGTAATTAAAGTTGTTTTTCCTGCGCCATTGGGTCCAAGTAGTCCAAAAAACTCTCCCTGTTCAATCTCTAATGAAACTCCATCGAGAGCAACTAAATTACCGTACTTTTTTCGGACTTGTCGAATTGATATCGCAGACATCAAATATTCTTTTGCTGATGAATTTGAATAAGGCCATCAAGGCCATAAACCTTGGATAAAACTTGAAGCTTTTCTGGCGAATTCACCATTTTCAAATTTGGTTGTGCCCTAAGCCAAGCAAGAATAACGGCGATGATTGATGAATCAAATTCTTGAAGTGAAGATGCATCAACCATATCTTCACTCTTCTGGATTTGAGACAAACCATCATCACGCACCATTAGAGCATTTTGATGATTAACCTTTGCGGGCAAAGTGATCATTGAATTACTTAGCTTTCGCTAAGGCAGCGTTTCGATCTTGTAAGAACTTAATTAGACCATCAATACCATTTTGACTAATCTGATTATTAAACTGACCTCTATAAGCCTCAATCAGCCATGCTCCTAATACATTAAGATCATAGACCTTCCATGACTCTCCAACTTTTTCAAGTCGATAATCTATTTGGATAGCATCGCCGCGATTCATAACTTGGGTTTTAACCACTACCTCAGTATCCGTCGGATCCATTCTGAAAGGTTTATAAGTTACAGTTTGATCTTTCACTTGAGTCAAAGCACCAGCATACGTTCTAATCAACAATGTCTTAAATTCATTCATGACTTGTTTTTGCTGCTCAGGTGTAGCCTTACTCCAATTTTTCCCCATAGCTAATTGAGTTGTTTTTTGGAAATTTGTATAAGGAACAATCTTTGCTTCTACTAATGCCATTACCTTATTAATATTTCCAGCCTGAATTTCTTTATCGGTTTTTAAAGTATTCATTACTTCATTAACCAAATTCTTAATTAATCCATCTGGTGTTGCATCAATAGACTGGGCAAATGCAGATTGATTGACGCCAAATGAAAAAATCATTACAAGCGCCATCATCCAATGGCGAATTTTGGCTTTTGGTATAAATCGATATAAATTCATTGATCGTGTAAGGTTCATCATTAATCCTTTTTTAAGATTCACTATTTTAAATCTTTTTAGATTTCACAAATTAGCGAACCCTACTTTCCTCTTTTTCAAGCATCTCATCAGGAATATCATCATCGTCATCGATTAATGGAGGATTGCCATCATAAATTCGATTTCTTCGTCTTTGAATATAAGCGTCTCTAATAAAAGTATATTTATCAAAAGCAGCCTCGCCAAGTAGGCTAGTTGAGCTAAGGTATTTGGAGCGTTGATCAACAATTCTTATACCTGTAATGGTGTTTCTAACTGGGATGTTATCTATGTATGTAAGCAGAATATCTGTTTGTAAATCAAATGCCCAACCGACAGTATCGCGAACATTGCTAGGCCCTAGTAGTGGCAACATCATATAAGGACCATCTCCAATGCCCCAAACACCAAATGTTTGACCAAAATCTTCACTATGCTTTTCTAAACCAGCCTCTGTTGCAACGTCAAAAATACCCCCAATACCAAACGTCGTGTTAACGATAACGCGCGTTAAATCCTCAACGGCTGTTTTAGGTTTTCCCTGCAATAATTGGTTCACTGCAGTGTAAACATCACCAACGTTTGCGAAAACATTGGAAAACCTCTCCCGAACGTATACCGGAAAAATAAATTCATAAACCTGTGTAATAGGTTTGACAACATACTTATCTAAACTCTCATTGAACGAGAAAACATTTCTATTTACTAACTCCCATGGATCCTTTTTGGAACGCGGCTGTCCCTCAGGAATCGACGCACACCCTACAAAAAAAGACATGACTATACTCAAAACTATGAGTTGTAAGCCTTTCCTGCTTATGAAACCTGTTATCTTCATTACTCGCTTTTTTCTTTTCCGGCATCTGCCGCTTTGTTATATAAAAATTGGCTTATTAAGCTTTCTAATACTATCGCTGACTGGGTTTGCGTAATTTTACTTCCCTGGGCTAAAGATTGCTCATCGCCCCCAGCCTCAATCCCAATATATTGCTCCCCTAAAAGGCCGGAAGTTAATATTTTCGCTGAGGAATCCTTAGGAAAATGGAAATTGTCTTCGATGTTTAAAGTAACCGTTGCTTGATACGTTTTATCGTCAAAATTAATTGCTGCAACACGACCCACAACTACACCAGCGCTTTTCACAGGAGCACGAGGCTTAAGACCGCCAATATTATCAAAGCGTGCAGTGACTGAATAAGTCTTAGCAAAGCTAAACGAACTCATGTTTCCAGCTTTGAGTGCTAAAAATAATAAGGCCACAAAGCCTGTAATGACAAATAATCCAACCCAAAAATCTAATGAATTCTTTTTCATATTTGAAACGCTCTCGTTGTTACTGATTTATGTTGAAAACATAACAGCTGTTAATAAAAAGTCTAATGCCAAAACTGCTAATGAAGAAATGACAACAGTTCTTGTAGTGGCTAAAGATACTCCCTCTGGAGTTGGCTTAGACTCATAACCTTGATACAAGGCGATAAAAGTAACCGCAACGCCAAAAACAAGACTTTTAATAACGCCATTTCCAACGTCTTGTAAAACATCTACTCCACCTTGCATTTGTGACCAAAAAGCTCCTGCATCAACCCCAATTAAGGGAACGCCAACTAAATAGCCTCCGATAATACCAACTGCACTAAATATTGCGGCCAATATCGGCATTGCAATAACACCGGCCCAAAATCTTGGTGCAATAACTCTCGATACCGGATCAACGGCCATCATTTCCATCGCTGATAGCTGCTCTCCAGCTTTCATTAAACCAATCTCAGCTGTAAGTGATGTACCTGCTCGACCGGCAAATAGTAATGCGGTTACAACTGGGCCAAGCTCTCGGGTTAGTGATAAAGCAACTAATAGTCCCAGGGCCTGTTCAGATCCATATCTGTTTAATGTGTAATACCCCTGTAAACCCAATACAAATCCAACAAAAAGACCTGATACAGCAATAATGACAAAAGAGTAATTTCCAAGGAAAAATACTTGATCACTGACCAACCTAAATCGTTTCCACAGCCCAAATGATTTGCGAAATAAAGAAATAAACATTAAGGCAGCATGACCTACCCCTGCAATACTCAAGCGGACGTAAGCACCTAGCCTAGTAATTCGTTGAATAATCGCCTCAGTCATTTTTAACTTTCTGAAGGCCAAAATCTTCTGCAATTGGCTTTCCTGGGTAATGGAAAGGTACCGGCCCATCTGGCTGAGCATCTATAAATTGTCTAACAAAAAGATCTTCAGATTTTTGCAGATCTTCAGGAGTCCCCTGTGCTGCAATTTTTCCATTGGCAATGAAATATACATAATCAGCTATTTCAAAAGTTTCAGGTACATCATGCGTAACTAATATGCTCGTTGCGCCAAGCGCGTCATTCATTTCTTTGATAAGTCGAGCGGTTACACCTAAAGCAATTGGGTCTAATCCTGCAAAGGGCTCATCATACATTATCAAGGGAGGATCTAGTGCTACAGCCCTCGCAAATGCTACTCTACGTGCCATACCTCCTGAAATTTGTGAAGGCATTAAATCACGGGCATTCCTTAGTCCAACAGCGTTGAGCTTGAGCATGACTAAATCATTAATCATTGCCTCATCCAGTGAAGTATGTTCCCTTAGAGGAAACGCCACATTTTCAAAAACACTCATATCTGTGAAAAGTGCTCCAAATTGAAAGAGCATTCCCATCTTCCTTCGAATACGTATCAAACCATCGTTATTCAATGTTCCAACGTTTTCCCCTTCAAACACAACTTTGCCTGAATTTGCTTTAACTTGGCCACCAAGTAAACGCAGCACAGTAGTTTTTCCACACCCGGAACCACCCATGACGGCAGTTAACTTACCTTTTTGAAAAGACATCGATAAGCCCTCAAGAATGTTTCGTTCTTGAGGAGCATAAGAAAAAGTCACATTTTCTAAAGAGGCTAAATTTTCGGAATCTGTTGCTTGCATAACGTAATTATCATGCAAACATGGTTATTTCACCAAAATTAAAGCTTTTTCTTCTAGCTTTGCATTAACGCATCATCAAAAATAGCTACAGCTCTTGTCCAACCCGCAGAAGCACCTCTTATCTTGTGAGGAAAACAACTGATATAGAAACCATCTGCAGGAAGTGCCTCTAAATTATGAAGTTTCTCAAGATGACAATATCCAATATCTCTACCAGCCTTATGACCCTCCCAAATAAGGCTTGAGTCATGAGAACTTTCAAATTTTTTCTGTGTATGAACAAATGGAGCATCCCAGCTCCAACCATCTATACCCGTTAATCTTATCCCTCTTTCTAATAGATACATAGTTGCTTCGTATCCCATGCCACATCCTGAACTGACATAATCTGAATACCCATACCTAGAACCTGCTCTTGTATTCACAACAACAATTTCTAATGGTTTTAATTCATGGCCTATTCTCTTTAGTTCCGCCTCGACATCTGCTGCAGTAACCACATACCCATCTTCAAAATGACGAAAATCTAACTTAACACCCGGTTGAAAACACCACTCTAGAGGAACTTCATCGATTGTTTTTGACTTTTTTTGCTCCCCCAAAGCACGATCCATCGTGCTATGAAAATGATATGGAGCGTCTAGATGAGTCCCGTTGTGAGTTGATATAGTTGCAACTTCAACGGCCCATCCTTCACCATCGGGCAAATCATTTTTTTGTAAGCCTGGGAAAAAATTAGCAATCCGCTCAACAGTATCTTGATGAGTAAAGTACTCTATTTTAGGTTTGAATGAGGGTGGATCACTCAGAACATCATTTTCTAAAAAAATAGAAATATCTACGAACTTTCTTGGCATTTTGTCTCCTCTTTTTGATTTATTTTTTTATATATTACTCGGAAAATATCAAGTATTGATATTTTGTATATCTTGACATCCTCCACACCCTAAAGGACGGAGATTCCTCCTGCTAGACGCTTATGGCCGGGTAAGACTTATGTCACTTTCAATGGAAATATCTTCATCGTTGAATAATGGCGAATTTTGCATAAACTCAACCAATGTCTTATTTGTTCCTGTTAGCCGATCATAATCTGCTCGAGATAATAAAATCGCTACAGAACGTCCGTGATTAGTAATTTCCTGCGGTCCCTCAATCTCAGCATGTCGTAAAACCGTTGAGAGCTGTGCTTTTGCATGTTGAATTTGCCAACTGTTCATAAAGCTACCCAATTCTGAACATAATAGTCATACTATAGTCAGAATTTGACTTTTCGAAAAGTTTATTTTGAAGATAACAATAGCAAAAGGGTCTATTTCCAGGAATAAAGCTCAATCTTTAACTGCATAAGTTTCAAGAACAAATAAAAAAGCACCAACTTTTTTCAAGTTGGTGCTTTTTGTAGTGAAGCAATTATCTTGGTAGAACGCTGCTACCCATCAAATATTCATCTACTGATTTAGCGCATTGACGACCTTCGCGAATCGCCCAAACAACTAAAGATTGACCACGACGCATATCACCCGCTGCAAACACCTTAGGATGATTTGTTTTGTAGGCTTGATCACCTTCAGTACTAGCTTTTGCATTACCACGTGCATCTTTTTCGATTCCAAATCCACTTAGAATCTGTTGAGCAGGAGACACAAAGCCCATTGCTAAAAAGACTAAATCGGCTTTCATCTCAAATTCTGAATTTGGGACTTCTGACATTTTTCCGTCTTTCCATTCCAAACGAACACCAATTAGCTTTTCTAATTTGCCGTTTTTGCCTTCAAATCGTTTTGTTGCAACAGACCAGTCACGTGAACAACCTTCTTCATGTGAAGAAGATGTTCTTAACTTTGTTGGCCAGTATGGCCAAACTAGCGGTTTGTTTTCTTCTTCTGGAGGCTGAGGTAACAATTCAAATTGACTGACTGATTTTGCACCATGACGATTAGATGTTCCAACGCAGTCAGAACCTGTATCACCACCGCCAATAACAATCACATCTTTTCCAGCAGCATGGATTTGGTTCTTATTGTCGCCAGCAACTTCCTTATTCTGCGGAATTAAAAACTCTAGCGCAAAATGAACTCCTTCAAGCTCTCTTCCTGGAATAGGCAAATCTCTTGGTTGTTCAGCACCACCGCTAATGATGACAGCATCAAAATCTTGCAGAATTTGATCTGGGTCTATTCTCTTTTGTGAGTAATCTTTAATTGCAGGATCTAATTGCTCTTTGCCAACAAATACGCCTGTCTGAAAAGTTACACCTTCAGCTTGCATTTGTTCTACACGACGATCAATTAACCATTTTTCCATTTTGAAATCAGGAATGCCGTATCTTAATAGTCCGCCTACGCGATCATTCTTTTCAAAAACAGTAACATCGTGTCCCACTCGCGCAAGTTGTTGCGCAGCTGCTAATCCAGCAGGACCGGAACCAACAACAGCAATTTTTTTACCTGTTTTATGAGAAGGTACTTGAGGCTTAACCCATCCGTTTTCCCAACCACGATCAATAATTGCGTGCTCAATAGACTTAATACCAACCGGTAAATTATTAATACCAAGAGTACAAGCTGCTTCGCATGGTGCTGGACAAATTCTGCCAGTAAATTCAGGGAAGTTATTTGTGGAGTGCAAAACGTCCAAAGCCTGTAACCAGTCTTTCTCGTAAACCAAATTATTAAAGTCAGGAATAATATTGTTTACAGGGCAGCCATTGTTACAAAATGGAATACCGCAATCCATACATCTTGCACTTTGAGTTTTGGCCTCATCGTCTGTTAAAGCTGCAACAAATTCTTTGTAATGTTTAATCCTTTGCACAGGCACTTCATAGTGCTCTGACAATCTTTCAAACTCCATAAATCCAGTAATCTTTCCCATGAGATTCCTCTATTCTTTCTGTTGACTTTAATTAAGCCGTTGTAACTTGTTGTTGATTACCTTGAGACTTAGCCCACAACTCTCCAAGTGCCCTCTTATATTCAGTTGGGAAAACTTTCACAAATTGTGAGCGTGCTGTTTCCCAATCTCTTAACAAAGACTTAGCTTGCTCTGAACCGGTGTGTTTGAAATGTCTCTCGACTAAATCTTTTAAGATCGCTTCATCGGTCAAACGCTCACCACCCTCTTTAACATTCAAAGGAGCATGCCATAGTTCTTTAGGTATTGTCTTTTCCTGCTCACTTGATGGTAAAACTTTTTCAAGAGTTGCCATAGTTGTATTACAACGCTTAGCGAACATACCATCAGCGTCATAAACATAAGCAATACCACCACTCATACCTGCAGCAAAATTACGGCCAGTATTACCGAGGACAACAATCGTTCCACCAGTCATGTATTCCGCACCATGGTCACCAGTTCCTTCAACAACAGCAATAGCTCCAGAGTTTCTTACAGCGAAACGCTCTCCTGCTACTCCATTGAAGAAGGCCTCGCCATCAATAGCTCCGTATAGAACTGTATTGCCAACAATAATATTTTCTGATGAGTTTTCTTTAAATTCATTTGGCGTTCTTACGATTACACGACCACCAGATAAACCTTTACCTACATAGTCATTCGCGTCACCAACTAAATCGAAAGTTATTCCACGCGCCAGGAATGCTGCAAAACTTTGTCCCGCAGTTCCATTAAATTGAACATGAATTGTGTCGTCTGGCAATCCCTCATGACCATATCGCTTCGCAACTTCCCCAGATAACATTGCGCCAACTGTACGGTTTACGTTTCTTACAGGATGTATGAATGAAACTTTCTTGCCTGACTCAATTGCTAATGCTGCTTTAGATATCAATTCATTATCAAGAGCATTACCTAAGTTGTGGTCTTGAGTTGAAACTTGGCGACGTTCATTGCTCATGGCATGCTCAGGCTGTGCAAATATCTTTCTGAAATCTAAGCCCTTCGCCTTCCAATGTTCAACACCTTTTTTGGTATCTAACAAATCAACACGGCCTACTAGTTCATCGAAAGATCTAATTCCTAACTGCGCCATAATTTCACGAACTTCTTCAGCCACATAGAAGAAGAAGTTCACAACATATTCAGGCTTACCTGAGAACTTAGCTCTTAAAACTGGATCTTGTGTAGCAACACCTACGGGACAAGTATTTAAATGACACTTACGCATCATAATGCACCCTTCAACGACTAATGGTGCCGTTGCAAATCCAAATTCCTCTGCACCTAAAAGTGCGCCAATAACTACGTCACGGCCTGTTTTCATCTGTCCATCAGCCTGCACACGTATACGTCCACGTAGACCATTTAATACTAAAGTTTGCTGAGTTTCAGCCAAACCAAGTTCCCATGGTGATCCAGCGTGCTTAATAGAGGATAAAGGTGAAGCACCGGTACCACCATCATGACCTGAAATCACGACATGGTCAGCTTTAGCTTTTGCAACACCAGCCGCAACTGTACCAACTCCAACTTCAGATACTAGTTTTACTGAAATATCTGCTTTAGGATTGACGTTTTTCAAATCATGAATCAATTGCGCTAAATCTTCAATAGAATAAATATCATGATGCGGAGGCGGAGAAATCAAGCCAACGCCAGGTACTGAATAGCGCAATTTACCAATGTAGTCGGATACTTTTCCCCCAGGTAATTGACCACCTTCACCAGGCTTTGCACCTTGTGCCATCTTAATTTGAATCTGATCTGCTGAAGACAAATACTCTGCAGTCACACCAAATCTACCTGAAGCAACTTGTTTAATCTTAGAACGTAAAGAGTCGCCAGCTTGCAATGGAATGTCAGCTTCGATGACATCTTTTCCTAATTGGCTTGCCAAAGTTTCATTGGCTTTAATCGGAATTCCTTTTAATTCATTTCTGTAACGATTTTGATCTTCTCCACCCTCGCCAGTATTGGATTTTCCACCGATACGGTTCATTGCAACCGCCAAGGTAGCATGGGCTTCTGTAGAAATAGATCCCAAGGACATTGCACCGGTAGCAAAACGCTTCACAATTTCTTTGGCTGGCTCTACTTCTGAAACGTCTATAGCTTTACTAGGATCTAATTTAAATTCAAATAATCCTCTTAAAGTCATATGACGACGACTTTGATCATTGATTAAGTTAGCATATTCTTTAAAGGTTTGATATCCACCTTTTTCCGGGCCAACCCGTGTTGAATGTTGAAGCTTCGCAATTGAATCAGGTGTCCACATATGATCTTCACCGCGAACACGATAAGCATATTCACCACCAGCATCCAACATATTTTTGAGAACTGGATCTTCACTAAATGCAAGTCTATGCATTTTCAAAGCTTCTTCTGCAACATCAAAAATACCGATACCACCAACGTTAGATGCAGTTCCTTGGAAGTACTTTTTGACCAACTCTTCTGATAAACCAATTGCTTCAAAAATTTGTGATCCTGTATAGGACATATAAGTCGAAATACCCATCTTCGACATAACTTTTTGAAGTCCCTTACCTACTGCTTTTACATAATTTTTAATTGCTTTTTCTGGGGAGAGTTCACCAGTAAAGCCTTCAGCCATTTTAGCTAGTGTTTCCATAGCCAAATATGGATGAACAGCCTCTGCGCCATACCCAGCGAGTAGAGCAAAATGATGCGTTTCTCTCGCTGATCCTGTTTCCACCACTAAACCAGCACTTGTACGCAAACCTTTTTGTACCAGATGGTGGTGAATTGTTGAAGTTGCTAGCAAAGCTGGTATCGCAACATACTCTTGTGAAACTTGACGATCACTAATGATCAAAATATTAAAACCTAATTTCACAGCATCTACTGCTTCAGCACATAATGAAGCCAGTCTTGCTTCAATACCATCTTTACCCCAAGCAACTGGATAACAAATATCTAATTCATGCGTTCTGAATTTGCCATTTGTGTAATGCTCAATATGTCTAATTTTGGTAATGTCATCAAAATCTAAAATTGGCTGACTTACTTCTAAACGCATTGGCGGATTAATATTATTCGTATCTAATAAGTTTGGTTTTGGTCCAATAAAAGATACGAGTGACATCACCATGTTTTCACGGATGGAATCAATCGGTGGGTTAGTAACTTGTGCAAACAACTGTTTAAAGTAGTTGTATAAAACTTTGTTTTTGTTAGAGAGCACAGCTAATGGGCTGTCATTACCCATTGAACCGACAGCTTCTTCACCTGTTTGCGCCATTGGAGCCATTAAAAACTTCAGATCTTCTTGTGAATATCCAAAAGCTTGTTGTCGATCCAATAATTGCGCAGCTGGTCGTATATGTTTTTGATCATCTAAAACATCGATTTCTTTGACATCGATCACATCTAACTTAATACGAACAGCTTCAATCCAGCTCTTATAAGGTTTAGCTTTTGCAAGTGACTCTTTTAATTCGCTATCCTCAATAATGCGACCTTGCTCCATATCAATAAGGAACATTTTTCCTGGCTGTAAACGCCATTTCTTAACAATCTTACTTTCTGGAAAATTCAGTACTCCAGCTTCAGATGCCATAACGACTAAGTCGTCATCTGTTACGTAATATCTTGCTGGACGCAATCCGTTTCTGTCCAATGTTGCACCAATCTGGCGTCCGTCTGTAAATGCAATCGCTGCTGGACCATCCCATGGCTCCATCATTGATGCATGGTATTCATAAAACGCTCTACGGTTGTCGTCCATGAGGGTGTGTTGTTCCCAAGCCTCTGGAATCATCATCATCATTGCGTGAGCAAGAGGATACCCAGCCATCACCAATAACTCTAAACAGTTATCAAAACTTGCTGTGTCTGACTGCCCAGGATAAATGAGTGGCCATAACTTTTCGAGATCATCTCCAAGAACTGGTGATTTAATTCCGCCAGTACGAGCATTTACCCAATTTACGTTACCTTTAACAGTGTTAATCTCTCCGTTATGGGCAATCATTCTGTATGGGTGAGCTAACTCCCACGCTGGGAAGGTGTTAGTTGAAAAGCGTTGATGTACCAAAGCAAGTGCTGATACCACCATTTCATCTTGTAAATCCGTGTAGTAAGCGCCCACTTGGTTTGCTAATAGTAAACCTTTGTACACAATAGTTCTTGCTGACATGGAAGTTACAAAATATTCTTTTCCGTGTTGCAACTGAAGATTCTGAATTGCATGACTTGCAGACTTGCGTATGACGTACAACTTACGCTCTAAAGCATCAGTTGTCATAATATCTCTGCCACGACCGATAAAAATTTGGCGAATTACTGGCTCGGATGTTCTAACATTAGGAGACATTGGCATATTAGTATCTACAGGTACATCTCTCCATCCCAAAATCACTTGACCTTCGATACGGACAGTTCTCTCCAATTCTTGCTCACAAGCTAATCTTGAGGCACTCTCTTTTGGTAAAAAGACCATTCCGACACCGTACTCACCTTCTGGTGGGAGTTTAATTCCTTGTTTGGCCATTTCTGAACGATAAAATGCGTCAGGTATCTGAATCAAAATACCAGCACCATCTCCCATCAGTGCATCAGCACCAACCGCACCGCGGTGATCTAAATTTTCAAGAATCTTGAGGCCCTGTTCAACAATACTGTGTTCTTTTTTGCCCTTAATGTGTGCAACGAAACCTACGCCGCAAGCATCATGTTCATTTTGAGGGTCATAAAGACCTTGCTGTTCTGGTCGCAATTGAGATGGAATTAACATTAAATTGTCCTAAAAAAAGAGAAAAATATTCCTATAGCGCTAGGAATAACCCTAATCACACCCACACTATAGGTCAAATAAATCTAGACATCAAACATTATGATTATAACTCTGTCCCCATTTTAATAATCTCTGTCTTTATCCATTTTGGTGCTTGGGGACAGAGTTGGGGGTCAATGAATCATTGAAATTGTGCAAGAAAACTATTTTTCAAGAACAATATTTTTCCATTGGCGCTGTCTTTCAAATGGAGTGTTACCCAAACCCCAAAATGGAAGAACATCTTGCAAACCATAATTTGCTTCAAGACCCACATGGATTTTGTAACTCGACCATGTGTAATCCTCTAACTTCTGGACAATGTGTTCTTTAAGAGGGCTTTGTTCAATCTTTTTTTGATAATTTAATAATTCACTCTCATTTTTTACAGCAACTGAATAATATCTTCCAGCCCAAATACTTCCCTTATGTTGATAAACTTGGTTGTATAGTTGAGTAAATCTTCTCCCTAAGGATTGAATTGTTCTCGCCAAAGATTCTTCAAATAAGGGTGTTACTAAAATTTGAGTTTGATTAGGCAAAATGACATACGCATGCATGATTAATTTGTAATTCTTAGCTGCATCACGCAACCAAGCTAGAAACTCCAACTTCAAATCATCACGATCAAAAACAGTTAAAGTCGGATTGCCTCGCAAAACAACGTAATAAACTTGTCCTGGAATAATTTGACGTGCTTTACGGGCCACAACTAATCCATTAAGTTGCCGTATGAAGCTTTACTTGTAAACTCCGGAATAGTCCAATCACCATCCTCACTAACAACTCCCTCTGGAGGTGACCTTGGTGATTCTGGCATTCCACTGAGCGCTTGAGACATATAGTTAATCCATACAGGGAGTGATAAGCCTCCACCAGTTTCATTGCTACCTAAACTTTTAGGTCGATCAAATCCCATCCAGACCACAGCGCATAGATTTGGATGATAACCAGCAAACCAAGCATCATGAGAATCATTAGTTGTTCCTGTTTTACCAGCAATATCACTTCTTCCAAGCTTGGCCCTTGCAGAAGCCGCTGTTCCAGAGCGTGTTACTTCTTGCATCAAACTGTCCATTACAAAAGCCGTTTTAGGATCCAGAACACGCTTTGTTTCGTCACCGACATTTCCAGGGGGAGCTTGAAAAATTATCTGCCCTTTAGAGTCCACAATCTTACTGATTAAATATGGTTGCACATCATATCCACCATTAGCAAAAATACTGTACCCAACAGACATTTGTAATGGTGTTTCTGAACCCGCACCAAGCGCGAGAGTTAAATAAGGTGGATTTTTTTCAGGGGGAAATCCAAATCTCTGAATAAAGTCTTGAGTGTAATGGGTTCCAATAGCTCGCATAATCCGGACTGATACTAAATTTTTCGATCTGGCTAGTGCTGTTCTTACAGTCATTACGCCATCAGTTCTACCATCATAATTTTTTGGCTCCCAAGCTTTGCCACCCGTTTCAGAACCACCTATCGATAAAAATGCGTCATTTACCAAGGTTCTAGGCATGATGCCTTTTTCTACACCTGCAGCATAAATAAATGGTTTAAACGATGAGCCTGGCTGTCTTTCTGCTTGTATCGCATGATTAAACTGGGAAAGTTTAAAGTCAAACCCACCAACCATCGTATTAATGGCTCCTGAATTAGGATCTATTGCAATCAAAGCTCCTTGCACCTCAGGGATTTGGGAAATTTGCCATGCACCATTGCTTTGTTGAGAAACTCGAATAATTGAGCCTGGCTTGATTTGAATCTTCGGTTGAGCAGTACTAGCCAGACCCTCTCTACCAACCTTTAAGCCATCTGGTTTTATACGTATTGTTTCTCCAGAAGAAATAAAAACTTGAACCTCTTGAAGACTTGCCTTTATGACAACGCCTGATTGCATATCCTCACTAGCTGGATGTTCAATAAGAGCTTCATCAAGTATGCGTTTATTTTCTTTTGAATCAAGGTTTCCAGTGGGCAGATTAACAAAACCTTCTGGACCTCTGTAGCCATGTTTAACATCGTAATCAAGCAAACCTTTTCTTAAGGCGTTATATCCAGCCTCTTGATTCGTTTTATTAATTGTTGTGTAAACCTTTAAACCTTGGATATAAACATTATCTCCATAGGTATTCACTAGTAAATTACGCGCATACTCAGCGGCATAATCAGCATGTACACTAAATTCTCTACCCAAGCCTTTTACTTGTAACTCTTCCAAAATCGCATTGGCATACTCTTCATTGCTTATATATTTAAGATCTCGCATGCGTTGCAAAATATAATCCTGGCGAATTTTGGCTCTTCGAAAATTAACGATAGGATTGTATGCAGATGGGGCTTTAGGCAAACCAGCCAGCATTGCTGATTCAGCAATTGATAAATCTTTAACGTCTTTACCAAAGTAAATTCTTGCAGCACTTGCAAAACCATAAGACCTTTGCCCTAAATATATTTGATTCATATAAAGCTCAAGAATCTGATCTTTACTTAAGTTTTTTTCAATCTTCAGTGATAAAAGAATCTCATAAACTTTTCTATTTAACGTTTTTTCATTAGTCAGAAAAAAGTTTCTAGCAACCTGCATTGTTATTGTTGAAGCTCCTTGTGAGTATTTGCCGCTCAAATTAACTAATGCAGCTCGGGCAATACCTTGGATATCCACACCTGGATGCTCATAAAAGCGATCATCCTCAATAGAAATGACAGCATTTTTTAAGCTTTCCGGAAAATCCTTAATGGGAGTGACATTACGTCTTTCTTCGCCAAACTCACCTATTAATTCATTATCTGCAGTGTAAATACGAAGTGGAACTTTAGGTCGATAGTCAGTTATGACCTCTAAAGAGGGTAATTTAGGGTTTGCCAAAATAACTACATAAGCAACAAGTATCCCAGCGCAAATTAGCCCTGCAATACCCAAACCCAACAAGGCTAACAATAGTTTTTTTAACATAAATAAACCACCTTAGACAAATCCTTCTGAAAGGCTTCCAAAGCGGTAAAGCTTATAACAGGAAAGAGTTTATTTTTACTCATTCTAGGATTATAAGGAAGAGCTGTCGAGTGTCTTAACTTTCTCACAAGTTTTTCAGAATAATCTCTCATAAGATGACCTTTATTCAACTGCGTTTCCTGTGAACAATATGTAATGCATATTTTTTCCTCGTCACAAACAAGAATTGATCCTGAAACAGGTGAGGTTTTACCTGATCTTGAAAAGAAAACATTTTCTAAATCTCACTCTTCATTTTTTGAAAATAAATCTTTCACTAAAACAGTTTTGATTCTTTTAATTTTATTGAACGTCTCTGTCATATCTTTTGTTTACTTCAGTTTAAAAAAAGAAATTGATTATTTACATTTTCAATTTGAAGCCTTATTTGAGGGTGTCGAAGAAAGTGAATCAAGAATAAATGCAATTGCAGAGTCTGTAGAAGAAGTAAATTTAAAAATGAAAGAAGCTCTTGAGGCGGATGAAGAATTTGCTAGTGTCAATTTTTGGGGTGATAACCAAACAGCCGCACACCTTCAAAGTATTAAATTTATTGGCTATTATGAAATAAATGGTCAAAGGATAGCGTATACAAAGTCACAACTTGGTGATCGTTTTTTAACAAAAAATGAAGTTTTTAATGATCATTGGCGCATTAAAGACATTACAAGTAACACACTTGTTTTAATTGGAGAAAACGATAAAACATACACAGTCCTCAAAGAGGAACAGCAATGAAAATATTGATCCTAGGCGTGTTGCTCTTATCTTTTAATATTTGTGATGCAAAGTTTGAACTTCCTGAAAATAAACTCAACCTTGCATTCAGAAACATCGAATTAAAAGATGTTTTTGAAATCCTGGGTCAAGCAGGAAAAATACATTTCATTGGTCATCAAAGACTGGAGGGAACAACTGACTTAGTTGCACAAAATGTGACTTGGAAACAAGCTTTTGAAATGATTCTTCGTAGTCATGGACTTTACTTTGTTCAAAACGGCAATATGATTTGGGTTGCTCCACCACATGTGATTAAAAATAGTGGGCAGGCACAGTGGGACAACTTAAACAATGAGGAAGAATCGCCACAACAAGTCGCAATTGAAGCTTATATTGTTGAAGTAGACCAGCGATTTAGCCAAGAATTAGGTATTAAATTAAGCCTAATAAATAAAGCTAAAAATTTATATTCAGATGGCTCTCAATCTAGTTTGTTATCTGATCTCAAGTCCACAGTAAAAAATGCATCTCAGCCTGTTTCTGGAGCAATAACCGTTATCTCTAAAGGCGCTAGACAAATATTACAGGCAGAATTAAATGCATTGGAATCAAATGGACAAGGAAAAATCATTTCTAACCCAAGAATCGTAACTACCCATCAAGTCTCTGCTGTTATTGAGCAAGGTACCGAAATACCCTATACAACAAGCTCTAGGGAGGGCTCTAAAGTACATTTTCGTAAAGTAAATCTCCGACTCGCTGTTATCCCCGAGATCAATTCAGAATTCATTAAATTAGATGTAGAAATATCAAAAGATTCTCTAGGTAAGCAATTTGGAAATAGTCACGCCATTAATACTAGGGCACTTAAGTCTTCACTGATTGTAGAAGAAGGAGGAACAGTAATGATCGGTGGGGTTTTTATCACTGTTGATAGAGAAGAAACTGTACAGGTTCCATTACTAGGTGACATCCCTCTCATTGGACATTTGTTCCAACATAAAGAAATGGTTAGCGATAAAAATGAGTTGCTCATTTTCCTAACTCCAACCTTGCTTGATTATGCTGGCAATCATTAAAATTCAATAAATTTTTGCTTAAGTCTCAACACTGCGTAAAATTGAGGTATGAATTCGGTTCCTAAAAATATTTATTTAATTGGTCTTATGGGAGCAGGAAAGTCTACCGTGGGCAAAATGATTGCCAAAAGACTAGGGAAAACTTTCTATGACAGTGACCATGAGATTGAAAAACGCTGTGGCGTAAAAATACCAACCATTTTTGAAATGGAGGGTGAAGAAGGTTTTCGTAAAAGAGAAGCTCTTGTAATTAAAGATCTAACTCAATTAGAAGATATTGTTCTTGCTACAGGTGGTGGAAGCGTTTTGCTTCCAGAAAATCGACAACATCTGCATGAAAATGGCTATGTTATCTATTTGCGCGCTAATCCTCATGAACTATGGATTAGAACAAGAAATGATAAAGGTAGACCTTTATTGAATACTGCAGATCCACAGAAAAAGTTCAAAGAGCTTTATGAAATTAGAGACCCTTTATACCTCTCTATAGCCCATCAAACAATTGAAACAGGTAAACCTAACGTGAATCAATTGACGAATAAACTAGTTATGCAATTGGAACTTCAATCATGAAATCCTTAGAAGTTGATTTAGGAAACAGATCTTATCCGATTTATATCGGCGAAAATTTATTGCAGGATTCAACTATTTTCGCTAAACACATACAGGGTCACTTAAGTATCATTGTTACGAACCCCACTATTTCAAAACTTTATGGTCAACAGGTTGAATCTACTTTAAAAAATATTGGTCAAAAGGTTGTTCAAGTCATTATTCCTGAGGGTGAAGAATATAAAACGTGGCAGACTCTACAGCTTATTTTTGATGGCTTAATGAGCGCTGGAGCAGATCGTAAAAGTACCATTTTTGCATTAGGCGGTGGTGTCGTTGGCGATATGGCAGGCTTTGCAGCTGCCTCATTTATGCGTGGTATTAATTTCGTACAAATTCCAAGCACTCTCCTTTCACAAGTTGATTCTTCCGTTGGAGGTAAAACCGGTATTAATCACCCTTTAGGCAAGAATATGATTGGTGCATTTCATCAACCTGTTGCTGTTATTGCTGATTTGGGAACATTAAAAACTCTACCCCCAAAGGAACTAGCTGCTGGGCTTGCAGAGGTCATTAAGCATGGTGCGATTGCTGATGCCAATTTTTTAAATTGGATTGAGTCAAATATTTCTAATCTAAACGCCTGTGAAATTCCAGCAATGGAGCATGCGGTTCTTCGCTCTTGCGAAATTAAATCTTCAGTTGTGGCAGCTGATGAAAAAGAATTAGGAATTCGTGCACATCTTAATTTTGGTCATACATTTGGGCACGCTATTGAGGCTGGAATGGGATATGGTCAATGGCTTCATGGTGAAGCAGTAGGTTGTGGAATGGTGATAGCCAGTGAAGTTTCAAAGGAAATGGGTTACATCAACTCTGAAGAGGTTCAACGCTTAACAGAAATTATTTCGCAATTACACCTTCCTATTAAACCTCCACAATGGTCAGCCAAAAAGTATCTAGAACTAATGGCTCATGACAAAAAAGCTGAACAAGGTGAGATTAAATATATTCTTTTGAAAGAACTTGGTCAGGCAATTGTGCAAAAAATTCCTAATACAACAATTGAAAATGTTTTGTATCGTTTTGGCGCCCTTAAATGAGTTCTTTAGCAGCATATAGTGCCCAAGCATTTTCATCATTGGGAAGAGTTCACCCTGAGCCTGAGGAGCCCAGCAAATCTGGCAGAAATCCATTTCAAAGAGACAGAGATCGTGTCTTGCATTGTGCTGCCTTTAGACGCCTAGAGTATAAAACTCAGGTATTCCTCAATCATGAAGGTGATGACTTTAGAACCCGTTTAACGCATAGTCTTGAAGTGGCACAAATTGGTAGGGCTGTAGCGCGTCGTTTATTTTTAAATGAAGATCTTGTTGAAGCAATTTCTTTAGCACATGATTTAGGTCACACACCTTTTGGTCACGCTGGGCAAGACGCTCTTAATGCCTGTATGAAAGACTATGATGGTTTCGAACATAATTTACAAAGCTTATGGGTGGTTGATGAGCTTGAAGAAAGATATCCAAGTTTTGATGGACTAAATTTATCTTATGAAACCCGTGAAGGAATTCTGAAACACATTTCACGTAAAAATATTCAAATTCATCGCGCGTGGCTTGGTCCTCTTGCAGATCGATTTGAAAATAATTTACAGCCAACTTTAGAAGCTCAACTAGCAAATATTGCAGATGAAATTGCATACAGTAATCATGATATTGATGACGGTATTCGCTCAGGACTTCTACAAATGGAATCTCTAAACCAGACTGAATTATGGAATTCAAGACGTCATATCGTTCTTCAAAAATATCCTCAGCTAGAAGGTAGAAGGCTGCGTCATGAAGTTATTCGACACATCATTCATATTTTGATTGATGATTTAGTGAATAACTCTAAAAAATTAATAGAACAACATCATCCACAATCGATAGATGATGTTAGAAAATCTCCTCCTTTAATCGCATTTTCTGACTCAGTAAAAAATCAGGTCGTGGAACTGAAAAGTTTTTTATTTAAAAACCTTTACCGGCACCCAAGAGTGGTTAACGTTACGCAAGAAGCAGCTGAGCAAATTGAATTTCTATTCCAATATTTTTTAAAACACTCCGAAGAAATTCCGGGACATTTTAGAAAAAAAGATAATCTTCAAAGACGCATTGCTCACTATATCGCCGGAATGACTGATCGTTTTGCTAGAAGCGAATTTATTCGACTTCAGTCTAAAGGGTAACTTTAAAATCTATTCCGCCCTGCTTAGATATATACCTTGATACTGCCTCAAAAAACTCTTCACCTGTCTTAGTATCAATCCATTTTGGCTGGCTTTTTGTACCAACCCATTTGAAATGAAAACCACCTTCTTTAGCAGCAACCCACAATTCATGTAAAGGGGTTTGTAAATTGATAACGATTACCGTCTTATTAGGGAATGAAATACTTAATACACTCGCTTGCCTTTGAAGATCAACATCAAAATCTGTTGTTTCAAATAAACGCTCTAACTCTTGTTCTACAACATCAAGAGCATGTCCAGCATAATTTTTAAACTCTGAATCAGTTATTTTTTCAAAGGTGTTTTCACTTGATGATGTCATGATTTAATGGTCTTTTTAAATGGTAAATACATTTGGCTTCATAATATAAGAATCATGAAACAATTTGCAAAATTACATTTTAGTTTTCTTCTTGCCTTAAGTGGGTTACTTATATTTACCCTTACAGCTTGTGGGGTTAGGGGGCCATTATATTTACCTCCTCCGCCAAGTTATCCTCAAAAACCTAGTAAAGAAGAACCAGTTGGTGTTCAATACCCTACTACCCCCACCACCCCATCTAAAGAATCTGTTAAGCCCTAAAAATGACTCCACTACCTAATTTAATTGGTTTTCATGTGCAAAACAATGAATGGTTTGCTGAAAACGTATCTCTCACTAAGATTGCTGAACAATTTGGTACGCCATGCTACGTTTATAGCCAAAAAGCACTTACACAATCTTATATGGCCTATGAAAAGGCTTGTATTAGGTCTGATGGTTCACGTAGAGCACGTGTTCATTTTGCAATGAAATCAAATAGCAATTTGGCTATTTTGGATTTATTTGCACAATTAGGCGCGGGTTTTGATTTAGTAAGTGGTGGTGAATTAGAGCGAGTTATTGCAGCTGGGGCCAATCCTGAACTTTGTGTATTTTCAGGGGTCGGGAAATCTATTTCTGAAATTAAACGTGCTCTTGAAGTCAGCGTTAAATGTTTTAATATCGAATCTATTCCGGAGCTTACTCGTATTAATCAAGTCGCTAGTGATCTAGGGAAAATTGCTCCTGTTTCTTTAAGAGTAAATCCTGATGTTGATGCAAAAACACACCCTTATATTTCCACTGGCTTAAAAGATAATAAATTTGGTATTGCTTACGAATCCGTTCTTCATACCTATCGCGCAGCAAAAGAAATGTCCCACTGCAAAATCATTGGTATTGATTGTCATATTGGTTCTCAAATCTTAGATATTCAACCTTACCTTGATGCTTTAGACCGTGTTCTATTATTAATAGAAGCCTTAAGGCTAGATGGAATCAATATTCAGCACCTTGATATAGGTGGTGGCTTAGGAATTGATTATGGCGGTGATATTGCCCCTGATATTACTCAGTTTGCAAACACACTTCTCAACCATATTGAGACAAAAGGCTTTGGAGATTTAGAGGTTATTTTTGAGCCGGGTAGATCATTAGTTGGTAATGCTGGAGTTTTATTAACCTCCATTGAATATCTAAAACCAACTGAAGCAAAGAACTTCTGCATTGTAGATGCTGCAATGAATGATTTAATGCGCCCTGCGATGTATGAAGCCTTTCACCATATTGTTCCAGTTATACAAAAAAATATCACCCCTCAAACATATGATGTTGTAGGTCCTATATGTGAGACTGGTGACTGGTTAGGGAAAAATCGTGAGCTTGCTGTTGATGCTGGTGACCTCCTATTGATCCTCTCAGCAGGGGCCTATGGCTCTTCAATGTCCTCTAATTACAACACTAGACCTAGAGCAGCAGAAGTCATTGTTAATGATACAGATTGCTATGTCATACGCGAGAGAGAGACCATATCTAGTCTCTTCGCTTTTGAGCACAGATTGCCTAAAAAATAAAAGGGGGTATTAACCCCCTTTGAAAAATCAACTACTTTTATTATTAATGTAATCCGGCAATATAGTCAGCTACAGCTTGCATTTCTTTGTCGCTTAACTTTGATGAAATCGTATTCATTTGAGCATTTTTACGATCACCACTTCTGAAATTAGTTAATTGGGTTTGAGTGTACTCAGCCCACTGTCCGCCAACACGTGGATATTGAACAGGAATTCCAGAGCCTGATGGGCCATGACAAGAAGCACATGCTGGAACATTCTTAGATGCAATTCCACCACGATAAATGCTCTTACCCAATTCGATAGTATCTTTATTGCGAGCTGTACCAGGCTTATGAGCTTGCTTTTCTAAATAAGCTGCTAAGTTTTTCATATCAGCATCTGTCAATGGCATAGACATCCCCATCATTACAGGATTTGCACGCTCGCCAGATTTAAAATGTGCTAACTGGTTGTAGATGTAAGTCGCATTTTGTGCAGATAATTTTGGCCAAGTACCTGAACCACTATTACCATTTGCTCCGTGGCAACCAACGCAAGCAGTTATACCGCGTGAGCTATCACCATTAGAATAAAGTGCCTCACCAGCTGATACATCAGGCTTTTGAGCTTTTGGAGCTGTTTCGTTAGCATGTACAAAAGGTGTCATGCCGATAGAAGCTACGAAACCAAGAATAGTAAACTTTTGAATAATATTTTTTAACATAAGTGATAAGCGCATAATAGTGTTTGTAGGTTTCCTTATTTTATATCCGTAATTTTACAATAGCTTCATTATCAGAGCATTTATGTCAAAGCTTCAACAAGCAAAATTCTTTACAACAGTTAATCATTTAGCTGATTTACCCAAAGAAAACTTACCCGAAATCGCTTTCGCAGGCCGTTCTAATGCAGGCAAATCGACAGCTATTAACGTTCTCTGCTCACAAAAAAGATTAGCTTTTGCTAGTAAAACCCCCGGTAGAACGCAACATATTAATTTTTTCTGTGTTCCAGAAAAAGATACTATTTTAGGTCATCTTGTTGATTTACCTGGTTATGGTTATGCAAAAGTAGACAGAAAAGTACAGCAACATTGGGAGAATCTGCTAAGTAAGTACTTACAAGAAAGAGCCCAGCTAAAAGGAATGGTTTTAATTGTTGACTCAAGAAGAGGCATAACAGACCTAGATCTCAATATGTTGGAGTGGTTTTGTCCAACTGGAAAACCCGTTCATATCCTCATTACTAAGTGTGACAAACTCAACTTATCCGAGAAATCCTTAGTGATGAAAGCCGTTAAAGATGAATTAAAATCTTTAAAAGAGCTCAATCCACAATTTGGAGACTTATCAGCCCAGTTGTTCTCAAGTACAAAACGTATAGGACTAGAACAAGCTGATGATCTTGTTTGTAATTGGCTAAATACTTAAAAGGGGGTTTTAAATGTCCAACAAATCTTGCTCCACTTCTTTGCAGTTTCCATTACATCGCCCAAGACGCGGTCGCCTTAATACTTGGTCTAGAGCTCTAATACAAGAGACCGACCTGTCACCCAGAAATTTTATCTATCCCGTATTTGTTCTCGAAGGTCAAAATCGTCGTGAGGCAGTACCTTCGATGCCGGGAGTGGAAAGACAATCCTTGGATATTCTCCTCAATACTGCTCAAAGATGCGTTGATTTAGGGGTACCAGTTATCGCTTTGTTTCCAGTCATCAGTAGTCATCTTAAAACTCCAGATGGTTCTGAGGCCTTTAATCCTAATGGCCTTGTTCCAGAGGTTGTAAAAGCTCTAAAAGACAGATTTCCAACCCTAGGTGTCATGACGGATGTTGCCCTGGATCCATATACAAGTCATGGTCAAGATGGTCTCATTGATGAAAATGGTTATGTGCTTAATGAAGAAACTACAGAGGTCTTAGTTCAACAAGCACTATGCCAAGCGAAAGCTGGAGTAGACATTGTTGCTCCTTCAGACATGATGGATGGAAGAATCATTGAGATTCGTGATGCCCTTGAGTCAGAAGGTTTTATTCATACTCAAATTATGGCTTATTCAGCAAAATACGCCTCAGCGTTTTATGGCCCTTTTAGAGATGCTGTTGGGTCTGCTGGTAATTTAGGTAAGAGTGATAAAAAAACTTATCAAATGGATTTTTGCAATTCAGATGAGGCTATAAGAGAAGTTGCTTTAGATATTTCTGAAGGAGCGGATATGGTGATGATTAAACCAGGTATGCCCTATTTAGATATCGTTAGGCGGGTCAAAGACACATTTGGCTATCCCACTTTTGCCTATCAAGTAAGTGGTGAATATGCAATGCTAAAAGCTGCAGCACAAAATGGTTGGTTAGATCACGACAAAGTAATGATTGAGTCTTTAATGGCCTTTAGACGCGCAGGGGCCGATGGTATTCTGACTTACTTTGCTCTAGAAGCCGCTGAATTATTGCAATCGAAGTAATTGTAGTTTTTCTAGAAGCTTTTCAGGGGTCGTTATCCCAACGACCTTTATTTCTTTTAATTCGCGGCCTTTTGCATCTATAAAAATAAATGCCGGAGGGCCAAAAAGCTGATATCGATTTAATAGGTTTTGTTGATTCTTTCCTGAAACAGTGACATCGACTTCAACACGTTGATATTGTTCTAAAGCAGATATTACCTCTTTATTGCTGAGAGTTATTTGATCAATTTCTTTGCAACTCACACACCAATCTGCAGAATATGTCACGAAAACTGCTTTATTGGATTGCTTAGCATTTTCTAATATCCCCTTAAGCTCATCCTCAGAAGTTACAACTTGATACTCTAAGCTACCTATTATTTTTATGCTTTGGGTAGAGTGGCCTTTTAATAGGTTGTTTACAGCTGGATATACCATCCAAATTGCAAACCCTATTAACACAAGTGCTAATACTCTCTGGACCCTAATCATCCATGATCCAGCCTTAGGCACAAGACTTCTAGCCCCTACGGCAAACATCATTAACGGAAGCCCCATCCCCAATGCTAGTACAAATAAAATTAATCCGCCAAGCTCTACTTTTCCACTATGAGCAATAAAGGTTAATACACCCGCTAATGGCGCAGTGACACAGGGGCTAGCTATTAAGCTAGACAAGGCGCCGAGTATTAAAACCCCAAATAAACTGCCCCCTTGATGCTTACTCATCCACTCATGAACCATTTGGTTCCACGCATGAGGTAAGCGCAATTCAAATAAACCCAACAAACTTGCAGAGAGAATCAACATTAATACACCGAAGCAAATGACAACAATCGGACTTTGTAAGTATGCTGACACGCCAGCTCCAAACCAAGCTGTTGCCATTCCAGCCAAACTAAATGCAATCGCCATACCAAGGATGTATGCACTTGCAATAGTTATTGATTTGGTTTTTGAGTTCTTTTGTTCATCATTAAGTCCAAAAAGAATACTTGAAAGTATTGGGAGCATCGGTAACATGCAAGGGGTAAATGCTAAGCCAAGTCCTAATAGAAAAAATATACCTAATAAGATAGGTGTAGAAGTTTTTTCAAGTAATCGATTTAGTGCATTTAAATCATCTCTAGAATCCCACCAAGATAAGTTATCTGAACTTCTCTCTTGGTTCAGCTCTTCTATAGAGCCCACTGACATAACAGGCACATCATATTGAACAATTTGTATATATCTAGTCATTGGCGGGTAGCAAATCCCCTTTTCAGCACACCCTTGAACTTGTACTTCTAAATTGAGTGGCGTTTGTTTGGGTAATTGATTTGCTAAATAAAGTATTTGAGCTTCGCCTTTATATGTTCTAACGATTTTTTGAAAGTTCTCATCATACTTTTCTATAGCTTTGGGTAATTCTTTGGGCTCAAGAATAATTACTTTTTCTTCAATTTTTGTTTGAGCATGTATCGATTCCTGATACATGTAATAACCTGGCGCAGCCTTAAAGGAAAGTGTAAGCCCTTCCTGGCTAAGAATCGCACTTATCTGAAACGCTTCCTCTGGTCTCAGAAATTCTTTTGCATTACTGTTGAGGTGCATACTAGCAATCAACAGTATCGCTAAGAGCTTTAACATTTTTTTAAACATGTGTTGATTGTCCTGACACACCAAGCTCACTGAGCATCCATAATAAATAAGATTTATCAATTTCTATAATTGGTATTGCGATTATTTCTGGTAACTCATAAGGGTGAGATGCCTTAACGTTTTCTAATATACCTTGCCACTTAGCTTGGATAGTTTTAGCCTGCATGATTACTTCTTTACTATTTTCAAGCTTGTCTTTCCAAAGATATAAACTTTCTACAGGTGTCAATTGTGCACAGGCGATTAATTTTTTTTCAATTAATCGCTTAGCCTGTTCACGTGCGATATCGTGATCTGGATAAGAAACTGTAACGATAATTGGCTGATGAATATTCATGTTGATAACCTGACAATTTGGTATTGTGGCAGAGTTTTTCATTCACCGCAGAATAAAAAAGCCAGGCTTATTCATCCTGGCTTTTTTGTAAGTCAAAACTAGTTACTCAGCTTCTACAGCCTCAGAAGCATCCATCTCTGGACGATCAACAAGTTCTACAAGAGCCATAGGTGCGTTATCACCAACACGGAATCCAAACTTGAGGATTCTTGTGTAGCCACCTGGGCGAGTTGCATATCTTGGGCCTAATTCTGTAAAGAGTTTGGTAACCATGTCACGATCGCGTAGGCGATTAAATGCTAAACGACGATTTGCCAAGTTATCCTTTTTACCTAAAGTAATTAAAGGTTCGACAACGCGACGTAATTCCTTCGCTTTAGGCAATGTTGTTTTAATCAACTCATGTTGTAACAATGAGTTTGACATATTTCTCAACATCGCTAAACGATGTGATGATGTGCGGTTTAGTTTACGCAGTCCGTTTCCGTGACGCATGATACTTCCTTTCTATTATTTCTCAAGACCAGTTGGAGGCCAGCTTTCTAACTTCATTCCTAAAGTTAAACCGCGAGCAGCCAAAACGTCTTTAATTTCATTAAGGGATTTGCGACCAAGGTTAGGGGTCTTTAACAATTCATTTTCAGAACGTTGGATCAAATCGCCAATGTAATAAATGTTTTCTGCTTTCAAGCAATTTGCAGAACGAACAGTTAACTCTAAATCATCAACTGGACGCAACAACATAGGATCAACCATTGGTGATCTGCTGGACTGAACATCACCCATTACTTGATTATTTTCTAAAGCAGCAAATACTACTAATTGATCAACTAAGATACCAGCTGATTGACGGATAGCTTCTTCAGGAGTAATCACACCATTTGTTTCAATCGTCATTACTAAGCGATCTAAGTCAGTACGTTGTTCAACACGAGCAGACTCAACTGCATAACTTACACGCTTAATCGGGCTAAATGAAGCATCTAAAACAATACGTCCAATTAATTTTGTGTTTTCATCAGCATAGTGACGAAGGTTACCAGGAACATATCCACGACCTTTTTCAATCTTGATTTGCATATCTAATTTGCCACCAGCAGATAAGTTTGCAATAACGTGATCAGGATTAATTAAAGTTACATCATGCGGTAAATCGATATCAGCAGCTGTAACTACACAAGGTCCTTCTTTACGAAGCATAACAGTAACTTCATCTCTAGACTCAAGCTTAAAAACAATACCTTTTAAGTTGAGTAATAGATTCACTACATCTTCTTGTACACCATCTAATGTTGAATACTCATGAACTACTCCACCGATACTTACTTCAGTTGGTGCAAAACCATTCATTGAAGATAAGAGTACACGGCGTAATGCGTTACCTAGAGTGTGGCCATAACCACGCTCAAAAGGTTCCATAACGACTTTAGCCTGATTAGGGCCAGTTGCTTCTACAGATATAATTTTGGGCTTCAGCAGTGTTGTTTGCATATATTTTCCTTAGGGATGCCTCAATTAACGCGAATAAAGTTCGACAATCAAGCTTTCGTTGATATCACCACTAATCTCATCACGGTCAGGAACCTTTTTGAAAGTTCCTTCCAATTTAGCAGCATCAACGCTTACCCAGCTTGCTGGGCCAATTTGTTGTGCCAATGTCAATGCTTCTTGAACACGAGCTTGCTTCTTTGCTTTTTCGTGGATTGCAATTATGTCACCTGGCTTAACTTGCATTGAAGGAATGTTAGCTACAGAACCATTCACTACAATAGCTTTGTGGGAGACTAACTGTCTAGCTTCAGAACGAGTTGATCCAAATCCCATGCGATAAACCACGTTATCTAAACGTGACTCAAGCAATGCTAATAAAGTTTCACCAGTATTACCCTTACGACGATCAGCTTCAGCGAAATAACGTCTAAATTGACGCTCTAGAATGCCGTACATTCTTTTAACTTTTTGCTTTTCACGTAATTGATTACCGTAGTCTGAAGTACGAGCTCCAGACGTACGACCGTGTTGTCCAGGTTTGCTGTCTAACTTGCATTTATCTGCAAGTGGGCGACGAGCGCTTTTTAAAAATAAGTCGGTACCTTCCCGACGTGATAGTTTAGCCTTAGGGCCTATATAACGTGCCACGTGTATTTCCTTTCTTTGCCGCTACTTTCGTAGTGGGTTAGTTCAAATATATTGATTTGAACGGTGGGCTTAGTTTAAAAAAATCGCCTTTAAACAATTAAATGCGACGACGCTTAGGAGGGCGACATCCATTATGAGGAACGGGTGTCACATCCTGAATTTCGGTAATCTTGATACCTAAACCGTTGAGTGCACGAACTGCAGATTCACGGCCTGGTCCAGGACCTTTAATTTGAACTTCAAGATTCTTAATTCCACATTCAATAGCAGCTTTACCAGCTACTTCAGCAGCAACCTGCGCTGCAAATGGTGTAGATTTTCTTGAACCTTTAAAGCCTTGTCCACCAGATGTTGCCCAAGAAAGAGCATTACCTTGGCGATCAGTGATCGTTACAATCGTATTGTTGAATGAAGCATGCACGTGTGCAATGCCATCAGCAATATTCTTTTTAACCTTCTTACGAACTCTTGTAGCATTCGCTTGTTGTGGTTTTGCCATATCAGTTTCGCTTTCCTATTATTTCTTTAAAGCAACGCCTGCTTTACGCGGACCTTTGCGTGTGCGAGCATTTGTCTTAGTGCGCTGACCACGAACTGGAAGACCTTTACGGTGGCGTACGCCACGATAACAGCCTAAGTCCATGAGGCGCTTGATATTCATCGTTATTTCACGACGAAGATCACCCTCGGTGGCAAATAATCCTACTTGCTCACGAATTTTTTCCAAATCCGAATCAGTTAAATCTTTAACTTTCTTAGACTCTGGAACACTCGCAGCTTCGCAGATTTCTCTTGCGCGTGTGATTCCAATGCCGAAAATCGAAGTTAACCCGATAACGGTGTGCTTATGGTTTGGGATGTTTACCCCGGCGATACGTGCCATATAAATTCCTCTAAATTAATCTACTTAACCTTGACGCTGCTTATGACGTGGATCTGACGAACAAATCACACGTAATACGCCTTTACGTTTAATGATCTTGCAGTTACGGCAAATACATTTAACTGATGCCAATACTTTCATGACTAACCTCTCTCCAATTCGTACTACTTGGCACGAAAAATAATTCGTGCACGCGTTAGGTCGTATGGAGTCATCTCCACAGTAACCTTATCACCAGGCAGAATACGAATATAATGCATTCGCATCTTTCCAGAAATATGCCCCAAAACTACATGTCCATTCTCTAACTTCACCCGAAACATTGCATTAGGTAAATTCTCAACAATTTCTCCGGCCATTTGAATAACATCATCTTTAGCCATATTTAGATGCCTGGACCCATTTTAAAATTTGCTTTCTTCATTAATGATTCATATTGTTGCTGCATTAAATATGACTGAACTTGAGCCATAAAATCCATGGTCACAACAACGATAATTAACAAAGAAGTTCCACCAAAGTAAAAAGGAACTTGCCAATTCAATACTAAAAACTCTGGCAACAAACAAACGATAGTAATATATGCAGCTCCAGCCAAAGTTAACCTAGATAAAATCTTATCGATATACTTTGCTGTTTGATCACCCGGACGAATACCAGGAACAAACGCACCACTTTTTTTCAAATTATCTGAAGTCTCACGACTATTGAAAACTAAAGCTGTATAAAAGAAACAGAAAAATATAATGGCTGAAGCATACAAAATAATATAAACAGGTTGGCCAGGCTGAAGCGTACTAGATAGATCTTTGATAAATCTAGAGAACATATTAGTGTTCTCACCAGCAGTAAACCACTGTGCAATCGTCGCAGGAAACAAAATAATAGATGATGCAAATATTGGAGGAATAACTCCTGCCATATTAAGTTTCAAAGGCAAATGTGATGATTGACCACCATAAACCTTATTACCAACTTGACGCTTTGCGTAATTAACCAAAATTCTACGCTGACCTCTTTCAACAAAAACTACGAAGTAAGTAACGGCAGCAACAACGATTACCACCAAAATTGATGAAATAATACTCATTGATCCAGTTCTAACAAGCTCAAGCAATCCACCTAAAGCATTCGGTAATCCTGATGCAATACCAGCAAAAATAATGATTGAAATACCATTACCTAGGCCACGCTCAGTAACTTGTTCTCCTAACCACATCAAGAACATTGTTCCAGTTACAAGAGTAACAACTGTAGTTAATCGGAAAATAAATCCAGGATCTGTTACCAATCCAGCCTGAGATTCAAGGGCTATTGCAATACCTAGAGCTTGAAAAGTAGCCAACAATACTGTTCCATAACGCGTATATTGAGTAATCTTTCTTTGCCCAGAACGACCTTCTTTTTTGATTGACTCAAAAGTAGGTATTACAACCGTTAATAACTGCATAATAATTGATGCAGAAATGTAAGGCATGATTCCTAAAGCAAAAATCGTAAAGCGTGATAAAGCTCCACCTGAGAACAAATTAAACATTCCCAAAATACCACCTTTAGCATCATTAAAGAGACTAGCAAGTTGGTTAGGATCAATACCAGGTACAGGAATATGAGCGCCAACTCTATAAACCACTAAAGCCAAGACAAGAAACATCAGGCGATTTTTTAAATCACCAAATTTGTTTCCTGACTTCATCAGGCTAGAAGCGGTTTGAGAAGACGTTGCCATCTAATTACACTTCCTCAACCAATTTACCGCCAGCAGCTTCAATTGCAGCTTTTGCTCCGGCAGTTGCTGTTAAGCCTTTTAATGTCACCGCTTTAGTAATCTCACCAGTTTTAATGACTTTCACAGCTTTAATCTGTTCATTTGCCAAGCCGTTTTGCTTGAGAACAACTAGATCAATTTCAGTAACGTTTAAACGCTCAATATCAGTCAATGTAATTTCACCAACGTGACGACGTGTTAAAGAAATAAATCCACGCTTCGGCAAGCGACGATACAAAGGCATTTGACCGCCTTCAAATCCTACTTTATGAAAACCACCAGAACGTGACTTTTGACCTTTGTGTCCACGGCCAGCAGTTTTACCAAGTCCAGATCCAATACCACGACCAACTCGGCGCTTTGCATGTTTAGCACCAGCAGCAGGTTTTAAGTTATTTAATTCCATCATTTCCTCTGTCAGTAATGGCTTAATTCAATTCTTGAATAAGATAAGAAACTTTATTCATCATGCCGCGTACCGCTGGTGTATCTTCTAACTCTGATGTAGAGTTAACACGACCAAGTCCTAATCCTCGTACTGTTGCACGATGGCTTTCACGAGTACCGATCAAGCTGCGTACAAGTTTAATTTTTACGGTTTTCTTTTGAGTCATATTTATTCTCGATTCATTAACCTAAGATTTCTTCAATCGACTTACCACGTTTCGCAGCAATCTCAGCAGGAGTACTCATTTTGCTCAAGCCATTGATTGTTGCTCTAACCATGTTGTAAGGATTTGTTGAACCAATAGATTTCGCTACAACGTTAGTTACACCCATCACATCAAAAATAGCGCGCATTGGGCCGCCGGCAATAACTCCAGTACCTTCTTTAGCTGGTGATATCAAAACGCGTGATGCACCATGCTCTCCAATAACAGAGTGTTGTAATGTGCCTTGACGAAGAGGTACTTTAATCATCTTACGACGTGCCTCATCCATTGCTTTTTGAACAGCTACAGGAACTTCTTTTGATTTACCTTTACCCATGCCGATGCGACCGTCGCCATCACCAACCACTGTTAAAGCAGCAAATCCTAAAATACGACCACCTTTAACCACCTTAGTTACGCGGTTAACAGCAATCATCTTTTCGCGTAAACCATCATCACGCTCTTCAGCTGCCATTTTTGCTTGCATTTTTGCCATGTTATTTTCCTTGACCTTTTCTTATCTGTACTTAGAACTTCAGCCCAGCTTCACGAGCGGCTTCAGCTAAGGCTTTAACACGACCGTGGTAACGAAAACCTGAACGATCAAAAGCTACTTCAGTAACACCTGCTTTTAACGCGCGCTCAGCAATTAACTTGCCTATTTCTTTAGCTGCAGTACTATTTCCACCGTTTGACAATGAAGTACGCAACTCTTTTTCCATAGTAGAAGCAGAAGCCAATACTTTAGTGCCACAAGGGCTGAAAAGTTGAGCAGAGATATGCATATTGGAACGCATAATCGCAACACGCGGAACGTTTAATTCTGCAATTTTGATACGTGTCTGACGTGAGCGACGGATACGGGATTCTTTTTTGTTCATCATATTCGGCCTCGATTACTTCTTCTTCGTTTCTTTAATGAGAACCACTTCATCGCTATAACGAACACCCTTACCTTTATAAGGCTCTGGGGTTCTGTAAGAACGAACTTCAGCGGCTACTTGTCCAACTTGTTGCTTGTTGGAACCTTTAATAATGATTTCTGTTTGAGTTGGAGTCTCAGCTTTAACACCTTCAGGGAGCTGATAAACAACATCATGCGAAAATCCCAATTGGAGCTTCAAAGCAGTCCCTTGTGATTGAGCACGATATCCAACGCCAACTAAATTTAATTTACGCTCAAAACCCTTAGTTACTCCAGTAACCATGTTGTTAACAAGCGCTCTAGTTGTTCCAGATAATGCATTAGATTCACGAGACTCGTCAGTACAAATAACTTGTAATGATCCATCTTCTTGCTTTAGAGAAACTAGCGGATGAATGTTGTGCGTCAAAGTGCCTAATGGACCCTTAACTGTTAACAATGCTCCTGAAATTTGCACTTCAGCGCCTTTTGGAACTTGAATTGGTGACTTACCTACACGTGACATAATTCTCTCCTTAGGCTACGTAGCAGATAACTTCGCCACCTACGCCATTGGCGCGAGCTTTACGATCAGTCATCAAACCTTGTGGGGTTGAAATAATTGCCACGCCAAGTCCGTTCATTACCTGAGGAATGTCATGACGCCCTTTGTAAATTCTTAAACCAGGCTTTGAAACACGCTCAATACGTTCAATAACTGGGCGACCAGCATAGTACTTGAGAGTAATGTTCAATACAGGCTTAGCTGCATCTCCCGCGATTTCAAAACTGTCGATGTAACCTTCATCTTTTAATACATTTGCGATAGCAACTTTTAATTTTGATGAAGGCATTGTTACACCTGGCTTCTGCACAGCTTGCGCATTGCGAATCCTGGTTAACATATCTGCGATTGGATCGGTAAAGCTCATAATTTCTCCTAATCTCTACTATTACCAGCTGGCTTTAGTAACACCCGGAATTTCGCCTCTGAAAGCGATTTCACGGATTTTTCCACGACCCAATCCGAACTTACGGAATGTGCCGCGTGGACGTCCAGTCAAAGCACAACGATTACGTTGGCGAATGGGGCTAGCGTTACGAGGAATTGCTTGTAACTTTAAACGCGCATCATAGCGCTCTTCCTCTGACTTAGAGGTGTCATCGATAATTGCTTTTAACTCTGCGCGCTTAGCAGCATATTTAGCAACCATCTTGGTACGCTTCTTCTCGCGCTCAATTAATGAAAGTTTAGCCACGTTAACCTCTTAGTTACGGAAAGGAAATTTAAAGGCCGCTAACAAAGCTTTAGCTTCATCATCTGTTTTAGCGGTTGTTGTAATACTGATGTTTAATCCACGCAAAGCATCGATTTTGTCGTACTCGATCTCAGGGAAAATAATTTGCTCTTTAACGCCGATGTTGTAATTACCACGACCATCAAAAGCCTTACCTGAAACACCACGAAAATCTCTTACGCGAGGAAGCGCAACAGTAATGAATCTATCTAAAAATTCGTACATTCTTTGACCGCGCAAAGTTACCATCGCACCGATTGGGTAACCTTGACGAATCTTAAATCCAGCAATCGCTTTTCTAGCCTTAGTAACAACAGGCTTCTGGCCAGCAACTTTAGTTAAATCACTAACCGCGTGCTCGATAACTTTTTTATCAGCTACAGCCTCGCCCAAGCCCATATTGAGGGTTATTTTGGTAATGCGCGGCACTTCCATTACTGACTTATAACCAAACTTTGCAGTTAATTCGCCAACAACAGTTTTAGAATAATGCTCTTGAAATCTCGTAGTCATTCTCTTCCCCTTAAGCCGTCAAAGTAGCGCCAGTGGTCTTTAAGAAACGAACTTTTTTACCGTCCACTTCCTTGATACCAACACGCGATGGCTTACCATTTGCATCAATAAGAGCCACATTCGAAATTTGAATAGGCATAGTCTTATCAATTACCCCACCAGTTACACCAGCAGCTGGATTTGGTTTAACATTTTTCTTGTATTGGTTAACACCATCAACCAACACCTTTTGATCAAGAATAGCCGTTACAGTACCCTGCTTACCCTTATCCCGACCAGTTGTGACGATTACTTGATCGCCCTTACGAATCTTATTCATGGCCTCTCCTTAGATAACTTCAGGGGCTAAAGAAACGATCTTCATAAAACGCTCAGTACGCAACTCACGTGTTACTGGGCCAAAGATACGTGTTCCAATCGGCTCTAGCTTTGCATTTAACAAAACTGCCGCATTAGCATCGAATTTAATCAACGATCCGTCAGAGCGACGAACTCCCTTAGCTGTTCTAACAACAACAGCGTTATAAATGTCACCTTTTTTCACGCGCCCTCTTGGAGCTGCGGATTTAACAGTCACTTTAATAATGTCACCAATGCTTGCATAACGGCGCTTGGAACCACCCAAGACCTTGATGCACATCACTTCACTGGCGCCAGTATTATCAGCGACCTGTAGTCTGCTTTCAGTTTGAATCATTTTTTATCCCCAACTTAAATACCCAAAGGCAATCAGTCTTGGTTCCGTTAAGGGCATCAACTATCGAATTAATAGTTTTTACCCGGATTAATAAACACTTTTGCTAACCTAGCTTCCGTAAAATTTTTATTTGTTTTACAGGAAGCCCTCTACTATATCAAGCTTACAAATAATTTGCAAGCTTTTTTAAATACCTTTTGATTCCTCAACAACGCGTGTTACAACCCATGACTTAGTTCTTGACATTGGGCGTGACTCAGAAATCTCAACAGTATCCCCAATTTTGAGTTGATCTGTTTCATCATGAGCGTGATACTTCTTAGAAACACCAAAATACTTACCATACAATGCATGCTTTACTTTTCTCTCAACGAGAACTGTAACTGTTTTTTGCATTTTGTCGCTTACTACACGACCAACTAGTGTTCTTCTTAAAGATTGAGTTGATTTATTCATTTTCCAGATGCCTTTTGATTCAAAGCTGTTTTAACACGAGCAATTGCCTTTTTAGTTTTGCTAAGTTGGCTTGTATCTTGCAATTGTTGTGTACCTTTTTGCATACGCAACTTAAACTGGGCTTTTAACAATTCAGACAGTTCGTTGTTTAAACCCTTAACATCCTTAGCTAATAATTCGTTCATTTCCATTTATTTTCTCCAGCTTAAGAGCCAATTTGACGGACAACAAATGCTGTTTGAATCGGTAATTTAGCTGAGGCTAAACGAAACGCCTCACGCGCTAAAGACTCTTCAACACCATCCATTTCATATAAAACTTTTCCTGGTTGTATCTCTGCTACGTAGTACTCAGGATTACCTTTACCATTACCCATACGAACTTCAGCTGGTTTAGTAGAGATCGGCTTGTCTGGGAAAATACGAATCCAGATACGACCGCCACGTTTAATATGACGTGTCATCGCACGACGCGCTGCTTCGATTTGACGTGCAGTCAATCTTCCGCGACCCATTGCTTTAAGACCAAAATCTCCAAAAGCAACTGAACTACCGCGAGTCGCTTTTCCAGTATTACGGCCTTTTTGTTCTTTTCTATATTTACGACGTTTAGGTTGCAACATAATTATTCTCCTGCCTTAGGTGCATCTTCAGGCTTGACAACTTTACGCACACGTTTAACAGCTGCTTTTACCTCTGGCTTATCTTCTCCAGAAGCACCTTCTGCTTTACGTGGGGCACGTGGTGCACGACGTGGCTTTTTATCTTCTTCAGCTTCAGCTACTGGTGTAGCAGGAATTACAACTCCGGTACCTAAAGTATCGCCTTTGTAAACCCAAACTTTTACACCAATAATTCCATATGTTGTTTCTGCTTCTGATGTTGCGTAGTCAATATCCGCCTTCAATGTATGGAGCGGAACACGACCTTCACGATACCATTCACGTCTAGCAATTTCAGCACCATTTAAACGTCCTGAGCTCATGATTTTAATTCCCTGAGCACCTAGACGCATTGCGCTTTGCATAGCACGTTTCATCGCACGACGGAACATAATACGTTTTTCAAGCTGCTGAGTAATTGAGTCAGCAATTAACTGAGCATCAATTTCAGGCTTACGAATTTCTTCGATATTTACGTGAACAGGAACTCCCATACGCTTCTGAAGTTCTTTACGTAACACTTCAATATCTTCACCTTTTTTACCGATAACAACACCTGGGCGTGAGCTGAAAATTGTGATTTTTGCATTCTTTGCAGGACGCTCAATAACAACTTTACTAACGGATGCGTTCTTTAGCTTTTTCTTTAAGTAATTACGAACCTCAATGTCTTCTTGGAGCATGCTAGCAAAATTCGTATTGCCTGCGTACCAACGTGAAGTCCAGTTTTTAGTAACCGCTAAACGGAAACCATTGGGATTAATTTTTTGACCCATGACTCTTCCTTAATTACTCAAAGTCACAGTGATGTGACAAGTTTGTTTTTCAATTTTGTTACCGCGACCTTTAGCACGTGCAGTAAAACGCTTTAAAGATGTAGCCTTATCAACTGTGATTGACTTGACCTTTAATTCATCAATGTCCGCGCCTGCGTTATGTTCGGCGTTTGCAATCGCTGATTCAACAACTTTTTTAACAATAAAAGCCGCTTTTTTAGGGCTAAAAGTCAAAATGTTCATTGCTCGTGAAATTGGTAATCCACGAATTTGGTCAGCAACCAAACGGGTCTTTTGTGCACTAATCCTAGCGCTACGGTGAATGGCTTTAGTTTCCATCATTTCCCCTTACTTCTTAGCTTTCTTGTCGGCAGCGTGACCCTTGAAAGTACGAGTCAATGCAAATTCACCGAGTTTATGACCAACCATATTTTCTGATACATACACAGGCACATGTTGGCGACCGTTGTGAACAGCGATCGTCAAGCCAATGAATTCAGGCAGAATAGTGGAGCGTCTGGACCATGTTTTAATGGGCTTTTTATCTTTTGTGGCCACTGCTGTTTCAACCTTTTTAACAAGGCTAATTTCGCAAAATGGTCCTTTTTTAGCTGAACGTGTCATGTTTTATTTCCTCAATCGATTAACGTTTTTGACGACGTTGTACGATCATTGTCGTAGTACGTTTATTACGTCTTGTACGATATCCCTTAGTTGGGGTACCCCATGGAGAAACAGGTACTCTTCCTTCTCCAGTTCTTCCTTCACCACCACCGTGTGGGTGATCGACTGGGTTCATGGCAACACCACGAACCGTAGGACGAATACCACGCCAACGATTTGCACCAGCTTTACCGATTTGACGGAGTGAGTGTTCTTCATTACCAACTTCACCAATAGTTGCACGGCACTCAATATGAACACGACGAACTTCACCAGAGCGAAGTCTTACCTGAGCATAAATTCCTTCACGCGCTAACAAAACCGCAGAACCACCAGCGGAACGAGCAATTTGAGCTCCTTTACCTGGCATGATTTCTACGCAGTGAATTGTGCTACCAACAGGAATATTTCTGATTGGTAAATTGTTACCAGCTTTAATAGGAGCTTCAGAACCATTCATAACTGGCTGACCTGCAGTCATTCCTTTAGCAGCGATAACGTAACGTCTTTCACCATCAGCAAAAAGGATCAAAGCCAAGTTTGCACTTCTGTTTGGATCGTATTCTAAGCGCTCAACTTTTGCTGGAATACCATCTTTATCATTACGCTTAAAGTCAACAACACGATAGTGATGCTTATGTCCACCACCCTTGTGACGTGTAGTGATATGTCCATTGTTATTACGACCAGCTTGTTGAAACTGTGGCTCTAATAACGGGGCAAACGGCTTACCTTTATGTAAATCTGGATTAACCAGTTTTACCATTGAACGACGTCCAGGGGACGTCGGTTTAGTTTTCATTAATGGCATTATTTAACCTCCGACTCAAAGTTAATTTCTTGACCCGGCTTCAAAGAAACATAGGCTTTTTTGACGTGATTACGGCGGCCTTCAAAACGGCCAAAGCGCTTTGCTTTTCCTTTTTGATTAACCACTTGAACTGACTCAACCTCAACCTTAAAGAGCATCTCAACTGCACCTTTAATTTCAAGTTTATTTGCATCACGCGCAACTTCGAAAACAACTTGCTCGTTTTTATCTGCAACCATAGTTGCTTTTTCAGAAATCACGGGACCAAGCAAAACGCTTAGTAGGCGATGTTCATTTTTACGGTTTTGTATCATTTGAGCATCTCCTCAATTTGAGCGATTGCAGTCTTACCCACTAGAATATTTTGATAGTGAACAAGGGATAAAGGATCTGCGTGCTTTGGCTCTACAACAGAAACTTTATGCAAGTTACGTGCTGCCAAGTAAAGGTTTTCGTCAACTTTATCTAAAATAATCAATACAGACTCGAGCCCCATTGCTTTAACTTTTTCAGCTAGCAATTTGGTTTTTGGCGCATCTAAATTGAAATCATCAACAACATTTAGACGACCTTCACGTGCAAGCTGTGAAAATATAGAACGCATACCAGCACGGTACATTTTCTTGTTCACCTTGTGTGAAAAGTTTTCGTCAGGAGAGTTAGGGAATATACGTCCACCTCCACGCCATAATGGAGAAGAGGACATACCAGCTCTAGCACGGCCAGTTCCTTTTTGTCTCCATGGTTTTTTGGTTGTGTGATGTACTTGTTCACGGTCTTTTTGTGCGCGATTACCGCTTCTTGCGTTTGCTTGATAAGCAACCACAATTTGATGCACTAAAGCTTCGTTGTATTCTCTTTCAAATACTTCTGGAGATGCTGGAATTGCTTCTCCAATTTTTCCGTTTGCTTCTAGGAGCTTAAGTTCCATGATGCCCCCTATTAAGATTTAGCAGCTGGCGTTTTAATCGCCGGCGTAACAATAACTTTTCCACCACGTGAACCAGGCACAGCACCCTTAACTAAAAGGAGCTGACGCTCTGCATCAACGCGGGCTATTTCTAAGTTCTGCACAGTTCTTGTAACATCACCAAGGTGTCCAGTCATGCGCTTACCTGGGAATACTCGTCCAGGATCTTGAGCCATACCGATAGAACCAGGTACGTTATGTGAACGTGAATTACCGTGGCTGGCACGACCAGAAGAAAAGTGATAACGCTTGATAGTACCAGCGTAACCTTTACCGATCGTGACGCCTTGTACGTCAACCTTTTGACCAACAGTAAAAGAATCTACGCCTACTACTGATCCCGCTGTAAGTTCAGCGAGTTTAGTTGCGTCAATTCTGAATTCGTTAAGTGCGTTACCGGCGAGAACGCCTGCTTTAGCAAAATGACCTGCCATTGCTTTAGTAACACGGGATGCACGACGTTCGCCGTGAGCCAACTGAACAGCATCGTAGCCATCAGTTTCCTGAGTTTTGATTTGTGCGACTCTGTTGTTGCTTACATCAATAACAGTGACTGGAATTGCATCACCGTCTTCAGTAAACAAGCGAGTCATGCCGACCTTCCGGCCGATCAAGCCTAAGCTCATATCTTGCTCCAATGTCGACATCGATTGGTCGACGAAAATTTAATTAATGGTCTCTAGTGAAGGAATGCTTACTAAAAACCCCATTCTTGTTAAAACTATTTACTACATACCATTTCATACGAATTTGGTAGAACTCAGCATTCTATACAGTTTTTTTTCGTTTGGCAAGTCTTTTTTATTGCAATTTAATTTCTACATCTACACCAGCTGGTAAATCTAATTTCATCAATGCATCAACAGTCTTTTCTGTTGGGTCAACGATATCCATTAAGCGCAAATGTGTACGGATTTCTAACTGATCGCGTGAACTCTTATTAACGTGTGGTGAACGGAGAATATCAAAACGCTCAATTCTTGTTGGTAATGGAACTGGTCCTTTAACAACAGCGCCAGTTCTTTTAGCTGTATCAACAATTTCAGCTGCAGACTGATCAATCAAACGATAATCAAAAGCTTTTAAACGAATTCTAATTTTTTGGCTTTGCATCATATTTCCTAAAGAACATAGCGTCGCTAACGCTGATTTTTTAATTAAGGCTGTGTGTAGCGTTCACACAGCCTGCCAAACAACTACTTAAGCAATAATTTTAGAAACAACACCGGCACCCACTGTACGGCCACCTTCACGAATCGCGAAGCGTAAACCTTCTTCCATCGCAATCGGCGCTATCAACTTAACAGTGATTTCTACGTTGTCACCAGGCATAACCATTTCTTTATCTTTTGGCAACTCAATC
>Ga0214171_1000043_pt1 | contig 45005 bp, 81 predicted proteins | sample TroBogEpilimnion_40_FD_153009 | JGI IMG/M metagenome (GOLD analysis project Ga0214171, IMG submission 153009) | Freshwater microbial communities from Trout Bog Lake, WI - 02JUL2007 epilimnion | ecosystem: Environmental > Aquatic > Freshwater > Lake > Epilimnion/Euphotic zone | place: Trout Bog... | reverse complement strand
AAACGACCTTGGGTAGCCCCAACAGAGGCTGCAATGCCTCCCCAAGAGTACATCGGACCCTTTGCGTCCAATCAAGAGCGTCTACTTAGCCAGTCTATGGCTACTTGGACGATGAGTCGTGAAGAACTACAGCAGTATGTACAACCAACACTTCCTCAAATCAACAAGTTCCCAGACCGTTTTGGGTACACTGAGCATGAACTTACTATCGAAGACCTTGTATCGTTGCCTCGTCGCGTAGCGACCACACAGCGTGTAGAGTCTGACTTTAGCCAGACCCCTAATACCACCGAGTCTTCAAGTAGAAACACGTTAGGAAACAGCATATGAGCAAAGACCCTGGTCTGTTTACAGACTCTACTGGGGACGGCATGGCGGGGGCAGAAGACGTGAGTCTAGAGACCCAACGCCAGCTTCGTACTAATTACAGTGGGGAAAATACATGTACCAAGTGCGGAATTATTATTAATCCCGTACAATCATTGGTAAATCAAAGTGTCTGCCCCTCCTGTTCTAGGAAGGCTAAGATGACTAGACTGAAGGGTAGAATGTCACAATGACAGTTCGTAAGATTCGTTCAGAGAATGCTGAACTTTTAGAGGGCGCAACCGACGGAAAGTACCGCAAGCGCCGTCCAAACACAACCGTTGCTGCCGGCATGGGCGATGAACTCATGGTCAAGAACCGCGCAGACCTACATCCTTATATGAACTATGGCTTCATCAATTCAGAAGAGCCAGCAAAAGTAAACCCAGCAGGTAACTAATGTTGTTTAATGGTCCATCGCAATGGGGAGACATGTCCAAGTTTTCACTTGGTCAACGAATGAAAGCCAGTATTACTGGTAAGCACCCAAACGCAACAGAGGCTCCTAAAAATTCCCTTATTTACAGCGATAACATGGACGATAGAACCCATATTTACCAGTCTAAACGCGGTAACACTGTTCTTCCTACTTCCATGCGACCACAGTATCAAGCAACTTCCATGGGGACAACACCTCCACCTCCACCGGTTACAGGAGAATAATTATGACAACTGACCGCGCTCACGACATGCGTCGTGTACCTAACTCAGCCGCTCCAATTGTGTGGCAAAAAGACGCATTGTCAAAAGAAGACCATGACCTACGCAACGATGCCGGATACTGGTACAGCAAGACTGGTATGACACCTGATGATGTTCAAGAAGAAAACTCAAAAGAGCCACAGTGAATACTGATAATTCACAATTCCCAATCAGCCATGTAGCTGTACGTGGTAAGTCATTAAACGCTGGTCGCATCACGACTAGACCAGGCAACCGTGGCGGTGCTTTTTCAGGCCAAGAAACAGGTCATGCTGCCTTGCCTACTGGAAAAGAAAATAAACCTCATCCTATTCTTGGTGGACATTCTACAAACACTTCAGCACGTCCAGAGGCTGGCGATAAGAAGACTGCTTTTAACGCCGCATCCTCAGACCTAGTTAAAGGTGTTAAAGAAAGTAAATTTACTAAGCAAAATCAAAAAGACGACGAGCTTACCAACAACTACCGAAAAGCCCAAGGAATGGTAGGTAGCGGTAAAGACCGTCCAGTAATTAAGATTAATAGCGCAAAGTAATGGCTAAGCGTAAGTCCAAAGGGGATTCCCATTTCAAGGAACCCCGCGTAAAAACACAGAAAAAGACAGGTCGTTCCTGCTGTGGATACTCATTAAAGAACCCAAATCGTGCGGGACACGACCAAGGACACAGGAAACTAACAGCAGTAGTGTAGACTTCGTAACCTAATTAGGAGCATAACATGGCGGATACAGACCTCGAAAACGAATACATTCTTTTGCTTATTTGCAAGACATGTAAGACCATCCAAGAAATACCTTATGTAAAGACTGGTAAGTACCTTGGTGATGGGAAGTACGACCAAACAGACAACCCATTTTTAGCTGATGCTAACGCTCCACACGAGCGTAAGGGTTGCTATGGCGTTCTTACAGACGTTAACTGGGTTTACTGGATGACACCAAAGGTTAAAGAGTCAATTGTTGCTCAACTAAAAGAACAATTTACAGGTAATAGCCCACTCACTGCCGGTCTTGATGTGTTCGGTACAGGGTTTTATGACCTTAAAGATACTTTTAGCGCAGACGCTATGTCATGTTGGAAAGTGCACAATAGCCCCCAAGGTCAATGCTCAGACTACAAGAGTGACCGTAAAAAACTTGATGCGGGAACTACCAAAGAGCGTGCCAACGCAGGTCTTGCGCAATCAACAATTAAGGTCTTTTTGTGCGACTTTTGTCCCGTAAAGATGTACAACCAAAAGAAAGCATATGAAGAGCGGGGTCTGTACAACTAGATAAGACCATTTCCTAGAACTATACTAGGTGTATGGACTTCTACGCTGCTCTTGTTGCCCAAGCAACACCCATCGAGGTTGAGCCAGCACAAACTTCTTACTTCAGTGCACCAAGCACTGGGTTAGACCCACGACTGTTTAGCAATGGAAAAATCATTCCAGCTGTTCGTGCCGCTATCTTGCGTATTCTATTTGATTACCTTAATAAAGAATTCAATAGCCCAGAGAGTTATTCGCATGTCTGGCTTGCCGGCTCTGGCGTATCGTATCAATGGAGTGCTTCACGAACACCCGCTGATTTGGATTGCTTGATTGGTATTAACTATTTATTGTTCCGCCAAGCAAACGAACGTTATAAAGGTTTAAGCGACCAACAGATTGCAGATTTGTTTAACGAAACTATGCGTGAAGGTTTGTATCCAACTACCGATAACTTCTTAGGAGCATACGAACTTACATTCTATGTCAATGTTCGTTCAGATATAAAGTCGATAAAGCCATATGCCGCTTATTCATTAACTAATGATGACTGGACTGTACAGCCTGAGTTGAAGCGACAACCAATCAATAAGATGTGGGAACAGCGCGTGGCAAAAGATAAGACTATGACTGAGGCTATTCTTGAGCGTTATACTCAAGCACTAACAGCAATTAGTAATGCACCAACAGATACTGCTAGAGTAAATGCAGAAGCCGCATTAAAACTGGCTGTAGACCAAGGCACTGCTTTGTTTGAAGACATCCACGGTGGGCGCAAGTCAGCGTTCAGTCCTAGCGGGCAAGGGTACTCTGACATAGCTAACTATCGTTGGCAAGCAGGAAAGCAATCAGGCGCAGTACAAGCGTTAAAGAAATTAAAAGATGTTAAAGACAAAGGTCGCAAGTCGTTTGAGGAGTCCATGTACGGCATGGCACTACCAGACGCAAGCACTTTAGTACGACGCGCAATATCAAGGAACAAATAGCATTCTAGTAGTGCTATAGTTCCTTTCCCAGTAATTAACCAGTAGTTGGAGCAGTATTCGTGACCATTGTTATGTTTATTGACGGCGTTTTACGCAGTCACACGGGCACACCAATCTACCAAGGTCTTGCACTTTATCGTTTGTTTAATGATAATAACCAAGTGATTCTTCTTGGCACACACAAGGGCAAAGATGACCGCTGGCTCAAAGAGCATAAGATTAATAAGCTAGACGATTTAATTGATTACACAATTCCAGGCATGACTGACGAGTTCCCTGAATGGCGTCAGATAGAACACCTTCGCGGTAAAGGTCCGGTAGATTTAGTAATCACCAGCGACCCTAAGGTTGTTCATAAACTATTGCAAGTAGGAATGACAAGCCTGATGTTTTTACAACCCGCATATATTAAGGAAGAGTTCCGACCTGATAGTCGCGGGGGAGTTAAGGTTTGGCAGGATATTGATGCTGAGATTACCAAGCAGATAGAGAACCTGTTTGAGGACCCACGACTTAAATGAGACTTATCTACCTTGGTGCGGAGGTTCCCTCTAACCGCACCCTCCTTGAAACCACCTCCGCTAACTACGTTGGCGTGAGTTACTGGCGTTTGGTCAAGAGAGGGTTGCCTAAAAAGAGTAATTACCTTCTTGAAAACTACTTCAATCCAGACTTCCAGATTCATGTGCACCCCGGGATTCCCAAGGATACTCAACTAGACCGACTAGAGCTAGAGTCCTTTGCGGCGGAGTACGAAGAGTTTATTGCTGACAATATCGACCGTATTGATTCATTTAATGACATCAACGCAGAGTGGATAGACCCAGCCTTTGTCCAAGAGCAACGTAAGACGGCATGGTCTGAGGTACCACCGGCTAAATTTCAGCCTGTGTGGAACCCCGCAGAGGGTCTTAAAGCACTGTCTGCCATGGCTCAGACCTACCTTGATATTGCGGTTCCTGGCACTGCCCTAGAGGAAAGCGCACAGCTCACTGTGGTCATGAGAACCCTATCCCGAGAAGGTACTAGGTTCCATATCTTAGGTAGCGCACGCCCCGATAATTTGAGGCAGGTAACTGCTGAGACAATTAGCACACAAGCGTGGCTGTCTCCTATGTTGCATGGAGAGACTATAGTGTGGGACGGCACTAAACTTAACCGCTATCCCAAGAGGATGAAAGACCAAGCCCGCTCACGTTACCGCCATATCTATCAGAAGGCCGGTATCGACACGGATAAGATTTTGGAAGATGACCCACAAGAAGTTTGTCGGCTGGCCGTTTGGTCATACACGCAATTTGAAGCGAGGATGAATAGAATGAACAACGAACCAGACGAAGAGTTATATATTAACAGTGGTGATAATGCACTTGAGGAAACCACGGAAAATACCCCTCCCGTATATGATAACAAGGGGGGTCAACCACGGAAACTTGAGGCTCGAAATCCTGCCGAAATGGGCACTTTACCCGTCTTTGGAGTACACCTAAAAGAGGTTGTAGAGCAGGATGAGAACGGCAACGACATCATCAAAGAGGTACCTATCCTCGAGTCCCAATCAGTCAGTTTACGGTCATGCGATACATGCTTTGTAGCGGATAAATGCCCCGCATTCAAGCCCCAGACTGTATGTGCATTCAAGCTTCCAGTGGAGATTAAGACCAAAGACCAACTCAAAGCATTGCTTAATGCAATCATTGAAATGCAAGGCCAACGCATTGCTTTTATGCGTTTTGCAGAAGAAATGAGTGGCGGATATGCTGACCCGAACCTTTCTCAAGAGATAGACCGACTCTATAAAATCGTGGGAGAGGTCAATAAATTGAGTGAGTCTAAGGAGTACATCCGCATCACTGCTGAGCGTTCCGGCTCGGCTGGCGTGCTGTCTTCTATCTTCGGAGACCGTGCCCAAGCACTCCGCGAACTACCTAAAAATGGGTTGAACGAGGAGCAGACAACCAAGATTATTACCCAATCTTTAGAAGATAAATAGTTTTACTGTTATATATTAACAGCGCAGTAAAAAGCATGAAACAAGGTACCCCCAAAAACAGAGAAAGAGGATAGGCATGGCATTGTCATTTAAGCTAACAGACGACTTCGTAGCGGGATACCGAGATAAGAAAGTCCCATGGGGATACCAAGATGCAGCGGGTAACTCGGTCGGTGAAATCACCTTCCTCCGCACCTATTCTCGTTTAAAAGAAGATGGAACTAAGGAGACATGGACTGACGTCTGTGAGCGTGTCATCAACGGCATGTACTCCCTCCAGAAAGACCATGCCAAGCTCAACCGTTTGCCATGGTCAGACTCCAAGGCTGCAGCCTCAGCCAAGGAAGCCTTTGACCGTCTGTGGAACTTGAAGTGGACACCACCAGGACGCGGACTATGGGTCATGGGCACACCTCTCGTTAACGAACAGCGTAACTCTGCAGCGTTGCAGAACTGTGCCTTTGTATCTACAGATTCTATGACTAAGAACAACCCAGCAAAACCGTTTGCCTTCCTCATGGAAGCCTCGATGCTAGGGGTCGGTGTCGGCTTCGACGATAAGGGCGCAGATAAAGACTTTGTTATTTATGAACCCAAAGGAGAAGAATGCGATGACGACGGATGCCCAATCCCATACATCATTCCAGACACCAGAGAGGGATGGGTTGAAAGTACAGCGTCCCTCATCAATAGCTACCTTAAGCCAGATACGAAAAGCCTTACATTCGACTACTCAGAAATCAGACCTGCCGGCGCTCCGATTAAGACCTTTGGTGGAACTGCCGCAGGACACGAACCACTAGAGAAGTTACATAACCACATCCGTCGTATCTTCAAGAAGCGTGCGGGAGAGAAGTTAACTCGTGTGGATATTGCTGACATCGGCAACCTTATCGGAGTTTGTGTTGTAAGCGGTAACGTACGTCGCTCTGCTGAACTTCTTATGGGTCGTATCGATGACCAAGACTTCCTCAATCTCAAGAACCCTGACCGATTCCCTGAGCGTAACTCATACGACTCTAAGAAGCCGGGCTGGGCGTGGATGAGTAATAACTCTGTCGAGGTATCCGTTGGCCAAGACCTATCAAGTATCGTAGATGGTATCTCCCGTAATGGAGAACCTGGCGTTATTTGGATGGACGTCACACGCAAGTATGGTCGTATCAAGGACGGCATCAACAATAAAGACTGGCGAGCTATGGGATACAACCCATGCGCTGAGCAGTCCCTTGAGTCTTATGAGTGTTGTACTCTCGTTGAGACTTACCTCAACCGTCATGAGAACTTAGAAGACTTCAAGCGAACTCTTAAGTTTGCCTATCTTTATGCTAAGACCGTAACTCTTCTTCCAACTCACTGGGAAGAGACGAACGCTATCATGCAACGCAACCGTCGTATTGGAACTTCTGTCTCAGGCGTAGCGAACTTCTCTGACATCAACGGACTTCCAGTCCTCCGTCAGTGGATGGATGCCGGTTATACAGTCGTTAAGGAATACGATAAGGGTTACTCAGAGTGGCTTGGTATCCGTGAGTCAATCAAGATGACAACCGTCAAGCCCTCAGGAACAGTCTCTATTTTAGCTGGTGAGTCTCCAGGAGTGCACTGGTCAGTAGGCGGTAAGTATTTCTTACGTGCTATCCGATTCCGTAACTCTGACCCTATGCTTCCTCTCTTCAAGATGGCTCAGTACACAGTCGAGCCAGCTAGTGAAGACCCAGATGGAACTTCGGTCGTGTTCTTCCCAGTAAAGTCAGATGCTATTCGCTCTGAGAAGGAAGTCTCTATTTACGAGAAGATTCACTTGGCTGCCGCAGCGCAGTACGAGTGGTCAGATAACTCTGTATCAGTCACAGTCTCTTTTGACCCAGAGACAGAGAGTAATGAGATTAAGCGTGTGCTTCACATGCACGAAGGCCAACTGAAGACTGTCTCTTTCCTTCCATCAGGTAACACAGTTTATCCACAGATGCCTTACACACAGATTACGGAAGCAGAGTATGAGAACTATCGTATGACTCTCTTCCCTATCGACCTTGCAGGAGTCTATGCAGGTATGGCAGCCGATGCGGTCGGTGAAGCTTATTGCACAACCGATGCGTGTGAAGTGAAGTTAATTAAAGACAACCAGTAGTAAAAACAGAAAGTCCCGTTACCCTTTGGAGTCAGGTAACGGGACTTTCTCCATAATTAAGCGCAGGTACGGCTCGGGGGATGGGCCCGTCATGACCGTCCTTGGCGTCAGAAAGGTTTAGACTCGCTTTGACGCTTAACTATGCTCACATAAATCTGCCGGATATTGCGTAGAAGGCCTCACCAAAAATACTAGCATGCGCTGCTAAATCTTCAAGATGGTATCTCTCTCCATGCAAGGTGTTCTGTAAAAATAATTGTAGGGACTCTCCATATTTGATGGAGAACTCTTCTAGTGTCCACGTCCACGTGTCGGACTCAACGGGCGCGGCGTTTGTTTGTGTTGAACGCGCTTTATTTTCTTCTTCCATTTTCTCGCGCTTCCATTCTTCCCATTGGCGATTCAATTCGGTTAGGTCAGTCATTTACTAACTCCTTATCCCATACTTTCTCTAAGTCAGCTACAGTCAAGTCACTCGGGCTTAGTGTAATTGTCTTTGTTACCACGGTCGTTGTTGTTACCGTTGTCATTGTAATCTTCACGTTCTTCCCTTTCTTTAGGGTCAGATACTACCTCATCAGATATTGCCTGGCTTTCCCGGGGTAGGCCGGTCCACCAGGCGCTCACAACTCTGTACCCCGAGCGGGCAAGTACTCATACTCAAGCGAGTCCAACAGAGTCTCAATACCATACTCGTTAGGGGACTCAACTAAGTCTTGGAATTTTGACTTGAATTGCTCTAACTGCTCGCTAGTCAGGACTCTATCGGTATAGAACTGAACCTCGAACTTATATTTGCGTGCTCTAACTTTCATTCCAGCCCCATTCTCTTTTGTAAGTCAATCATCAGTGCGATATCAGTTACTTTGTTAGGGGTCTTATCTTCGTAGTTTTCCCCTATGTCATAAGTAATATTGTTTCCTTCGTCAATTATGTAAATCACGCAGACATCATTCTCAAAAAGTCCATCGTACGACTCACGCTCATCCTCAGTCGCTTCCCAGTACTCAAGTAGATTCTCTTCGTAAAAGTCTTCCCAAGCTATTTCGTCACTTACGTCAGGACAGTCCTCTTCGTTCCGCAAAAATGAAGAATGCCATGTCCAGTGAGCACCGGCACAGTACTCAGCTTCTTTTGCACTCATAGCTGTACCGTGTTGTTGGCACGAGTCGCAATACCATATCCAACTATTCTCGAACACTGTATTGCCGCATACTCTAGAGGTAATTAAGTCTTTAACTCTCATACTAACCACACCATATTCTTTAACTCGTAGTGGATAGGCCACTCGGTTGTGCACTCACAACGCTCTTCCTCTTTGAGGGTGGCTTGAACTAAAGACTCAGCGTTGCATTCATCGCACCACTTGAGTCGAGTCCACACAGTTATATCGCCGGCTTCATCCTCACTAATAAGATAGACCTCGCTATCTTGAGTGAATAGATTCTGCGGGTACTCTATGGCTTCACGATAGTAAGCGTCGAGACTCTCATAGAGTAATCCTTCAACCTCGAACACGTCATCGTTGTAGATTCTCTTCTTATTTTCCATAGCGATATCCCCTTCTTTCCATACGGGGGTAATCGTCCTCTTCTTTATTGTCTTCACACAGACTCCTTTCCAGCCTTCATAGCTTCTTCTATTGAGTCATAGCCCCAGCATGAGTCTATGTCTTGTTGCTCAACGTGACCACAACAGTCACACTTGACATTCTTATAAGTACGGTAGCCATACGCTTCACCACGTAGGTACCGGTCGTATATCTCTACTTCATTGCGAAGAATATCTTCAGGGTCAACCTTCTCTCGGTCGATACCTTCAGCGTTAATCTCTTCTTTGGTGGCATAGATATAACCAACCAACCCGCTATCCCAACTGGCGTGCGGGGCTCGTCCAACGAACGAACCAACACTCATTGAGATACCACTATGGTCATAGAGGTAGAGAGGTAATACGACCTCAGCCTTCTCTTTAATAGCCTTGAACAACTCCTCAGCTGAGTCGTAGTCCTTAGGGTTGAACTCATCATTAGTGTCACCGAGGTTGTACTTACTATGCCAGCAGACCATATGACCGAGGTTGTCCCATTCGCGGGGATTCATAGGGTCATAGTCAGGCAATACCTCAATAACAATATCGTTAATCTCTTCGCGTTCTAATACGTTGTTCATTCTGTATATCCATCCTTTACATAGTCTCTGAAGTTTTCATCATTCCACCATAGCCATTCTTCTATGGTGAACTCAATCTCTCTTAACAATCGTGTAGTGCCATAGGTAGAGAACTCGGCGCGACCCTTTAACTCAGGGAATGCCTTATCCACTCCATCCCAAAAAGAGTTAAGACCTAACTCAATAGCGTCGTTAATACGCTTCTCATAAACAGTCATCTTCTCCATTAGGCTGCACCCTTATCTTCCAGGTAGAACAGATAATCCAGTGCTACCTGCACTTTGTACTTTAGTGCGGGTTGGTCAATAAGTCCAGCATCCAACTCTTCGAGTGTCTGCTTCATCAACTCTCTGTAATCCATTACTTAATCCTCTCCACTATCTTCTCTAATTGCTCTTCACTGCATAGGCTCGATATCACCCCGACGAGATAATCCACACTATTCTCATCCCATTCTTTGCGGACGAGATAGGCTAGCTTCATCTCCAGCTCTGCTCTATCTCTCAACATCTTCAAGCAACCTTTCCATTCTTAGTAAGTGTAGATTCCATGCGTTGTAAGACGTCCACTGATTCTTTCTCTCGAATTCCAGTGCCACGCTCCGTGCGTAGTCAATCTCTTCCACGAGTTTTTGTAATACACCGTAGATATCGTTCAACTGCATTCCGTAAAAGTCCTCGACCTTAGTTACCATTCTCTTTCCTTTCTATCATCCATAATTCGGTTTCATGCCACCACTGACCACCTTGGTACACTGGCCACTCATCATCTATCTTGCCATTCTCTATGTCAACGATGACACGCTCGAAGACTGCGATAGTTTCTCTCAACTGCTTGATTACACCCTCTTTGGTGCTAGATAGCGCGAACTCCATCCCAGCCCCAGCGTTGGTATTTACAGATATGTCCTTCTTGCCCTTCCTTGTGGCGGGGACGTATTCTGCCCATACATTGTGCTTAGGTAGATAGTCCTCACCCTTGAGGGTCGCACCACCACTCATACCAACTCCTCCATCCGACATAACTCCTTTAAGTCTTCCAACTTATCGGCGGGGGCTTGGTCAGTGTTATAGACAATAGATACGACTAACTCCTCGAACCTTGTCACTCATCCCTCCCTATATACAATCGACCACTGTCGTCAGTACGGACATGGTAGGTACTGCCCTTCTCATCTATATCAGAACCGTCGAAGATAGTGGCGTAGGTAACGTCCTCTCCTTGACCATCAGTAGGCTCCTCAACCTGAGCGATACAGTCGTGTTGCAACTGACCCAATTCATCCTCGGTCAGCTCGCGGTCGGTATAAAAACTAATAGTTAACTCATACTTAGGCATAAGACCATCTCTCTAAACAATCGGGCGGGGACTGTCCCCTCCATTACCTAAGGTATAAGAGAGAGGATAGATAGGCAAGTATCCAGCCCCCTATTTGTGTAACGATTTGATAACAATCTCCTGAGAACTACCTGAGGACGCCTTCGCATCTCTGAGAACACACCTCTCTTCTCTCTCACACTCTCTCAACTCTCTTATCAGATAACTCCAGGCACCAACCCCCTACCGGTCTGGTCCTATAAGCGATTAAGCAATTTGTCGACAATTGACAGTAGCCGAAACTCTCCTAGCAGGTCCAGGCAGCAAAAGTCAATAGCCGAGCTACGTGAGCCTGGTCACACCCGGACTCTCTCTTATTATTATTCCCTTATAAATGGGGAGGGTGGGCCAACACAAACAAAAAGACCGGTCACCCCGTAGGGTGCCGGTCAGTCTGTCGGTCAGCGGCTAGTCAGCTAGCTCGGACCACTTGTTCACGAGCTGGTACCACTTGTTCACGAGCTGGTGAATCATCCAGAGACACTGGTTATCGGTATAGATTTCTCCAGGGATAGCCGCAACCTGGGTTATTAGGTCCAGGACCTCCCCATCCATGCCTTCATAAGCTTCGGACCGGCTCATCAGCTCGTCCAGCTGTACCTCTAATTCCTCTGCTTTAAGCATTCTCTTCCTCCTCTTCCTCAATCTCTTCTGTATCTACAACAACAATGGATAGGTCGTGGATGAACTCCTCCAGAATCTGTCTGAGGTCAGTCTCCTCTCCCGCTACATAGTCGTAATTGAGATATGCCCCGCTCGGTTCGTGGATAATCTCTACTTTATGGAGAACCTTGGTAGTCATGCGCTCTCCTCCTCGGTGTTGAGTACTTGGCGGGCAATGATGTCGAATGGCTTCGACCCCCAGCCTTGGAGCATCTGAGAGATGAATAGTCCAGCCGTGTCAGAGATGTCTCTATTAACGAGGTCAACCACCTGCTGAGCCAGCCTCTCCCACTCACTTCTCAAGTCGTCGGATAGGGCGGAGACGGAGCCTCTCGCCTCCTTTGCCTTCCACATTAACTCTCCGTAGGCGTCATAGTCGTTCTCTGCTACGAGTAGGAAGTCCTCCGCGAACTGGTCGGAGGCTGTCCTCTCTAGTGTCTCAATCTCTTGAATTCTCACGCTGACACCGCCTGAGGTAGGACAAGACCGAATAGGAATCCTCCGCCGTTGCCCTCGGGGTCTTGGGAAATCTGAATCTCCCCAATAGAACCGTCGGCGAATCGGACGGTGTAGGATGGGAATCCATCACCCCAATCATCCTCATCATCTTTGACCATTCCATTAAACTTTAGTACTGTCGCACCCACTAGGGAGCCGTAGTACTTATTCCAATAACTCTCTGTGCTTTCCATCTATTTCTCCTATCAGTTGCCCCGTGTTGGGCAGTACAAACATTACTCCTGCGCTCGCTGAAGTCAAGTATCTTTTGATAACAGTTTCATAACGTTTTGCCAGGAATGAGCCCTGGATAAGCCGGGAACTAGCTGAGTCTCTCTCTCAACAACTCCCTTATTTATAAGTACAGAACAGGGTGGGTGGGTTCCAACACAAACATTTTGACAGAGCTGAAGACCGGCAGTGGCCCCACCACCGGTCTCAGCTGCTCTGATAGGAGCTCTATTTAAAGTCTTTGAGAATTGCGGCAACCAGGTCTAGCTGTTCATCTGTGAGATGGTCAACCTGTATCGCTTTCTCAAAACCGAATGGGTCGGTGCTCATATGCTCACCTCCTCTTCCTCGTATGCAGGGATGTCCCACTCACGCTCTACATATAGCAGACCGCCTTGAAAGTAACCCTCTCCACCCCATCCTTGCTCTTCCTCAAAATAGTGGCGGATGGTGAGTCGTGGGTACTTCTTAGATAGTGCTGTGAGTGCCTCAGTAGGCGGTGACCATGGTGTCTCAAAAGAGTAAGTGACAGTGGCAATCATCTCATCCGTCGCCTTGTCCTTATTGACAGCGAGAGGCGAGGTCACTTCTGTATTGCAAGAATCCCACTTACAACCCCAATTACGGATGTTCCACTGATACCAATTAGTAGGGTCATTGTGGTCTTTCCAATCGGAATGCTCTTTGCTCCATCCAATAGTGGCGCGGTAATCCTCCATCTCAGAATCCTTTGGATGGACGATATTCCAAAATGAGAATGGGTTCACCTCCCCACTTTCTGCTACGGGGGAGGCTAACTTATCTCTTACGCGACGGACGAGAGGCAACTTACCCTCTAGGGTCACAGTGTTATATACCCAATTTGGCATTTAGAACACCATCCCTACAGCGAAAGGGTTGCTTGCGGTCTCACCGAATGTCGCCTCATAAAGGTAGCGACCATTCGCCCAATCTCCCCACGACCCGTCGGATGAAACCTCAATCAACTCACCGAAATAATCCTTAGCACGAATCAAAACGGCGGTGACTACCTCGTCGTATGGCTTGTACGCGGTCTTACAGAAACCAAAACCCTCACCCTTATTAGAGAGGAAGAAAGTCTCATGGTCGTGACCTAGGGTCGCCAATCCATTAAAGCGAATGCCATTGAGGTCAACCTCAGGTTCACCCTTGCCATCCCATCCTGCAATCGTGACATTAGTGTTCTTGAATAGTAGTTGTACATCATTAGTTAACGCCTCCCAATCTTTCTGTGGGATAGTGCCGTTAGTAGTGAAGTAGTGTGTGTAACCCATCTTTTTTTCTCCTATCAGAAGTTCCCACCGATTTGGTGAGTAACCTCAATCTACTCTTCACTCACTCAATGTCAACTATTTTTAGGTAACGATTTGATAACGATTTGCCTAGAGCTAGCCCTGGATAAGCCAGGCATTTGCCGGGAATCTCCTGGACCTCTCTCCTCCTATACTCCCTATTTATATAACGGGGTGGGCGGGCCAACACAAACATTTCCCGGCTTCCTCCCGGCATTACAGCTGGCCCGGGTAAGACAAAAGCCGCCCGGTGAAGAGCGGCTCTTGCTGTTCTGATAGGGAACTCTATTTGCCAGAGTAGTTAGGGCACTCTGGGTTGAGGCACCGGTTGTACCAATAGCTCCAACACTTGCACATCATACCGTCACCTCCTCCTTCTCCTCGACCTTGCCAAGTACCCGCTCGACTGCTCGGCCTGCCTTCTCTAGGGCATCGACCAAGAACTTAGGGTCTTTATTGAGCGGGCGAAGCCATCCCGCCAAGTAGGTGGCGTGATTGTCTAACTCTACTTCGACACCGACTGAGTGGAGAAGGGTAACGCAACCCAACTCGGCAACTAACTCCTCCTTGGAATAATTGACATCTCCATGGCGGGTGAACTTCTCCTCCTCCTTCCAACGATTAAGGCGTGACTCATGACCCGTCGAGTGAATAATCTCGTGAGCGATAGTCTCTGCATATGCGCTCGCGCTGGTGAACTGCTCGAGACTTGGGAGAGTAATCGAATCAGAAGCGGGGTTATAAAAGGCGCGGTCTCCCTCCTTATGGAAGAGTGAAGGCGCGTTCTCGTATCGCTTGAGAATCTCCTCGACCCCGGGAAGTACTTCGACGGGCTCGCGCTTGGTGGAGAGTGAAGCGGGAATCTCTATGCCTTCACACTGAGCGACATTCCAAACGGGAATCGGCGCGTAGAACACTTGGTTACGGGTACGCACTGAAGCGGGAACTAGTTCACCCTTGGCAACGTTCGACCACTTACCGTTCTCGAACTTCTGCTTATAGATAGTCGGCTTGAGAATCTCGGCAGACTTCTGCCCCTTGGCAACGTGTCCGCCTAACTCTTGAGCACCCTTATAGGTGACCCATAGGGCGGAATCGTATCCTTTCCAATCCGCGACTAGTGAAAGCCACATCGAGTTCACCCCTGTGTAACGATGGCGGGTGACTGCGTTCATAGGTGAGAAGCCGTTAGCGTCCCAAGGCTTAGCCCAAGGAGAGATACCCTGCTCGAGTTGTTCAATGACTCGGCGGGTGAGTTCTGCGTGTAGTTCATCCTTGGTGAGCATTACTTCCCCATTCCGTAGCAAGAGAGGGAAGAGCGGAAGCAGTAGTGGTCACCCATCCAGTTGATATGGTCAGACCCAATAAAGAGAGCGACAGCCAAGCCACCCCAGAAGAGCACCCGAACAAGTGTTCGAACGCGATAGTAACTGCGTGAGTGTTGCATTTATATACCCCTATCAGAAGGCGCGGGGAGGGTTCCCCACTACCTACAGAGTAACGAATCGGGGAGGGAACGCAAGTACCCTCAAGCAATAACTAGATAACAATTAGGTAACGATTACCTGAGAGCTACCTGAGTCCTCACTGAGACCCCCCCGGGGTTAAGCCGGGAGCTATCCGGGAAGGCCACCAGGGTTTACAAACAGGTATCACCTATGGGGGGCAGGCAGTAGCCGAAAACGGTGGGGGACGGGGCGGGAACGGGTGTGCTAGGGTGTGTCCATGGATACAGGGAAGAAGGGCTACTGTGATGCCTGCGGGAGCTGGTCTGAGGACAGAGCGAGAGTAGAGTTCATGGGTGCCATCGAATACCACTGCAAGGAATGTAGGTACAGGCTCGTATAGGGCACGACAGAATACAAAGCGGGAACATAAAAAGGAGAACATATTGTGATTACCAATAAGAAACTTGGGAAGCTGATTGATGCCGTTAAGGTCGGTCAGGAGTCGTGGGCACAGGTCTTTCTAGAAGACCAAGATAAGTACAAGCAGGAGACAGGGCGGGACTTCCTTGGCAACCGACCAATGGCCCTTGAAGAGAACGCTACCTTCTCCAAGGCATATTCAATGGCGCTCAAAGACGTCGTAGATTTCCTAGATTACTTCTATGAGACAAAGATTGTGGTGCCAGACGACACCTGGGGATAACAGTCCCCGCGACATCCGGCAGGGTGTATTGACAACTTTCGCTGCATACGCGCTAGACTGTGGTTATGACAAGAGATGCAGACCTATGGGCATTCGAGGGTGTACTGAGGAAAAAAATCTCAGAGGATGTGACACAGTTCTTGGACTCCCACGACGTCTGGGACGATGAGGACCTTATCGCACTTATTCTTAAGGGGGAGCTATGACGTGTTATGACTGCGACGGTCGTGGGTGGATGGACGACAACGAATTCCGTGAATATGTAAACGGAGAACACCTAGGAGACGACGCACCGCTCTTCTTTGGTTTTATTAAAACGGGCTTTACCGGCGTTTGCCCATCATGTGAGGGTTTTGGTACAGAAGAGGCGCCAGAAGAATCGGACTATCAAACAATAGTCATTCCAGCCAACATTCCTGTTGCACTTGATAGGATGCGAGCCATTGACCTGTACTCAATCTTTGATGTAGAACCACTGCGTGAACCAGATATGCGCACAGGCTATGAACGCCTCCGCGACTGGTTCTGGAAGAAAGCGCACGCGTTATCTGAGAGAAAAGGTTACTGCGACGGGTGCTGCTGCTAATGGGCTATGACACACGGGAAAACGGTAATCAAGAACTATTCTTTATTTTAGGACTAGTTGTAGTAATTGGTTTAGTTGTAGGTCTAGTAGTTGCTATTACTAGTAAATCTACTTTAATAACCCCATCTCTAGCAGACCCGCGGACAGCGGTAGTATCCCTACCTAATGGTGTCTCTGAGTTTTGCGACGGGACTACTATGGTCTACAAAACTGCTGAGGCTTTAACCACATCCCCTGACAATGAAAAGTGCCAAAAATGACATATGACTTTTACGCCCAAGAATGGTACGGAGAATGCGGGGCTTGCCGAACACAACTGTATGCACCTAGTAAAGGCGCATATGTGGTGCAATACTCACTGCATACCCACTCCGACAAGTGCTTAGGCGGTTATTAATGACAATTATTTTCTTAGGAGTTATAACCTTTATTGCGTACAAAGCATATGACACGTGGCGTCTTAATGAGGCGGAAAAACAGTTAACTAATCCACCGAAGGATTACAACATTGACTTTACCCCGCCTACGTATTATCTAAGAGCTGTTCAAAGGATGTACGACATATTCCCCGAAGATTGGCCGAAAGAGGGAGAGGAAGATATAAATGGTTAAGTTTGCATGGAGAGCTGATTTCGACAACACAGAAATCAAACTCGATTTGCCACTATTAGTGGTAGATGACGACTTTTTTGACTATCTTGAAGATGAGACCGACTACGACGGCGGTGCTATAGAGCTTGATGAGTTCCTTTTCTACTATTTTGACTGGGAAAGCAAAAATGTCGAATATGCGTCCTGAGGAAAAAATATTGATTCCTATCCTTGTACTTGCTATCATCGTCTCTATATACGCGTCTTATATGGTGAATCACGGTTAGGATAAAGAATGGGACTACTCAACTCTCTTAGGAAGACGCTTAGGGGTGAAGACTTGGATTGGCATATGCCGTTCCCGCCTGTTCTAGGCCCTGACGATAAACTTGTCACCTGTATCCGATGCTCCGGCGTATTCGTCATCAACAAGTCTGAACAACAAACCCCCTACTATTGCATAGGATGTCGCTGATGAGCGATGACAGAGTTGCTAGACCGTGGGATTTATTAAACCCGTCTATTCAAAAAGTAGAAAAGCCTCTATCTGAGTTGCGGTTAGAGATATGCGCGACTTGTGAAAATTTTATAGAAATCACCAAACAGTGCAAAAAATGTGGGTGCTTAATGGCCTTTAAAACTAAGCTACCTCACGCAGAATGTCCTATTGGAAAGTGGGGAAAAAGTGAATCTTGAAGAGTTCTATGTACGCCTAGCTAGCCTCAACGAAAAACTGGAACTTCTAGAGGAACAGTCACAAGAAATTGCGCTAGAAATCAGAGCGTTTGCCGAGGAATGGGCATACAAGAAGTTAAGATAGCCTTATGAGCCCAAATACAAAAGAAGTCATTTTTTGCTTTTCCATAATCCCGCCTTTAGCCCTTCTTATGTGGCTGAATGAACAAGACTTTAAGCCTTTCAAAAACAGGAAGAAGAAACATACTTCCTCTGTGCACTTCTCCTCTTGGCTGTGGGAACAAATGGACGTCCCCAATGAAATCGGCTCTTTTGCCAAACTTTGCTGGACGGACGCCAATAATGGGTGCGCCAACTCTAAGTTTAACGCCAAGGAATGGATGACCCATTTCACCAAAAAGCACCCAGAGTCTAAAGAAGTGCTTGCCGACAGATTAGTAAACGCTTACAAGGAATACATCCTTACTGTCGGTAGAAAATAAGGGAGAATGGTCGTATGGCCAAAGAACCCAACCGCATTGCTTCTACTCCAACTGAGACTGTTCACGCGGAGACCGTTAAGGAGCATACAGAGCGCAAGCCTGTAGGCGGTAGCACACAAGAGTGGCGTCAATGGGCAAAGACCAAGCCTAATCGCGCAGAACGCGCTAAAGCAACAGTCAGAGAAATGAATGAGGCTGAAGAGGCTGAGGAAGCAATTCCCACAACTAATACTCGCGCAAACACCAAAGCACGTAAAGCTGCAGTTGCTAAATGGCAGAAGTCCCGCCCTGAGTCAGGTGCTCACAAAGCAACAACAAAAGAAGGCGCTGAGCAACGTCGCGCAAACATGATTGAGTGGGCTCAATGGAATCCGAACAAGCGTTCTAATGCAAACCGTGCGGCGAAGGGCAAATAATGTTAGACCCAGCATGGGGAAACCCTAAGGCGTACCGCGCTCTTGGTAAAGAGACACCAGGCACTAAGACCAAGAAGTCTCCTTTAAAGCAAAAGCGAAGCCGTGTAAACGAATTCCGTCAGGTGGATAACGGTCAATTTGCCGGTCCTCGTCCTACATACGGACGTTATCAAGTTTCAGAGCAAGCAGCGGATATCCTCAATCGTTCGCTCCGCTCAATGAATAAAGAGTACTAATGCTCACTATCGTTCCCATGCCGAACGATGACTCTGTAATAGAGACCGTAGCCCGCTGGAACTCCGATTTTTGGAAAGACCAAGGCGTCACTTTAGAGTCACAAATACAAGACTATAAACATTTATTACAGGCGGGCGGTAAAACCTTTGCCCTTATCGCTTATTGGAACGACGAATTAGCAGGCTCCATCTGTGTAGAAAAGCAGGGGGATAAGTACCTTGGAGCGGGGCTATTTGTACCCAAAGAAATGAGAAAGTACAAGATTGGTGACGCTTTAGTAGAGGCAATGAAATCCCACGCTGCTAAACTAGGCGTAGACAAACTGTACGCGTGGACGCCCAACCTTACCCGTTGGTACAAACAACACGGATTTGTTGTTATTAAAGAGCAGACCGAACATCTTGGAATGCTTGTTGATGTATTAGTAGTAGATACCAAAGGAGAATAAAATGCCATGGTTAGCCGCGTTAGCGCCTGAAGCAGTTGCAGGAGTTGCAGAAGTAGCGGGTGCCGGAGCCGCTGAAGCAGGTGCCGGAGCAGCAGAGGCTGGTGCTGGAGCAGCTGAGGCAGGAGCATCTGAAGCCGGTGCTGCCGAGGAAGCAGGTTCTTCTCGACTTGGTCAATTCAATCAAGCACGTCAACAACAAGGTGGTTCTAAATCTAAGCAAGACCCAGCCGCTCAAGTTAACGCTGGTCTTAGCAGTGAATTTAATGCTGAAGTAGGGGAGCGTGGTTGGTAATGGCTAAGGACAGAGCTCACGATAAGCGTCGCGTTGCAAAAGTAGTTGCAGGCGGAACAATGCACACCGTCTATAAAGAAGGCGGAGAGGTCATCGTTGACCACGCCGGTAAGAATGACCCTAAGTGGGACAAGATTGACCTTACTGAAAAAGCAGGTGTGCACTCTGTAGAAAAAGGCGTAGACGCCGTAAAAGACTGGCACGCAAAGAACCCAGAACACGGTAAGAAAGCGAAGAAGAAGTAATGTCAGCAGCATGGACTCGTAAAGAAGGTCAAAACCCTAAGGGCGGATTAAACGCTAAAGGACGCGCTTCCGCTGAACGTGAAGGGCATCATCTTAAGCCACCAGTATCTGCAAAAGAAGCTCGTCGCTCCCCTAAGGCTGCTTCACGACGCAAGTCATTCTGCGCTCGCATGGGTGGCATGCCAGGGCCTATGATTGGGGATAACGGAAAGCCTACTCGTAAGGCTCTTGCGCTAAGAAAGTGGGATTGCTAATGGCTGAGAAGAAAGTTTGGGATACCCCAGACCCAAAGAAGAAGTCTAAAGAATTAACACCAAAGAAGAAGGCCGCCGCAAAAGCACGCGCTAAAGCTGCTGGTCGCCCATACCCAAATCTTATTGACAATATGGCCGCGAGTAAGAAAAAGAAGTCTAAGTAATGAACCACGATGGAGACCAGTTTAATCAACTTATGACTGCTAAAGACATAGTTGAGAATGTTGGTTTAGGTGAGTTTAATGTCGCCACTAAGCCCGGAGTACCTAAATCATTTTCTGAGCAACAGGAGGACCGTAAACTACTCGGTGAGCGTTTAGAGGCCAGTCAAGATAGGTATAAAGCAGGAAACCCTTTAGAAAGCCTTCATGATGATATTGAAGTAAATGGAGTTAAAGAACCTCTTCATATTTACACAGGGGAGGGCGATAAAGGGTTTAGGTTGGTAAACGGGCACCATAGACTAGCGTCCCAATACGCACATAACCCAGATGCTGAGATTCCTGTTAAAATTACTGAGCAAAAATACCAGAAGAAAAAAAGGAAATAATGGCTGAGACAAAGACTTATTGCGGCACGGATACTGGTTATCAGTACCACAAGCGCCGTAAAGAGCCTGCTTGTGAGCCTTGTTTAGAGGCCAGACGTAAAAAGTCAGCCGCCTATTATGCCGCCAATAAAGAGCAATGTACAAATACATCTATAGAGTGGCAGCGTAGAAATCGTGATAAAACGGCTGTTTATTACAAAACATATGCCGAGAATCATAGAGACAAAAAGAGAGCAAAAGACCGCAAACGTAAAGCTATAAAAAAGATGGTGTCAACTGAGCTGTACACAGAAGCTCAAGTATTTGAGACGTACGGCACTAACTGTTACCTTTGTGATATGCCCATAGATTTCGGTGCACCTAGCCGCGCTGGAATAGGTAGGTGGCGCTCTGGTTTTCATTTAGACCACTTTATCCCTATCTCTAAGGGTGGCTCTAATACACTAGAGAATGTAAGGCCAAGCCATGCTTGGTGCAATATGTCTAAAACTAATAAGTTACTACAGGAGGCCTAATATGTCAGAAGTTAAGAAGTTTGGGCCATACGATGGTAGCAAAGCCAACGGCGGAAGAAAGATTTACGTTTACAAGAAGAAAGTAGATGGCAAGTGGCATACAACTTCTAAGAATAAAGCCCGCGCCGATTACGAAGGCAAGAACGGTAAGTTGCCACGCAATGTGGATGTTGACCATAAAGACAATAACCACAATAATGACTCCCATAAGAACCTACGCGCTCTTAAGCACGGAAAGAACACTGCTAAAGAGAATAAGCGTCGTGCGGGAAAGAAGGAGAACGAAAAATGATTTATCGTAAAGGCGACGACCAATCTCCACTTTTTAATAGAGCGGTAGAACAACGCGGACAGCGTCCATCTACACCAGAGGGTTCCGAAGCACACACCAATGGCTACATTATTGGTTTCAATCCTAACATGAGTGTTAAAGAATATGAAGAAATGGGCGGAGGACCTGTAAGCGCATCAGGCATGCTTCAGGGAAAAATCTCTCGCCACATGAAGGATAAAAACCCAGGCCCTTGGAAATAACCAGCGCGGCTAACTTGACACCTCACTAGAGGCTGCTACTCTTCGTATATGAAGAGAATGACAGGCGTAAGCCTATTTGCAGGTATCGGCGGGTTCGACCTTGCCATGGAGCGCAACGGAGTAGACGTTGTAGCTTCCGTAGAAATCGACAAAAAAGCAAGTGACGTTTTGGCACGTCATTTTCCTAATTCAAAACTATTCGGAGATGTTACGGAGGTAACAGGTGAGCAACTCATTGCAGCTGGATTTGACCCTAGAAACGGAATCATTACCGGAGGATTTCCCTGTCAAGACCTATCCGTGGCTGGAAAACGCGCTGGTCTTGCTGGCAAACGCAGTGGATTGTTCTGGGAGATTGCCCGACTTATTCAAGAAACTGAAACGGAATGGTTCATCCTCGAAAACGTCCCTGGCTTACTCTCATCAAATAAAGGGCGAGACATGGGAGTTGTTGTCGGAACGCTGGCCGAACTCGGGTATGGCGTCTCATGGCGTGTGCTTGATGCTCAGTACTTCGGAGTTCCCCAACGACGGAGGCGTGTCTTCATCGTTGGCCGACGTAATTCAGACGGAGCAACTGCCGGCAAAGTACTATTTGAGCAAGAGAGCGTGCGAGGGAATCTTGCGCAGAGCGGAACGCCGGGGGAAGACTCTTCCAGAGCCTCTGAGGAAAGCGCTGTTGCGCGTATGCGAGGATTCGGAGACTACACAGTCGACGGAACAGCTTCAACCTTAAAGGCACGTGATTGGAAAGATGCAACTGACATCGTTTATCCAAAAAACAAAATTGGAACACTGACCACCGCGTTTGGTGCAAAGAACTACTCAAACCATCAGGAGTTGATGGAAGGAAGCGTAGTCGTCTTTGAGTGAGTATTTCTTTAGCAAATCTCGTAGAGCCCAATCTACAGAAGATTATGAAACATGGGTGGAAAGTGGAATCACTCCTACCCTTAATGTGTTTGACAACGGCGGAGATACGAGGGCTACAGTAATGATTGTTTTTCACCCGCATAGGCATGACGGTGTTAGACTTCAAGGAGAAACAGTTAACACGTTAACTGCATTTATGGGAACAGGCGGGTTGAACACTCCTATGGTTTTACTAAATGACAATGAAATTGTTGGAACTTTACAAGCACGAGATTACAAAGGCGTAGGGAATCAATACGTGAGTGAGAATAAGTTAATTGTTGATGGTGTTACTCCTATCCATGATGCGGCTACTCGTTCCACCGGTAAGCGCAAGCACGCTGACGGAACATACTCATATGACGGAAAAGGCAACGGCCTTGGTATTGGAGAAGAAGGAGACCCTATGAATACTCTTACGGGCGGAGACAGACACGCTCTCAACTACGCATCTACAGTTAGACGCCTTACACCAATTGAATGCGAGCGCCTTCAAGGATTTCCTGATAACTGGACAGCTGAACAGGCGGATTCGTCTCGCTATAAGCAAACTGGAAACGCGGTAGCAGTACCCGTTGTTGAATGGATTTTAGGACGACTTGTCTCCGAACACATGGCATGATTAAGCCATGTACAAAAAGAAACACCAGCAGTTTCCGGGTGTACGAGTTCAGTACCCTAGCGGTGTTATGGTCGGTGGAGTAGGTATCGGGGTCTCCCCCTCCTACTTAAATATTACAGGCTCTGGCCAAGTAGACAATGATGCAGACGACAGAACTGCTACTACACAACAACCCGCAGAGAGTCTCGCATCTCTTACAGGCACAGACATATCAGAAGATGTTTCAGCAAACAATAGTGGTGCCGGTTCAGCCGCAGGAGCGGGTGTTACAGGTGCGGGAGGAAGTGGCGTAGCGTGAAGCGTACAGAAGGTCAATGGCCTGAGCCAAAAGAAGAAGATATCCCTGAAGGATGGAATCATCTTACTCCTGAAACAATGGATGAGATGGATACACATTACGCACCCAAGATTAGGCCTTTATCTAGAAACGGCGAAGACATTGAAAACTCCAAGCGTTCTCGCGGGGAGCGTATGTAATGAAGACCGTAGTTAATCATAGAGAGTTGACTCTTCAAGACCGTTGTGATTCTTGCGGGGCAGCAGCCAAAGTTATAGCAACATTCGTTACAGGAGAACTTCTCTTTTGCGGGCACCACGCTCGTGAATCTGGCGCTAAGTTGGTCAAAACAGCCGTTGAATTGTTTGACCCAGAAAGTGTAGTGTCCCCACTTAGTTAAGGAGAACTGTGCCAGCCGAAGGCTCGTATAGGTGCGAATTATGTCAAAAACTCTATGTGGTTCCCTCTTTAGCCCGTTATTGTGAACAAAAGCATTTAAACTCAGAGGATGAGCACTCCTCTTGACATAACCCACGCCAACAACATTGGCAACATGGTTGAGACGTCTTCAAAGACAAAACCTATTAAAGGGTTAAAACAAGGGAAAAAGACTGCAGCAAAGTCCCCTAAAGCACCCGCCGCTCCCAAAGAACGCAAAGGAAGAACCCCTTCCGCCGCAGATGTTCGTGGAGCCATGGCTTCTGGAAACATCACTCCAGAAGAAGCCGGTCATTTAAACCCAAAAGCTGGTTTTAAGCCAGAGTGGAATGATGTAAGAGACGCCTTCAATGGTGGCCACATCACTGTCGAAGAGGCCTCAGACCTTTTGGGCAAGAAGCCACGCGCCCCTAAAGAAACAAAGCGTGGCGCTCAATGGGTTAAATCAGAGCAAGAACGCCCAGCGCAATCTTCTCAACCAGCCTCTCGACAAACGTCTCGCCCAGCAGCGATAGAGGCTCCTCGTAAAGAACTTGGGGCGACACAAAAAGCGGAGAGTCCTAACAAGGGTAAGCAATTTAGAGGAAGTACCGCCAGACTTGCTGGTAACCGACTTTCATGGGATGAGATGCAGACGGGCAAATATGCCGGAGCAATCATGTCCGGTCCAGAGATTAACAAGCGCTCTGGTATCAAGGTGGGACAACGCCCAAGTACTCGTGCTCAAAAAGACCCTGAGTACCGCCAACAACTCCTTACCCAGTTGGATAAGGAAGCCGCAAAGCATGGCGAATAAGAAGGCTAAGACCTTCACACTTAAGCCAGATACCTTAAGTGAAACCCAAATTGCGGGTATGGCTGGGGCTGAGTCTGGCAAGAGCCGAGAAAAGCGTGATGCTATGACACGAGCCAAAGGCGCCATTAAGGTTACTGATACCAAGGCCAGACAGTGGAATAGGTACAGCGTATGAGCCGTAAAAAGGAATTTAAGTCCTCTGTAGAAAAGCCTCTTACTATTAAAGATTCTCGCTTTGGTCTTCGCAAAATGTACCTAAATGAGAAAGAAAAGCCAAGTATCGCCGTTTACGGAACCCCTGGAAAGGGACCTAACGGAGAGCACCAAAACTAAGCCGTTACGCAGTAAAATTGCGTAGACGAAAGGGATTCCATGACAGCCTCGTATCCAAGTTCGATTAAGACCAACTTTGTTACTCACGTAAACACTACCGAAGTAATCGATGCTGGTCACCCAAACGTAATCCAAGATGAAGTAGTCGCTATTGAATCTACTCTTGGCGTAAACCCACAGACCTCTACCACCCCTTCCCCAACGGGAACCTTCTCAGCAACAAGCACCTCATACACCAACTTAACAGGTCGTCTTGCTAACATCGAGACCGGTATCGTTGCTGATACTCACACACAGTACGTAAGAAAAGCCGCAGACGGTTCCAATACTGTTGTCCCTAACTCGGCGACCACAAAAGGTCTTGTTATCCAGGCAGCCTCTGGTCAGACTGCAAACCTTCAAGAATGGCAAAACTCTAGCGGTACCGTTGTTACATATATCGATGCAAACGGAAACTTTAACGCAGGTAGCCCAGATATCAACGCTCAGACTGGTTCTTACACAGCTGCAATCTCTGATGCTAACCGCCTTGTGACGATTAACTCAGCAAGTCCTGCAACTATTACCCTTAACCAAACTGTATTTACAGCGGGTCAGCAAGTTTCATTTGCTCGACTTGGTGCGGGAACCGTGACATTCTCAGCAGGAACAGGCGTAACAATCTACTCAACAGGCGCTACTACCGCCGCTCCTACACTACGCGCTCAGTACTCAACTGCATCAGCGTACTGCCTAGGAAGTAACACATTCCTAATCGTGGGTGACATCGCTTAGTTTTGACTAAAGCCCGACATTGCGGGGTTTGCTGGATAAACTTATGGTGTCCCTATGTGCACTGGGATTAATAACCTCTCTAGAGAAAAGGTAAATACATGGCCGCAATCCGCGACTCCGGCTACAAGCAAAATCCTAACGGAAACGTTGCTGTAGACTTCGTGTGGGGTAACTTCCCACCTCAAACAAATGATGACCGTTCAGGCTCATCTATCTCATACAACGCTACTGGTGGAACATCAGGAAGCAACTCCCAAGCAGTTGACACTGCTTCTGTAACAGCAGCCTCTGCTTCAGCTGGCACAATCACCTACACAGCCGCTAATGACTTCGGCGTCGGTGCTCTTGTCACTGTTGCTGGTCTTACAGGTGTAGTAACCCTTACCGGCGTTTCTGGTTCAGGAACAACTGTAACTTACACAACTGCAAACACCACAGGCCTTTCAGCAGGCACTGTTGTAACAATCGCTGGTATCACAACCACAACCGCCTACAACGGAACCTTCACAATCGCTTCTGTCACAGCCAACACAAACTTTACTGTAACTGCTACAACCACAGGTACAGGTAACGTTGGAAGCGCAACTTGCACCTACCCATCTGCATTCAACCTAAGCGGAACAGTTGCAAGCGCAACCTCATCACAATTCACCATTACAAGCGCAGTCACAGACCGTGCCGTAACAGCTGAGGCTGGAACAGCAACTGCTACTGTTGGTAACCTCTTTGATAGTGGAGCGGATAAGGGCTGGTCAACAACAACTGACTTCACATCTAACGTCCTAACAGAGACACAACCAACGAAGTCTGTTGGCTTGAACTCTTACACAGTCCCAGCTGATAACCATGTAAACGTCTTGAACGGTTACGAGGCTTTTCCTCTTAACGCCGCTAACAAGACAACTGGATTTAACACCGCTTACACCCTTCAGGCCACAGTTACCGCTGTGTCTGCTACAGGCGGAACAATCACCTACACAGCTAACAACAACTTCCAAACAGGTCAAACTGTAACAATCTCAGGTCTCTACAACTATGTAGCCGCTGGTTCAACTCAACCAATCGCTACGCAGTACTATGCAAAGACCTACACAACTGCGTCAGCATTTAACTTGTCTGCTGTAACAATCGCTTCAGCGAACGCTACATCATTCACAGTTACAAACGCTGCTACAGACAGCGCCCTCACAGGTGTTGCTGGTACAGCGGTTGTCACAGTTGCCGCTTCTGCTTCAACAGGTTCTGTTCCAACAGTTACAGGCCTAACAGTTGTAGAGGCTGACCGTCAACTTGGTGTTGCTAACTTCAACACAGGAACAGTTACTTACACCACCTCTGGTGCTACATTGGCTAACGACCACACCGTCTACAGCCAATCTGTAACAGGTACTCAGACTCTTGGAACAGCCGTTAACTTGGTTGTTTACAAGCTTGCTGATGGTGCTAACCCAGGAACTCAGGCTGGAACATATACCTACTAATAGTAGATAGTAAAAAACCCCCGACTAAAAATCGGGGGTTTTTTCTTTATGCCACTCTTCGTTTTCTACGCAGTATCTGACGGTCTCTAACCGTAGTTCCTGCCCATATGCCTTCAAGTTCCATATTTTGGAGCGCGTACTCCAAACAAGGGTTCTTAAAAGCGCAGGCGTTGCATATTGGTTTTACATATCTCATATTGATAATAGAGTCTGATGGTTTTTCAGGAAAAAAGAGTTCAGGGTCTATTTGTGCGCAGACCTGACTCCCATCAAAGTAAGGTGCTTTAATACCATCCCTTTTTGTCCCAGAAACTCCACGCGTTGCATACTCCTGAAGGGTCACTCTTACTCCCGTATCTCGCTTTGATGTACTGTAGTCCGTATTGAATTTGTAGGGAAGCCACTGGTGTTTTACTGACTTTGTAGTTGCCCCACGTGGAAGGCAAAAACTGGGCTATTCCGAAGGCGTGAGAGCCCATATTAAGGGCTTTTGGATTGAAATGGCTTTCATTTGACCACAGATTATCTAAACACTTCCATTCGGTTATAGAAGCCCCTTTAGCGTATTCCGTAAGGAACGCTATTGTTTGAGGGTCAAAGTACTTAACATACGGGCTAGCCAAGGCTTTCTCAGCTCCAGACCGCGTGGTCGTAACAGTTAAATACTGGAGAGACACTGTCACTGCCTTTTCCGGTTTAGGAAGAATAGGGAGGGCTTGTACTGCTGGGGTCAACACTTGACTCCATGTAAACAGTATCGCCGCAACTACTCTTGCTAACTTTTTCAAATCAACTGCGAAATTGATTCTGATATTAAGCATTGCTGCTCCTCTCAGTAAGCAAAAGAGAGTCATTACTGACTCTCTCATACTCTATGGAACACTAGAGTTACAGCCTATGTCAACTCTTAAACGGTATTTATGGGGAAAAACTTTTAAAAAATTGATAAAATTATATTAATTCGCCTACTTTTGTGACATTTCTTACGGACAATCCCTTGTAACAACCCCCTCTACTTATCATTCTTCATAGAAAACTGGGTTGACATTGGATACAGCAACTGTTATAGGAACCGCCTCATCCGTCGTCTTTATAGGAGGTGCTTTTTTGGGCGTAGGCCGTTGGATTCTTAAGAACCACACTCAAGAACTCGTCAAAGAGTACTTGGCCGAGATTAAAGAAAACTCTAAAGAACTAAAGCAAAACCACGGGAGTTCACTTAACGACATCGTTAAGCTCCAAGTCCTACCCATTTTAAAGAAGCTCGATAACAAGCAGGACGAGTTAGCCGCAGACATCACAGAAATCAAAATTGATTACGCACGTTTAGAAGGTCGTTTTGACCAATATGTGGAGGAGAACAAAGAATAATGTCATATGAACCACGTTTAGGCGATTACGGCGTAGTAAAGACTAGCGGGTTTTTTGGCAAACTTATCCGACTAGGGACTATGTCCCGTTGGAACCACGCGTTTATCTATGTGGGGGACGGTCAAATTATTGGAGCCGACCCTACGGGGGTTAAACCTAGCCCCCTTTCTAACTACCCAGTCGTAGCGTGGAATAGACACGAAGAGTTAACCGACGAGCAACGAGGACAGATTGTTGCAGCGGCTAGAGAGGCTGTAGGGCGACCTTACAGTTTCTTAACTATTGTCTTGCTGGCTTTTAGAATTTTAGGAATAAAGGCTCTATCCAACAGCATGTTTATTGCCCGCCTTGCTCAAAGGGAAGGGTATATCTGCTCAGAACTTGTTGAAGAGTGCTACGGAAAAGCCGGAGTAGTTCTTGTAGATAAAAGAGATTACTTAGTCGTACCGGGCGATTTAGCAGAAAGGTTGATTTATCAGTGACAGACGCACATAAGCAAGCTATGAATTTACACCTCGCTGTTTCTATCCCAGAGCACGAGCCACGTGAATCTGACCCGCACTACCACCTCTTTAATCAAGCTAAGGCTCGCATTAAGCGCCAAGGTCTATGGAAGTGCATTATTAATGATGACCTCTGCTCAGGTGGTCCAGAACTTCACCACAGCCATATTGAGTTCTCTCAAATTAACAATATGGACCCGCACAAGGTTGAACAAGCCTTTGGGCTTCACTTTGCGGACGATGAAGAGTTCCAAGCGTGGATTGAAAGTCCAGGCAACCTAGAGGTTCTCTGCGAGGCTCATCACCGCACACGTTTTGGTATCCATGAGATTCCCGCACCTTTGTGGGAGACATTCCGTTATAGGAAGGCGAGCACCCTTCCAGCGGCTGAAGTTGTAAAGGAGGCTGACAAATGACAGCTGGCGTTGATATCGTCAACATCGCTCAAAAACAAGTTGGCTTTTACGGAGGAACTACCGACGCTAATCCGTATGGAAGTTGGTACGGCATTCCTAACGAACCTTGGTGCGCCATGTTCGTTTCTTGGTGCTTTGCACAGGCTAACGCCTCACACCTTGTTGCGGCTCAAACCCCAAAAGGATTTTCATACTGTCCAACAGGATTGACATGGTTTCAAAAGAACGGGCAAGTAGTCGATAAGTACTCCGGTCTTCCTGGAGATATCGTGTTCTTTTCATGGTCGGGTAACGGTCAGGCTGACCACGTAGAGATTGTTGTTGCCGCCTCTAAAGACGGAATTACTACTATCGGCGGTAACACCGGACCTGAGCATATGACAAACGCTTCTCAGTACGATGGTCATGGAGTTTACTTACGACATCGTGCTTACCTTTACGTCCTAGCCGTTGTTCGACCAAACTATGAAGAGAGCTCTAAACCAGCAACTTCTAAGTTAGGTACTAAGACTGCTGCTGCTGGTGTAGCGGGCGTCACCGCACTTACTGGCGGTGGTGCCGCTGTGGTTCACAACAGTACCCCTACCCCAGTTAAAGCACCTACAGTGCTTGTGGCTCCTCCGTTTCCAGGAACCTCAGCGTTTAAAGTAGGATACAAAAATCAAGCAGCAATGATTGTTGAAACGGCTTTAGAAAAAGCGGGATTACTTCCTAGTAACTTAGTTAAGGGCACGCTTACTGCGGAGGACTTAGCCTTAGTACCTGTTTATCAAAAGAATTTCACAGCACTTGCAAAAGCCAACGGGCTAGACGCCGCAACTTACGCTTCAATGATTAAGGAAGCAGGGGCTTAATGAAGTACTTTCAAAAGATGTCCGACTGGGCATCTGTCGCTTTCGGCTCCCCATGGTTCCTTATCACCCACATGGCTTTCTGGTGCCTATGGATGACTTTTGCCGCCTTTGACCCCTACCCATTTAATCTATTGACTTTAACAGTGTCCTTAGAGTCAATTCTTCTCTCAGGGTTGCTTTTAAATGCGACTAACCGTTCTGGGGATGAAGACAGGCGTATTATTACCAAAGACCTAAAATTAGACCAAGAGACTCATAACCATATTGAGGAACTCAGACGTCATGTAAGCGAGATATTGGAGCACATTCGTGGGGATAAAGCTTAACGTCACTAGCCCAGTTCACCTAGCCATCTCAGGTACAGCCGCTCTCGGTACTTGGGCAGCCACAGGCTACGCCACCGACACGAAACACCTTGCCGCGGTTGCCGCAGCGGCCGTGGCTGGTGTAGCATCGGAGACGAGAGAACCTTCTAAACCTAACGTTCAGGCGGACTCTCACATAGTAACACCATACGTAAATAACATAGAGGAGTAAGAATGAACGCAAAGACAAAGGCTCTCTTCGAGCATTATGTCATTTCAACAGTTGTTGCAGGCATAGCAATCTGGCAGGGTGGAAACCATCACCTTAAGCAAGTTGCATGGGCAGCAGTTGTCGGTGTCTTTGGTCCTGTGCTTAAGGGTGCGTACGAGCACTTCCAGTCACAGTCAACACCAGCAAAGTAGTCTTTATGTGAAGAGCGCCCTTTCGAGGGCGCTTTTTGCTATACTGACGGCATGGCTACTAAATGCGACAACTGCTCAAACGAGGCTCAGTACACAACTGCTGACCCGGGGGTCAGTGCTTCCCATTATTGCCGTAAGTGCCTTCCTCATTGGCTCCATGACCGTGCTCAACTGGGTCACTTCCCGCTTGTAGAAGAAGTCAAAGAAGTTGCTCAAAAAGTTGAAGATACAGTTGAAGCTATTGAAGAGCGCATGGACGCCATTATTGAAAAGACAGAAGCTGAGTTAAAGAAGACTGTCAAGAAGAAGCCGGCGGCGACTGACAGTGCGGATAGTTAAACACCAGACAAAGCAGATACATCCTGTCCCAGATAGGATTGTTGACCCACGTGGACCTTTCCCTCGTGACCTATTTGCTGAACCAGAGATTGTCTACGGAAACATCGATGCGGATGAGTATGGCGGAAACTTCGCTTTAGGCTCTACGGCTCAGAATGAATATAAACCACCAAGATACTTGAGATGTGGTTCCTGCTTTGCTAGAGTTCTAGAAACGGAAACATCAGAACACGTTTGTGAGGAATAACCGTGGACTTTAATGAGGCACAAGAGGCTTTAGACGGTTTGCGGGATACACGTGAATATGATGAAGATTTAGAGACAGTAGATACCAGCGAAGGTCACCCACTCCCACAAGGATTGCAGTTCTTCCAAACGTCTACAACAGCCTACAAAACTGGAAGAAACCCAAGAACTGTTCGCGCTTCTTATGACTATGCTACAAACACAATGTATGTGGTCTTTTGGGATGGAACATACTGGTACTACGAGAACGTATCCCCGGATTTGTGGTCAGAGTTTAAAAGTGTAGAATCTAAGGGTAAATTCCTTCACGAGAAGGGTTTTAATGCCGGCAACTTCCCAATGGGAGCGGTCGACATGAACGCAATATCCAACCAAAGAAGAGCGGCGCTGACAGCTAACCTAGAAGTCGCCCGTAAACTTCAAGAAGCATACAAAGGAAGACGTACCTCAAAGACCCTTTACGGTAGAGGTCACGATTACAGACTTAGAGGACAAGGCGGATTTGAGCGGTAGTATGAAAACATTCGGAGCACTATACGGCGGAAAACTAGAGTACTGGCACAGAAAAGCGTTACCTGTTGTTGAAGTAGGACATACGCAAGAAACTGAATACCCTTATAGAAAGGGACGTTGCCTAGTATTTAGGATGCCTTTTACACGGCCAGGCTATTACCTAGGTGCGTGGGTTAGTAACCCCAATATTCACGTAGACGACGATGAGGCTATTGATGCACTCCTTGGCGAGGCGATGAGAGCCAGAAATGCGTGGAAACCAGAAGACGGGATGTTTGATGAGTTTTTTAAAGACTAAGAAGGCTTGGGTAAAGCCCTTTTCTGAGAAAGTAGCCAATAGAGTATCCAGAATACCTACTGGGGAATTGGAAACTTGGATTGATAACGCCATCTACGATGTTGGTCGTTGCCTGTCCTCTTATCAAAAGAACCGTGACAAGGTCTATCTCGAAGAGGCTTTGCTCGGGGCAGAGGCTTTGCACGCAGTAGTTGACGAGTTGCATCGACGCATGACACGCCCATAAAATAGATTTGTCGACATTTGTGCTAGACTATTCCTGCCGCGTTCTTCTCTTCCCGTAGGTGGCATCGGATGGTCTGGGTTTAACGACCCAGACTTTCTGTTTACTTTTAAAATAGGGCGCAAATGGACATACAAAACGCAATAGAAGAAGACGAAGAGTTTTATCCGGACGAACTAGACGAAGACGAGGAAGCCCTTCCCGAAGAGGAAGAGGATGAACTGGATGAACTCTCCAAGGAGTTTGTCAGTAAACTCGTAGACCGTTGTATTCAATTTACCGAGGCTCTCTCAGGGCACCCTTTTCACCCTTATCAATTACCGCTAGCTAAGCGGATTATTGAGTCTGTGATTATTAACGACGGTGAGGAAATCACCGCACTCGCTTCCCGTCAGTCAGGTAAATCAGAAACTGTGGCTAACACAGTAGCGGGACTTATGGTTCTTCTCCCACGACTAGCCAAGATGTACCCAGACCTTCTTGGTAAGTTTAAAGAAGGAATCATGATTGGTATGTTCGCACCAGTTGAGACTCAGGTAGAAACGCTATTCGGTCGTACAGTAGACCGACTTACATCTGAGCGTGCGCTAGAGATTCTTGGTGACCCAGAGATTGATGATGCTCTAGGTAAAGTTGCGGGTGTTACTCGACAGATTAGATTGAAGAACTCTCGCTCCAGTCTTACCATGATGACTGCTAACCCACGCGCAAAGATTGAATCTAAGACGTTCCATCTTATTATTATTGATGAGTGCCAGGAAGCGGATGACTTTGTAGTATCTAAATCTATCTCTCCTATGTTGGCGTCTACTGCTGGAACTATGGTGAAGACAGGTACACCTACTACACACAAGAATAACTTCTACCGCTCTATTCAACTCAATCGTAGGCGTCAAACTAGCCGTAGCAAGCAGAACCACTTTGAGTGGGATTGGCGTGATGTAGCCAAAGTCAACACAAACTATGGCAAGTTTATCCGCAAAGAAATGCTACGCATTGGCGAGGACTCAGATGAGTTCCAGATGTCGTACAACTGTAAGTGGCTTCTTGAGCGCGGTATGTTCGTCACCTCTACCGTACTCGATGAGCTCGGTGACACTTCTATGGAAACCCAGAAGGCTTGGTATAAGACTCCTGTGGTTGTCGGTATTGACCCTGCTCGTAAGATTGACTCAACTGTAGTGACAGTGGTGTGGGTTGATTGGAACCGCCCAGATGAGTTCGGTTACTACGACCACCGTATCCTTAACTGGTTAGAGTTGCAGGGAGATGACTGGGAGAACCAGTATTTCCAAATTAGAGAATTTCTATCCAATTACGACGTCATGGCTGTTGGTGTGGATGCCAACGGTGTGGGTGACGCGGTTGCTCAACGACTTAAGATTCTTCTTCCTAACGCGGAGGTTCACGCTCTAGGCAGTAGCCAGCAAGAACAATCGAAGCGTTGGAAGCACCTAAAAGCATTAATTGACCGTCGTATGGTGAGTTGGCCTTCCCACGCCAAGACTCGCAGACTACGTACTTACCGCAGATTCCGTCAGCAAATGGAAGACCTAGAAACTAAGTTTACAGGTCCTAACTTCTTAGCCCATGCCCCTGACGAGGCTCACGCCCACGATGACTATGCAGACAGTTTGGCTCTAGCGTGCTCTCTTACTATGGACTTAACAATGCCATCAGTAGAGGTCAGCTCCAGCCCATTCTTTAGATAATTAGTCATTTAGGCTGACTGTAATCACTTTATGTAGCACACTTTTCTACGAGGTACCTCAACCTATAAGGAGTCATTAAATGGCAATTGCACCAGACCCAAAGTTCCCAGAGAGCGCAAAGAACGTGTACGACCGTAAGGTCTCACCAGCGACTCCTGGCCAACGTGGACCACTTCGTTTTGAAGAAGGCATCGCAACCGATACCGACGTTCCAAACGAGTTTTCAAAGGGCGCAATGCAGGGATACATTCCTGCAGCAGGTCGTCCAAACAACAACGCTAACGTCTTCGAAAAGCTTCCAGAAGAGACAATGCGCGAACGCGCACACGTCGGTTCTGCTGCTTGGGTAGAAGCACCAGACCATCTCTCAGAGTTTGCATCTGGCGCGTTTGCTGACCATGGAGATAACCGTTTCGAGGAAGTAGCACGTAACGGCTCCCATCAGTACCCACACAACGCCGCGGTCGTCCGCGACTAACTAAATAGCGTTTCTCGACCCCCGCCTTATTCCTTTCCCGCGGGGGCGAGAGCCTATTAGGAAATAACTATGGCACTCATTCGCGGTCAAGAAGTTAAAGAAGGCCCTAAGCAGATTCCTGCTAACCCACGCCTTTACAACATGGTAGTTGTACAGGCGAAGAGTCGTTTCTCCAAATACCCATCCCCTGCTGCTGCTCACTGGGTTCACACCAAGTATGAGCAAATGGGCGGTAAGTATGTAACTTCCAAGAAGGACGTTGACCCTCGCAATAGAGACCGTGTCCAAGAAGCCATAGATAAGAAAAAAGAAGAGTCAAAAAAGAAAGTAACAAAGCCTGTCGGTAGGGGTCTTATTGCCGGCGAAAACTTTAAATATTGAGTGTCGCTTTATAGTTTTGTCGACATTTATGTTATTCTTCAGTGTTGTTAGAGAAAGAGGTGATTGGTGAGTTCAATTGATTTCTCACCTCCGAGTTATCGTGCGGCTTCCTCTGACCTAACTATTTCCATCTCCCCGCTGGGACTTGTAGAGCTAGCGGATGAAGAGTTCGAAGTACACGGACCCCGACTTAATCGTTACTCCCTTAACTGGGCTATGTATCTTGGCCACCACTGGTCTTATCGCCGTCAGACAGGCGAGACCCAATTAGCGCTTAACTACTATCGCGCATTCACAGACTTCGTTATCAACTTCACTTTCGGCAAAGGGGTCTCCTTCCGTTCCCCGAAAGAAACGGAAGCCATCATTCCAGACATCCTCGAAAGAGCATGGGAAGTGGATAACAACAAGGCAACACTTCTTTGGGAAATCGGTCAACAGGGCTCAGTCTCTGGAGATTGCTTTATCAAGGTTGCATATGAAGAAGCGTACAAAGACCCATCAGGTCGTGAACACCCAGGACGAGTTCGTATTCTTCCCCTGAACTCATCCTTTGCATTTCCAGAGTTTCACCCCCACGACCGCGAGCGCCTTATTCGCTTTAAGCTCAAGTACCGTTTCTGGGGCACATCACTAGAAGGAACACGTCAGGTCTTTACTTATACTGAAATCCTGACAGACGACATCATTGAGGAGTACATCAACGATGAACTTATTGATTCGCGCCCTAATCCGCTCGGTACTATTCCTGTTATTCATATCCCAAATGTTCGTATTAGCGGTAGCCCTTGGGGTCTGTCTGATTGCAATGACATTATCAACATTAATCGTGCTTACAATGAAACTGCTACTGATATTGCCGACATTGTTAATTATCACGCTGCACCGGTTACAGTCATTATTGGCGCCAAAGCAAACCAACTTGAAAAAGGCGCAAACAAAGTCTGGGGCGGACTACCAAAAGATGCTAAGGTCGAAAATCTTGAAGGCGGCGCTCAAGGACTAAAGGGTGCTATGGATTTCTTGAATATGCTCAAGAAGTCAATGCACGAAATGATTGGTGTCCCAGAGACTGCTCTTGGCCAAGCCCAACCTATCTCAAACACCTCAGGCGTAGCACTATCCATCATGTTCCAGCCTTTGATGAACCGCTACCACCAAAAGATTGTTCAATACGCTCACGGACTAGAGCGCATCAACGAGCTCATTCTCCTTACCCTTGCTCTCAAAGAGCCAGAAATCTTTAAGTGGGACCCAGTAACAAAGACCACCCCACTAAAGGCAGGTCAGTTGGCGGAGTTGGACTTTAACGACCCAATCACCTACCGCTCTATCGTTCACTTCCCACAGCCACTTCCTCTAGACAAGTTGATTGCTATCAACGAAGTCCAGTCCATGCTTTCTCTAGGACTTGAGTCTAAGGAAGGCGCTTTGCGCATCCTTGGCGAAGAGTTCCCAGCCGAGAAACTTACAGAGATTCGTCAAGAACTTCTTGATGACGCTAAGGCTGATGGAGCGCTTAAGTTGCTCCAGACACAGATTGAAAACGACATTATGACCCTTACTGGCATGCAATCCCCACAAGGCGGAGAGCCAGCCAGCCCAGTAGAGGTCAACCCAGAAACTGGTCAAGGAGTTCCGCAGTCAACTCTTGAACCAGTAATTGACGAGGCCGCAATCGCATCTCAAACAGGAGACCAGCAGTTGCGCGTAAACCTCGTAACAGAAGCTTACGGAACATCCCTACCTAATAGGAAGATTCCGCAAGACTACGAAAAGTAAGCGTTTACGCTGACACTTTCGTGGTGTAAAGAGAAAATAAGAATACGTTAGGTCATTTGTGCTACGAGCTCCGGCTCACATTCGGAAAACGACCCCTAGGACACTAAGGAAATAAGCATGGCAGATACAGCAGAAGTAATGGCTGAGGCTTTTCAAGCCGAAGCTAATGTCGCTCCAGTCGTAAATGTGTCGGGCGTTGACGCGCCTGCTGCTACCACTATTGGACTAGAGAACAACGCATCCACTACCGCATCTAAGTTTTACACTGAAGATGATTTGGCTCGCGTTCGTTCGCAAGAGAAAGATAAGTTGTACCCAGAAATCGAAAGACTGAAGGAACAAGTTAATTCTCTTACTAAAGAAAAAGAAGAAAAAGCAGCTCGCAAGGCCGCTGAAGCCGCTGATGAAGAGGCTAAGCGCCGCGCTAAGTTGGAAGAAGAACTAGACGCAAAAGGCCTAGTAGAACTAAAGACTAAAGAGTTGCAAGAGCAGTTGGAGCGTGAGCGTCAGGAACGCGAACGTGCCTTCGCTCTTCTGGAGCGCGAACAAAAGTTTGCTGAATTGCAAGCTTATCGCCAACAGATTCTCGAGCAAGAGCGTGACAACATTATTCCTGAGCTTCTTGACCTAGTAAATGGAAATTCTATTGAAGAGCTCCAAGCAAGCGTTGACGGTCTAAAAGAGCGTTCAGCAAGAATCTTTAATTCGGTGCAAGAGGCTTCCCAAGCCACTCGCCGTGAAATGGTTGGAACAAAGGCAACTTTGCCACCAGCAGGACCACTCGAAACTAATTCGGAGCAACGTCAGTTAACGGCTCAAGAAATTGCAGCCATGCCGATGAACGAATACGCAAAATATAGAGACCGCATCATGAGCGAATCTGCTCGTGGTAAGTCTAAGGGCTTTTTCGGATAAACCTAAAACCCACCAAACACTAATAACAAGGAGTCATAGCTAAATGGCATCAGGTATTACAGGTACCGGCAATCTCGCCGCGTCACCAACAGCGTACTCAGGTACAAATACCCAATTGACTCAAGCGATTCAGACAATCTGGTCCAAGGAAATCTTGTTCCAGGCAATGCCTATCCTTCGCTTTGAGCAATTTGCGGTAAAGAAGACAGAACTCGGCGTAGCCCCTGGTCTTCAAATCAACTTCATGCGTTACAACAACCTCGGATTCGCTTCACCTCTCGTTGAAGGTGTCCGTATGCAAACTAACGCTCTCACAGCTCAACAGTTCTCAATCACAGTAACAGAGCATGGTTATGCTCTTGCTGTTTCTGAGCTTCTTTTGAACGCTTCATTCGATGACGTAATGGCCTCTGCCTCACGTCTTCTCGGTCGTAACATGGCTATCTATCTTGACCAGCTCTCACGCGACACCCTCTACGCAGCATCTTCAACAATCTACGGTGAAGACCGCTCACAAATCTCATCTGCTGTTAACAACTGGTATGGATATGGCACAAACGGTACTTCACGTGCATCTATGACCGGTAACTACTTCCTCGGTACACGTACCATCAAGGACGCAGTAGAGACCCTCGCAACAAAGAACATCCCTCGGTTGGGTGAGACCTACGTTGCATTCGTTCACCCTCACCAATCACGTCGTCTTCGTGATATCCCAGAGTTCATCGAAGTAACCAAGTACGCAGCACCTGGTAACTTCATGCTCGGTGAAATCGGACGTTTGTACGACGTAGTCTTCATTGAGACCACTCAGGTTCTCAAGGTTGCTGGTGGTGCAGGTGCAGGTTACACAACTGATACAGCAGTTGCTTCACCAGTTGTAACACCTGGCGGAGGATACACAACTCCTGCTACCTACACAGGTAACGGTGCAGCAGACCGCTATAGCGCTATCTTCATCGGAGACAACGCATTCGGTCACGCTATCTCACTCCCAGTCGAACTCCGCGATGGCGGTATTCTTGACTTCGGTCGTGAGCACGCACTTGCTTGGTACTCAATCTTCGGACTTGGCCTTATCACAGACCAATCTGTAATCATTGCAGAAACCAACTAATACAACTAAATACGCTTAAAGGGCGGGGGCTTCGGCTCCCGCCTTATCTAACCCGAGTTATTAAATTGGAGAAACCTAATGGCAGCAAAAGCAAAACCCACTGATGTAACAGGTCGTATGCGTGAGCAACTTGCTTCAGAACAGGCTCAAGCAGTTCAAGACCGCGCAGCTGAGATGTCTCTCGCTACAGCGCAAGCACAAATCAAGCTTGAAACCGAAGTAATTGACGCTACTGTCCCTAACCGTGCGACAGTGATTGTTGACGAAGCAATCACCCTTGGCTCAACCAAAGAAGACGAAGTTGAAATCCGTGTTATCGAAGACATCGAGAACATGACCCTTGGTTCAGGAAACAACTACAGCTTCAAGGCCGGTCAGAAGTACAAAGTTACTAAGCACGTAGCAACTCACCTCAAGGAAAAGGGCTACCTAGCAGCGTCTTTCTAAGACTTTGCTTATATAAGTGGGCGCCCTTTCGGGGGCGCCTATTCGTTTGTGCAGATTTTTTAATAAATAAATGACACTATTTAGTCAAGAGTGAAGGGGTGATTGGTGGCTGTATTATCTGATGTACTCGCCAGAGTTCGACTCGAACTTGGAGACCAACAAACAGCATTTACCTTCACCGCCACTGGGGATGGAATCACTAATGTGTTCTCCCTTGGCTATAAGCCAATAGAACTTGCAAGCCTTTACATTACAGTTGCCGGTTCTCCTGTTGCATATCCTGCTGGATACAGCCTTGAGCCAAGCACAGGTAAAGTTACTTTTGTAGCAACTCCTGCCGCAAACGCCGCTATTGTTATTCAAGGAACATACGACCGCTACTTCCTTGACTCTGAGCTTACTAACTTTGTAAACGATGCTGTAAACCAGCACACATACAACCGCACAGACGCCTACGGAAGCGTAGTAACTCTTGCCATGATTCCAGCAGTTGAAGAGTACCCACTGGCTATCTTGGCGACTATTGAGGGTCTCTGGGCTCTTGCTACAGATGCCGCATTTGATATCGATATTCAGGCTCCAGACGGGGTTAGCATTCCTCGTTCTGAGCGCTACCGTCAATTGACTTCAATCATCGCACAGCGCTGGGACCAGTACCGCATGCTTTGCTCTCAGTTGAACATTGGACTATGGCGTATTGAGATGGGTACCCTTATCCGCACCTCACGCACAACCAACCGATTTGTCCCTATCTACATGGGTCAAGAAATCGACGACTCCCGCATTCCAGAGCGCGTGTACATCCACAACGACCTCACTGGTCGCTCACCGCTTCCAGAGACTGCTGGCGTATACGACCTTCAAATTTATCAAGGCAACTCTTGGACTCAAGATTTCACGTTCCCATTTGATATCACAAATCTTACGTGGAAAGCGCAAATCAGAACGTATCCAAATGCCCCATCCCTTTATGCAAACTTCACTTGCACCATTCTGGATGGTCCAAATGGAATCCTTCAACTATCCCTTGACCCATCAGACACTGAATATCTTCCTGTTCGCGGGTTCTGGGACTTGTTGGCAACAGAGGCATCTGTTCCAAACTTTGCTCAGACATACCTTCGTGGTCAAGTATTCGTACAACAATCAGTAACAAATTCATCTGGAGCATTGGACGGTAGCTGGTGACATACGTATATCCTCAAGCAACTCCTGTTGTCGTTACAGTAACCCCACCAACCCCGGGCACTGTTAACGTCAGCAACATCTACGCGGGTCAGATTAACCAACCTGAAATCGCGTTTCACTACACGCAAAACACTCCATCTGCCTCATGGGTTATTACTCATAATTTAGGTTTTGTACCTAACGTTACAGTTCAAGATTCTGCTGGTAACATTGTAGAAGGAGAAATTGCGTATACCAATACCAAGCAGTTGACCATTACCTTCTCATCTGCTTTTAGCGGAAACGCCTACCTCTCTTAAGGAGATAATGAATGTCACGTAGTTTCTTAACGCCGATTAATCTGAACCAAAACGAGCTTCAGAATGCCCGAATTCAGAACTTAGCTACGGCGCCATCTACTCCTGTCGCAGGTCAGATTTACTACGACACATCAGTAAGCCAACTTAAGGTTTACGAAGGCACAGGTTGGGCGCCCGTTGGTGGAGTTGCGTCTGGTGCCGGTGCTCCTGCATCTGCTCCGCTTTCTACAGGCTCAATGTATCTTGATACAACAAACAGCCTTCTCTATGTATCTAACGGAACCGCATCAACCGCTAACTGGATTCCAGTTATGCCTTATGGCCTTACTGCGGACATTGCAAACCTAAACACAGCAAACTCATCTGGTTCATCGCTTAAAGTTGCTCGCGCTGACCACGTTCACCGTCACACAGATACAGACCACTCTGGAATTCATCTTAACGCCCTTGCTACCGCTACCGGTAACTACTCTATGGGCTCTAACAACATCACTAACCTTGCAGACCCAGTTAACGCGCAAGACGCAGCAACTAAGCACTATGTAGACGCAACTGCTCAAGGTCTTTTTGTACACCCAGAAGTTGAAGCGGCATCAACAACAACTATTGCCGGTACTTATACAGCAGGCACCACAGGTGTTGATGGTGGTGCCGGTGTTGGAGCTACCTTTACAGTAAGCGCAACTGGTGCTTTTGTTATCGACGGTTACACAACATTACTTAATGACCGCATCCTTTTGAAGAACCAAGCAACCGCTACGCAAAATGGTATTTATGTAGTAACCACAGCAGGTACTACTGGCGTAAGTGCAGTTCTTACACGCGCAACTGATGCTGATAACCACATTGCGGGTCAAGTCGTTCCTGGAGATTTCGTATTCGTTGCTAAAGGAACCCTTAACCAATCAAGCGGTTGGGTACAAACAGCATCTGGTACAGCAACGACTCCTTCAAATGGAATTAAACTTGGAACCGATGCACTAGCGTTCTCACAGTTCTCTGGTGCTGGTACCTATACCGCATCTAACGGTGTGACTCTTGCTGGTAACAACTTCACCTTCACACCTACTTCTACAGGTGGTTTGCAGACAGGCTCTTCTGGAGCATCTATCCTGCTTACAAGCACCTCAGGTCTTATTACCTCATCTTCAGGTCTTGCTTTCAACCCAATCAGCACCGGCGGTTTAACAACTTCTGCCTCAGGTGCATCTATCCTTCTTCAAACCAACTCAGGTTTGGCAACAACCTCAAGCGGTTTGGCTGTTGGTGCAGGCTCAGGCATCGTCGTCAACACAAACAACGTAGCCATCGACACCACGGTAGTTGTTCGCAAATACGCTACATCTATCGGTGACGGTGCTACTACCTCCTACACAGTAACCCACAACCTCGGAACAAAGGACGTACAGGTAACTCTGTACGATAACTCCACAAACGTTGAATACACGGCGGACGTCACACACTCGACTACTAACACAATTACAGTCGCTTTCTCCAACGCTCCTTCAACGAACCAAATCCGCGTAGTAGTATTTGCATAGGAGTAGAAAGTGTCACAAGCTTTCCTCTCCCCAATAAACTTAGTTCAGTCTGCGACTGACCCAGCCACCGCTACTGCCGGTGACGTTTACTTCAATACTGTACTAAACCAAGTAAAAGTCTACAACGGAACTACATGGTCACCGGTGGGTTCCGGCGGAGGACTTACCATCTCCGCAACTCAACCTACGGGTCCGTCCGTACTTGCCGGTTCTTTGTGGTTCAACTCCAACACGGGTCAAACTTTTGTATACTACAGTAATTACTGGTTAGAAATTGGTGCCGGTAGCGGTTCTGGAACCTCTGGGGGAACAGACCCAGCCACAGCAATCGCCTATGGCTTTTTAACGATGGGAGCATAAGATGTCAGCAACAATGAAGGTTCTAGCACAAGCATACCCATCTGCAGCAACCCAAACAACTCTTTACACAGTAGGTGCTGGAAAATCAGCCGTAGTTTCTACCGTTGCTGTATGTAACCAAACTACATCTGCTTTAACTTTTAATATTGCAATAATTCCTAGCGGAGGAACGTTAGGAAGTGCCTCTTATATTGCCTATGGAACTACAATTCCGGCAAACAATACTGAGTTTATTACTATTGGAATGACTCTTGAAGCGGGCGCTTCAATTTCTGTTTATAATACTTCTGCTGGAATCTCATATAATGCGTTTGGAAGTGAGCTTAGCTAATGGCATCCTCACTACTTAACTCATCAAATAGCGGTAGTAGTTTTAACGTATCTATTCCTTCTAAGTACACATCTGTTGTTTTAACTCAAACATACGCCGCAGGTGCCTACTCATTTACATCGGCTAATGGCGCATCAAATATGGATGTTTATTTTCTTAATACATCTACTGGAACAACTGTAGGTTACACCTCTACTAAGGCGATTACAGCTAGCGCAAGCTTTAATAAAATAGTTGTTTTAGGTGGTTCTACTGGAGACCTTCTACAATTTACGTTTACAACAACGTATGTAGCATCTGCTGAAACATCTGAAACTTCTGCAGGACCAGTTCTTACAGGAGCAACTCCTACAACTGTTGCTAATATCAATAACACATTAACTGTATCTGGGTACAACTTTGCTAGCGGAATGTCTGTAGTATTTACTGGAACAGATGCGACCCCAAGAACCGCTAAATCAGTTGTTGTGGGTTCTCCAACATCAGCTATTGTTACACGACCTGACGCCCTACCTGCTTCGTATAACCCTTATACTCTTTCTGCGTATAACCCCGGTGTAAACTCCCCAGTTGGAAGTAACTCATACATTCTTGCTACCCCTACTATCAGTGCAGGCTCACTACCAACTTGGACAACTCCAGCCGGTAGCATTGGAACTTTTACACAGGGAACTTTTTCTAGTTACACACTGGTGGCAACAGACTCAAATCCAGGTGGTTCAATAACCTATGCGTATGTTTCTGGATCTTTGCCCTCAGGACTATCATTTAATGCATCAACAGGAGTAATTTCTGGAACCCCAACTGTTGCAACTCCAGGAGTATATACCTACACCGTTAGTGCAACAAACTCTGGTGGCAACTCAGTAAACAGAACATTTACACTGCAAGATACTGGTCCAGTCTGGGCAACAACAGGTGCCTTAGCAAATGCTACTCCAAACACAGCGTATAGTTATACATTATCTGCACCAGATGACTCTGGTGCAGCACCTACATTTGCATTAGTAAGTGGTTCTTTGCCTTCAGGGTTAAGCCTATCTTCTTCTGGGGTTATATCTGGAACACCTACTATAAGTGGAACATCTACTTTTGTAGTTTCTGCTACAGATTCTAATGGTACAACTACAAGCAGTGCTACATTAAGTATTTATGTGACCACTCCACAATACTCTACAATAACTTCTACCGGAAACTTTACGGTTCCTGCGGGCATAACCTCTATTAACTTTATACTTGTAGCTGGAGGAGGTTCTGGAGGATCACCAAATACAAACGTAGGTGGCGGCGGTGCCGGAGCTGGAGGCGTTAGGGTTGTCTCTTCTTACTCTGTAACCCCAGGTCAAGTTATTGCAGCAACTATTGGTGCCGGCGGTGCGTCTATTGGAGCAAATAATGGTGACGGTGGTTATGGAAACCATGGTTCTAACTCTTCCTTTGGACCATATTCTGCTACTGGTGGCGGTGCCGGCGGAGCATGGTATCTAGCTACTAGCCCAAATGGAGGTTCTGGAGGATCCGGTGCGGGAAGCGTGGCCGGTTCCTCCTACGGTATTGGTAATGCTGGTGCGTATACTCCACCAGAAGGTTATAATGGCTCTCCTTTTGGAAGCCAATATATCGCAGGTGCTGGCGGAGGTGCTGGCGG